>WBZU01000089.1_pt1 | contig 96290 bp, 97 predicted proteins | sample 5204311 | NCBI WGS metagenome assembly WBZU01 (sample SAMN12344359, study PRJNA552823) | activated sludge metagenome | biome: Activated sludge suspended growth; feature: Nitrification reactor; material: Wastewater; isolation source: activated sludge from nitrification reactor of wastewater...
TGTCGGGCAGCGTGGCCATGAGCGCCTGGCATTCGGGACTCTCGGCCTGCGGCGCCGGGACGGCGGCGACGGCGACCGGAGCCGCCGGGGTGTGACGGGACCCCGCGAAGGCCAGTACCGCCACGATGCCCCCCAGGGTCAGGACCACCGCCGCGATGATCAGGCCACGGGGCGGCCCGTCCTCCTCGGGGCGGGCGGGCGGGGCCTCGGCGTGATCGGCCTGCACTCCGTCTCCTTCGCTGCTCCCTCGGTCCCGGACTGACGTGCTCAAGGTACTCCAGCCGGCCGCCCTGATCCGGAGCTGGTAGATGACCTGATCCGGAGCTGGTAGATGATTGGTGCGAAGATCGCTGGCTCGGTGAACCGCCATCGCGACCCGCCCGCTTGCTGAAAGGAACGAGGGAAATGCTCGCCTACGTCATGAACCTCGATCGCGACACGGAACGATGGGCGATGTTTCAGCAACTCAATTCCGATCGCTGCGACTTCACCCGATTCTCCGCGGTGGACGGACGAACGCTTGATCGTCAGAAACTGCTCAGCGACGGGATCATCGCGGACCCCTGCGGATGGACCGCAGGAAGCCTCGGCAGTGCCATGTCGCACCTCACGCTCTGGAAGACGACCGTCGAAACCGGAATGCCGATCACGGTTGTCGAAGACGACGCGGTCCTGGCGCCTGACTTCGCCGAAGCGTCCGAGCAAGTGCTCGCCTCGCTTCCCGAGGACTGGGCCATCGTTCTGTGGGGATGGAACTTCGACGCATATCTGTGGGCGGAGATCCCGGAAGGCGTGGCCCCGTGCCGGATGGAATTCGGGCAACCGGAGCTCCGTGCGAACCTCGAGGTTTTTCGCCGTGAGAAGCGTCCCCACGTCGCTATCAGGTTGCGCCACGCTTTCGGCCTCATGGCATACACGATTTCTCCAGGGGGAGCCGAGGCCATGCTCGAAACCTGTCTTCCGCTTACCGACCGACTCATAGAACTGTCTTGGTGCGACGTTGTCGTCGCCGACGGACCGATCGGCATCGGCATGAACCGCATCTATCCATCGATTCCGTCCTACGTGTGCGTGCCGCCCTTGGTGGTTAGCGAAAACCTCCATGAGGAATCCCGAACGCGGTAACTGTGGACAGGAGGCTTGTGTGTTGACGGACGCCGACGGCGACGAATCGACCTTGCAGCAGCTGGGCGAGTTCGCCGTCATCGACCGGCTGGTCGCCGGCCGGCGCTTGGGTTCCGGGGTCAGCGTCGGCCCGGGCGATGACGCCGCGGTGCTGCAGGCGCCCGACGGGCGGGTGGCGGTCAGCACCGACATGCTCGTCGAAGGGCGCCACTTCCGTCTGGACTGGTCGACGCCGGAGCAGGTCGGGCGCAAGGCGATTGCGCAGAACGCCGCCGACATCGAGGCCATGGGCGGCCGGGTCAGCGGATTCGTCGCGGCCTTCGGCGCGCCCGCTGACACCCCGGTCGCCATGGTCACCGCGCTGGTCGACGGAATGTGGTCCGAGGCCGCCGCCGTCGGCGCGGGGATCGTCGGCGGTGATCTCGTCGCCAGTCCGCAGTGGGTCGTCTCGGTCACCGCGCTGGGTGATCTGGGTGGCCGCGAGCCGGTGCTGCGCGGTGGTGCCAGGCCCGGTTCAGTGATCGCCGTCGCGGGGGAACTGGGTCGCTCGGCGGCCGGATTTGCACTGTGGCGCAATGGAATCGGCGATTTTCCTGATATTCGCGAGCGCCACCTCGTGCCGCTGCCGCCGTATGGGCAGGGCCGGGCCGCAGCCGAGGCCGGGGCCCTGGCGATGACCGACGTGTCCGACGGCCTGTTGGCCGACCTCGGGCACATGGCCGTCGCCTCCGGGGTGGTGATGGACCTGCGGCGGGCGGCGCTGCGCGAGGACGTCGACGCCGTCAGTGCGGCCGCCGAAGCCACCGGCGTGGACCCATGGTCGCTGGTGCTCAGCGGTGGGGAAGACCACGCGCTGGTGGCCTGCTTCCCCGACTATCCGCCGCACGGATGGCGGGTGATCGGGGCCGTGCGTTCCGGGGCGGCGGAGGTTCTGCTCGACGGGCGGGCCTGGGACGGCCCGTCGGGGTGGCAGTCCTACGACTGAACCCGGGGCGTTAGGTTGTGGGCCGTGAGCGCCCGGCCCCTGAACGAACTCGTCGACGACGGCTGGGCCCAGGCGCTGGCTCCGGTGGCCGACCAGGTCACCCGGATGGGCGAATTCCTGCGCGGCGAGATCGCCGCCGGGCACCGGTACCTGCCCGCCGGTCCGAATGTCCTGCGCGCGTTCAGCTTTCCGTTCGACAAGGTCCGGGTGCTGATTGTCGGCCAGGACCCCTACCCGACTCCCGGCCACGCGGTGGGCCTGAGTTTTTCGGTGGCCCCCGATGTCCACCCGTTACCCCGCAGCCTGGCCAACATCTTCAGTGAGTACAGCGCTGATCTGGGCTTTCCACAGCCGTCGAACGGTGACCTGACTCCCTGGTGTGAGCGCGGCGTGATGCTGCTCAATCGCGTTCTGACGGTGCGTCCCGGCGCTCCGGCCTCCCACCGCGGCAAGGGGTGGGAGGCGGTGACCGAGTGCGCGATCCGGGCACTGGCGGCGCGCGAGGAGCCGATGGTGGCCATTCTGTGGGGACGCGACGCGTCGACGCTCAAACCGATGCTGGCCGGCAGCCGTTGCGCGGCGATTGAATCGCCCCACCCCTCGCCGCTGTCGGCGAGCCGGGGGTTTTTCGGGTCACGGCCGTTCAGCCGCGCCAACGAACTGCTGGCAGGGATGGGCGCCGATCCGGTGGACTGGCGGCTCCCCTAGGCGAAGGCGCTACCGGCGGCCTCAGCCGCGAACGACCTTGCCGGCCTTCAGGCAGGAGGTGCAGACGTTGACGCGCTGCTTGTTGCCGCCCGGGCGGGTCGCAGCGTGCACGGTTTGGATGTTCGGGTTCCAGCGGCGGTTGGTCCGGCGGTGCGAGTGCGACACCGACTTGCCGAACCCGGGGCCCTTCCCGCAGATATCGCACACGGCAGCCATGTCGTCCAACTCCTCAAGTCCACTGGAATCACGGGCGCTTGTCGCGCACGAAGCGCGGGAGAACCGCCCCAGCCGGTGTCCCGGCAACCTGACCAGGATACCGGCGTGGTTCCACGAACGCCAAAACGCCCCTGAACAGGCCGCCGTCGGGGCGACACGATCCGTCACCCGGTCTGGCTAGGCTGACGCCGGGGCGGTGCGTGTGATCGGAGGTGTCGATGCCCGAACGGCGGCTGGACGGCACCGTCCTGCGGCACTGGGCGCATGCGTGCGTCGGCCACTTGATCAGGCACGCCGACGAGATCAACGCCCTCAATGTGTTTCCGGTGGCCGATTCCGATACCGGCACGAACATGCTGTTCACCATGCGGGCGGCCCTGGCCGAGGCTGAATCGGCCCTGCCCGGCGCGGACCTCCCCGACGTCGCAGCAGCGTTGGCCCGAGGGGCGTTCAACGGCGCGCGCGGCAATTCCGGGTTGATCCTGTCCCAGATCCTGCGGGCCCTTGCCGAGGTGACCTCCGACGCCGTCGGCCACAACGCCGATCTGGGCACCGCCCTGCTGGGGGCGGCGCTGCGGCACGGCGTCGGCCTCGTCGTCGAGGCGGTGGGCGGTGAGTTCGTCGAGGGCACCGTGGTGTCGGTCCTGCAGGCTGCGGCCGGGGCCGTCGAACAGGCCGGCGACGACGGGGCCGGTCTTGCCGAAGCGCTGACCGCTGCCGGCGATGCGGCCGCCGCGGCGCTGGACCACACCCCCGAGCAGCTCGCCGTCCTTGCCGAAGCCGGTGTGGTCGACGCCGGAGGACTTGGCCTGCTGGTGCTGCTGGACGCATTGACCGCGACGGTCACCGGGCATGCGCCGATCCGGCGGACCTATCTGCCGGCCGCTCCTGCCGCCCACCACGACGTGGCCGAGGCCGGCCCCCAGTTCGAGGTGATGTACCTGGTGGGTGACTGTGACCCAGCCGGGCTGGAGCGGCTGCGTGCGGCACTCGACGACGTGGGGGACTCGGTCGCACTGGCCCCCGCCGCCGCGGGCCGGCATTCGGTTCACGTGCACACCGACGACGCCGGTGCCGCCGTCGAGGCGGGTCTGGCTGTCGGGGCGGTCAGCAGGATCCGCGTGTCGGCGCTGTCCACCGGGCGGGTGGCACCCGGCGGATGGAGCCGCCAGCGGGCGGTCCTGGCGGTGGTCGACGGCGACGGCGCCGAGGAGTTGTTCGACGCCGAGGGCGCCTGCGTGCTGCGCCCGGATCCCGAACTGGTCGACCCGGCCGACGGGGTCAGCGCCGACCGCTTGCTGCGGGCCGTGGTCGACACCGGGGCCGCGCAGGTGATGGTGCTGCCCAACGGCTACGTCGCCGCCGAAGATCTGGTGGCCGGATGTGCCGCGGCAATCGGTTGGGGCATCGACGTGGTGCCCCTGCCGTGCGGCTCGATGGTGCAGGGCCTGGCGGCGCTGGCCGTCCACGACCCGGCGCGCCAGGCGGTCGACGACGGCTACACCATGGCGCGCGCCGCCGCCGGATCCCGGCACGGATCGGTCCGCATCGCCACCGAGAAGGCGCTCACCTGGGCCGGTGCCTGCGCACCGGGCGACGGTCTGGCCATCTCCGGCAACGAGGTGGTCGTCGTGTCACCGGACGCCGGGACCGCAGCCGCCCGCCTGATCGACCTCCTGCTCAGCTCCGGCGGCGAACTCGTCACCGTGCTGATCGGTGCCGCCGCCGAGACCGATACCGACACGCTCGCCGAACGGCTGGCCGCCCACGTCCATCGCCGCCATCCGGGCACCGAGTTCAGCAGCTACCGCACCGGTCACCGCGGGGACGTCCTCCTGATCGGGGTCGAGTAGCCGTGGCGTCGCTGACCGACCGCCTGGATTCCGTCCTCGGCGCCAAGGCGGCCCGCGCCCTCGAGGACGTCTTCGGCATCCGGACCGTCGACGACCTGTTGCGCCACTACCCCCGCAAGTACAGCCAGGGCAGCACCGTGCGCGGCGAGGACGACGACCCACCCGAGGAAGGCGAGCACATCACCTTTGTCGGCGAGATCGAGAAGGCCGACCTCCGCTGGACCAACCGGCAGCCCCGCCGCGAGTATCTCGTCGTCACCCTGCGCAACCGGCGGCCCAAGGTGACGGCGACCTTCTTCAACGTCAAATACATCAAGAGGGAACTGGTGGAAGGCACCCGGCTGATGCTCTCCGGGGAGGTCGGCTACTTCAAGGGCACCATGCAACTGACGCATCCCGCCTTCCTGGTGCTGAACTCCCCGAAGGGCCGCGTGGTCGGCAGCAAGTCGCTGAAGACCATCGCCAGCGCCGACGGAGCCGGCGAACTGGACATGTCGGCGTTCGAGCGGGACTTCTTTCCCATCTATCCGGCCAGCGCCAAGCTGCAGAGCTGGGACATCTACGCCTGCGTTCGGCAGGTGCTCGCCGTCCTCGACCAGATCGTCGATCCCCTGCCCGAAAAGGTTGTGGCGCAACGTCATCTGGTCAACGAGGACACCGCACTGCGGGCCATTCACATCGCCGAGAACGAGACCGAACGCGAGCGGGCGCGTCAGCGCCTCACCTTCGACGAGGCAGTCGGTCTGCAGTGGGCGCTGGTGCAGCGCCGCCACGGCGAACGGGCCGACTCCGGTCCCGCGGCCGCGCGGCGCGCGGGGGGACTGCGCGACGGTCTGATGGACCGGCTGCCCTTCGAACTGACCGCCGGCCAGCAGAAGGTTCTCTCGCTGATCTCCGCCGAGTTGGCGGCGACCAGACCGATGCACCGGCTGCTGCAGGGCGAGGTGGGCTCCGGCAAGACGATCGTCTCGGTGCTGGCCATGGCGCAGATGGTCGACGCGGGCTATCAGTGCGCGCTGCTGGCGCCGACGGAAGTCCTTGCCGCACAACATGCCCAGTCGATCAGGTCGGTGCTGGGACCGCTCGGGATGGCCGGTCAGCTGGGCGGCGACGAATGCGCCACCCGGGTGGCGCTGCTGACCGGGTCGATGACCGCGGCGCAGAAGCGCGACGTGCGTGACGAGGTGTCCTCCGGCGCCGCCGGCATCGTGATCGGCACGCACGCGCTGCTGCAGGACGCCGTCGAGTTCCACCGACTCGGACTGGTGGTTGTCGACGAGCAGCACCGCTTCGGCGTCGAGCAGCGGGACCGCCTGCGCGCCAAGGCCCCCGAGGGGATCACCCCCCATCTGCTGGTGATGACCGCGACACCGATACCGCGCACGGTCGCCTTGACGGTGTACGGCGATCTGGAGACCTCGACGTTGCGTGAGTTGCCGCGGGGGCGCCAACCGATCGCCACCACAACGATTTTCGTCAGCGAGAAGCCGCAGTGGCTCGCCCGCGCGTGGCAGCGGGTCACCGAGGAAGTCGCCGCCGGGCGGCAGGCTTATGTGGTGGCCTCTCGCATCGACGAGAGCGACAAGACCGATGGCGACCCCGGGGGCACGCCGCCGATCACCGTTGTCGCCCTCTTCGAGCACCTGCGTCACGGGCCGTTGGCCGGGTTGCGCCTGGGCCTCATGCACGGTCGGTTGCCGGCTGAGGAGAAGGACGCGGTGATGGCCGCCTTCCGCGCCGGTGAGGTGGACGTCCTGGTCTGCACCACCGTCATCGAAGTCGGCGTCGACGTGCCCAACGCCACCGTGATGGTGGTGATGGATGCCGACAGGTTCGGCGTCAGCCAGCTGCACCAGCTGCGCGGGCGCATCGGCCGCGGATCGCACCCCAGCCTGTGCCTGCTGGCGACGAACCTGCCGCCGCATTCCAAAGCCGGCGAGCGTCTGGAAGCGGTTGCCGCCACCGTCGACGGCTTCGCCCTGGCGGATTTGGATCTGCAGGAGCGCCGTGAGGGGGATGTGTTGGGGCGCAGTCAATCCGGGCGTCCGATCACCCTGCGTTTCCTGTCGCTGGCCGAGCACCTCGACGTCATCGTGGCCGCGCGTGAGCTTTGCGAGGCCGTCTACGCGCAGCAACCCGGCAATGCGGGCATGGCCGTGCTGGCCGGGCCGTTCACCGGAACCGATCGCATCGAGTATTTGGACAAGGCGTGAGGCGCAGCCACCTGCTGTGGCTGGCCGCCGCCGCGGTGGTGGCCGTGATCGTCGCAGCGGGGGTGTTGAGCGGGATCGGGTCGCGCGGCCCGGCGACGATGACCGGGGCGCCCAAGCTCCAGCGGGGTGCCGACGTGCTGGCCGGCATCCGCGTCGTGCCCAATCGTGTGCGCGGAAACGATTATCGGCGAACCGCATTCGGCGACGCCTGGGACGACGACACAAGCGCCCCGGGTGGCCACAACGGATGCGACACCCGCAACGACATCCTGGCCCGCGACCTCGTGGACATCAGTTACATCAGCACCAAACGCTGCCCGCACGCCGTTGCGGCGGGAACGCTGCGCGATCCGTACACCAACGACACCATCGCCTTCGTGCGCGGCGAGCAGGTGGGGGCCTCGGTGCAGATCGACCACATCGTGCCGCTCGCGTTCGCCTGGGACATGGGTGCCCGGAACTGGCCTGATCCGGTACGCAAGAGGTTTGCCAACGACCCTGCCAATCTGCTTGCCGTCGCCGGACAGGCAAACCAGGACAAGGGCGATCTCCCGCCGGGGGAGTGGATGCCCGGCAACGCCGCCTTCCGGTGCCAGTACGCACTGCGCAGTTCGCCGAGGTTCTGCGCGGCTATCGCTTGCCGGTCGACGAGGCATCGGCCCGTGAATTGAGAAACGCGGCGGTCAGTTGTCCCCTCGCCTGACCGCCGCGTTCCGGTCTGCCTGGTTAGCCGGCGTGATCGCTGCGTGCAGCGGTGTGGGGTGCGAGCGACCTGATCGGACTTCCTCGCCGCGGCTAGCCTGACAGAACTCAACTATAGCTGAGAATTTGCTGAGCGCTAGTGGCCGGGGCGAAAGTCCTGGCTGGGCGTGGGTTGCGCGACGAATCGTGCCAGCAAACCCCGAGAACACTGGCCGGAAATGCCGAACGCGGCGGTCAGCTGTTTGCCAGCTGACCGCCGCGCTCGGCGTTGTCAGTTAGTTGCCCCGGGCGCCGCTGTGGTGGCCGCGGCCGGCGTTGTCGGCCTTGCGGCCGTTGTCCGACGACCCGGCCTTCTTCTCGGGAGCCGGAGCCGAAACCTCCGGCGCCGCGGGCGCTTCCGGGACCTCGATCGCAGAAGCCGGAGCTTCCACGGCTGCCGCAGCGCGCACCGACGCGGTGGGGTGTACGGCGGCCGTCGAGGTCGGCGGCGTCACCAGTAGTGCGTCGGCGAGGAACTGACCGAGGCCGATGTTCGCGCCCGCCGCACTGGTCGGGAGGCCGGGCGAAACGACGTCGAGCCCAACGTTCGCCGTCACGGAGACCGCGTCGAACAAGGTGCCGATGCCGAATTGTGTCGGGGTGCTCTTCGGCACGACCAGCGAACCGTTCTTCGGGACCGGCGGGCTGATCCAGCCGCCGAGGTTCAGCCCGATGGCCTTCACCGACGGGGGCAGCAAGCTGCCCGCAATCGGCGTCAGATCGAAGTTGCCGTAGCCGTTGAGGAAGGCGTTGGTCACGTTGGCCGGGATGTTGATCAGTTCGTTGATCGCGCCGACGAGATCACCATTCTTGAAGTACAGGCCGACCTTCGTGAAGCTGGTGGTCAGCTGAGCCACGGATCCGATGAACGGGGCGACGAAGCCCGCCAGTTGACCGCCGTAGGGAGTCGCCACGAACTCCAAGACCGGCTTGAACTGCGTTACCTGTTCCGGTGTGAGGAGGAGAGGCAGCAAGCCGAAAAGGCTCTGCGGGCTGGCCTTGATCGGGTCGGTGTTCTTCGTGTTGGAGATGTAGGTGGAGCCGAAGGTGTTGTCGTTGATGATCGGCGAATCCGGCGTGTTCCACCACGGCGCCTCGAAGAACGTCCGGGCGTTGTTCGCGATCTGCTGGGGGATCAGGTTGGCGTTGCCGTTCATCGCCTCCTGGATGTACGTCTGGATGTTGGCGCCGATCGTCTGGATCAGCGGCAGCGGCTGTTCCTTGTAGAACGCCGACAGTTGGGCCAGGTTCTCGGCGGCGAGCTTGAACGTGTCGACCCACGGGGTGATCGGATCGATCGTCGAGGCGAGGCTCACCGCGAGGTTCGCGACAGCGGGCTGGTGCTCGAGCGCCACGTCGGTGTGAATGGGCTGGATCGGCGCGAGAGCGACGGCGCTCGCACCGAGGGCGGCGATGCCGGCGGTGAGATACGAGCGGTTGGCGATGTTCATGTCAGGTTCCCTTCCCTGTGACGTACCTGATAAGGCTGACTATAAGGAAAAATTCATGCTTTTCAGGGTTTTCGGCAAAGTCCCTACGTCCCTCATTTTCAGGACTTAAGGCCCTCGTTTCCAGGGCAAGGAACCGGCGGTGATTTAGCTCAAGGCGCGTTGAATTCCAAAACGTGGTGGCCTACTTGGTACCGGTGGCCTACTTCGGCACCCAGTCGACCGCCGCGTTCGGGGTTGTTGCCCGATTAGTCGGCGTCGTTGCCGCGCGCTCTACCATGGTGGCCGCGGCCGCCGCAGCCGGCCTTGCCCCCATCATCTACGACGGCGTTCTCCACCGTAGCCGCGACCCGAGCCGAAACCGCTTGCCGCTCAGGCGCTTCCACTTCGGCCACGGCGGGCTGGTCGGCAGCCGGCGCCGAAACCTCAACCGGCGCATCCTCGTCGGCGACCGCAGGAGCCGGAGCCTCCGCCACCACGGGCGGTGAGAACGGGCTTCAGTCGCCCGCGTAGGTGTCCGGATTGGGACGGAAGCGGGTGCCGTCGTCCAGGCCGCTGAGGGTGGCCATCTCGGCGTCGGTGAGCTCGAAGTCGAAGACGTCGATGTTCTCCGCCAGCCGGGCGGGGTCCGCCGCCCGGGGAATCACCACGTTGCCGAGCTGGATGCTCCAGCGGATCAGCACCTGCGCGGCGGACTTGCCGTGCGCGGCGGCGACGGCGTCCACGGCCGGGTTGTTCAGCAGGGCTCCCGCCCCCAGCGGGCAGTAGGCCTCGGTGACGATCGAGTGCTGGGCGTGCACCTGGCGCAGCGCGTCCTGGTTGAGCAACGGATGCAGTTCCACCTGGTTGACCGCGGGGGTGAAGAACGAGAGGTCGATGATGTTCGACAGGTGTTCCGGGGTGAAGTTGCTGACCCCGATGGAGCGGGTGTCACCGACCTCCTTGGACTTCATGATCCCGCCCCACGCATCGATGTACTTGCCGTTCTGCTCGGCCGGCCAGTGGATCAGATACAGATCGAGATAATCCAGGCCCAGCCGGGCCAGGCTGGCCTTGCAGGCGTCCTGCGAGGACTGGAAACCCTGGTCACCGGTGGCCAGCTTGGTGGTGATGTACAGCTCGTCGCGCGGGATTCCCGACTTCGCGATCGCCCGCCCGACCGCCTCCTCATTACCCCCGGCGGTGGTGTCGATCAGGCGGTAGCCGGCTGTCAGGGCCGCGGCGACCGCGGCCTCGGCCTCATCCGGCGGCAGGTCCGAGACGCTCACACCCAACACCGGAATCGTGTGGTCGTCGTTGAGCGTGACGGTGGGAACGGCGGCCGTCGGTGTCATCTCACCTGCCTGTCGCTTCGCGGTTTCCGATCGAGCGGATTCGGCTGAGGATAGTACGAGTCGGCCCGGGCGTAGGCTGCGGCTCATGACAACCGTCAAGGATCGCGCGCTGGCCGTCGGTAACCGCCTGGGCGTCAAGGTGATTCCGCGCCTGCCCAGCGCCGTCAAGCGGCTGGTTTCCGGCGGCAGGGCGGTGACGATCGACGGCAACACGTTGGACCCGTCGCTGCAGATGCTCCTGGCCGCCCAGCGGGCCACCGGCGTGAACGGCCTGGCGGTCAACGACGATCCGCATGCCAGCCGAACCAACTTCAGCGCGTTGAGCCGCGTGCTCGATGAGCGGGATGTCCGGGTCGCCGAGGTCAGGCCGGTGTCCATCCCCGGCCCGGCCGGAACCATCCCCGCTCGGCACTATCGGCCGAACGCCGGCGAGATCCCCGCGCCGTTGCTGGTCTTCTTCCACGGGGGCGGCTGGGTGCTGGGCGATCTGGACAGCTACGACTCGGCCTGCCGATTGATCAGCCGGGACGCCGGGGTCCACGTCCTGGCGGTCGACTACCGACTGGCTCCCGAGAACCGCGCACGCGCCGCGGTCGACGACGCCTACGCGGCCTATCGGTGGGCCCGTGAACGGGCGTTCGACCTGGGTGCCGACCCACGACTGGTCGCGGTCGGCGGCGACAGTGCGGGCGGCAACCTGGCCGCCGTGGTCACCCGCCTGGCTCGCGACGCCGGCGATCCGCTGCCGTCGCTGCAATGGCTCATCTATCCCGCCACCGACCTGCGTGGCGGAACCCGCTCCCGCTCGCTGTTCGGCGATGGATTCCTGCTCACCAAACACGACATGGACTGGTTCCAGAACTGCTACGTCGAAGGCTCGGGACTGGACTACACCGACCCGCTTGTCTCTCCACTGCTGGCCGAGGATCTCTCCGGACTGTCCCCGGCGTTGGTGGTGACGGCCGGTTTCGATCCGCTGCGCGACGAGGGCGACCAATACGCGGCACGGTTGCGGGAGGCCGGTGTGGCGGTCGATCACCGGCGGATGCCCTCGATGATTCACGGGTTCATCAACCTCAACGTGCTGGGCGGGGGGGTCAGCCGCGCCAACGCCGAGATCATCTCGGCGCTCCGGGCACACCTGACGCACCCGTAGGAACAGCACGCCGATCCGCCGCCGGTACGCTGGAGGCGCGCGTTGCCCGCGACAACAGTCCCGAGAGAGCAAGGATCAGCCGACCCGTGGCCAGCAACAAGAAGAGCTCAGCCCGCTACGACCTCAAAGCACAGGACCGCAAGCGCGACCTCCTCGTGAAGATCGGCCTGACCGCCCTGGTGGCGCTCTTCGCGGTCGGACTGGTGCTCTACATCGTGATGGGGCATGAGAAGAAGGCGACGGCCGGCGACACCAAGGCCGTGCGCGTCAGCTCCGCGAACCTGATCAAGAAGCCCGACAGCGACGAGCCCAAGGCCGTGCTGTCGGTCTATGAGGACTTCCAGTGCCCGCACTGCCGGGACTTCGAGAAGAACTTCGGTTCGACGGTGAACAAGCTCATCGAGACCGGCGCGGTGGCCGTCGACTACTACATGGTCGCCCTGCCCGGTCTGGACAAGAGCAACCGCGGCTACTCCACCCGCGCCGCCAACGCCGGGTACTGCGTGGGCGACGAGAACAAGGACGCGTTCGTTCGCTTCCACTCCGCGCTGTTCGCCCAGCAGCCCGAGGAGGGTTCCGGAACCGGCCCCGACAACGCCTCGCTGATTGAGACGGCCCGCCAGGCCGGCGTCGTGGGCAACGTTTCCGACTGCATCAACAAGGGCAGGTACAACGACATGATCAAGGGCCTGGTCACGGCGTCGAACATCACCGCCACGCCGACCATCCGGCTCAACGGCCAGGACATCAGCCCGGCGAAGCCCGAGGAACTCATCGCCAAGGTCGTCGGTGTCGTCGGCCCGGTGCCCGGGCTGGTACCCGCTCCGGCGGGCGCGCCGCCGGCACCGGCCCCCGCCCCGGCCCCCGAAGGGGCGCCTCCGGCGCCCGCCCCGGCCCAGTGAGCCTCACCACGCGCGACCCGATCGAGGCCGGTTCCGCCGAACCGGAGGCCCCGGCGGGCGTCCGGGTCGGACGCGCGAGCGCATGGTTCATCCTGATCGCCGGGATCATCGGCCTTCTCGCTTCCTCGGATCTTCTGGTCGAGAAGATCGAAATGCTGAAGAACCCGAAGTATGTGCCGAGTTGCAGCATCAACCCGGTGCTGGCATGCGGGTCGGTGATCAACACGCCGCAGGCGTCGGTGTTCGGCCCGCCCAACCCGCTTTACGGGGTCATCGGCTTCACCATCGCGATCGTGACGGGCGTGCTCGCCGTCGGCAGGGTGCGGCTGCCGCGCTGGTACTGGGTCGGCTTCATGACCGGACTCGGCCTGGCCGTGGTGTTCGTGCACTGGCTGAAGTACGAGACGCTCTACGAGATCGGCGCGTTGTGCCCGTACTGCATGGTGGTGTGGTCGATGACCATCCCGCTCTTCGTGGTGGTCACGTCAATTGCGTTGCGCCCGTTGGGGTCCAATGCGGTGGCCCGCACGCTGTACAACTGGCGCTGGCCTCTGGTGGCGCTGTGGTTCCTCTCGGTCATCCTGGAGATCCTGGTCCGCTTCTGGGACTACTGGCGCACGCTGATCTAGGGCTGTGACCCGGATCGTCGCGGGCACGGCCGGGGGTCGCCGGCTGGCCGTGCCGCCCTCTGCGCGCCCTACCACCGACCGGGTGCGCGAAGCGTTGTTCAACGTCCTGGCCGCCCGTGTGGACTTCGACGGGCTGCGGGTGCTGGATCTTTACGCCGGCTCCGGCGCCCTGGGGCTCGAGGCGCTCTCCCGCGGCGCGGCGTCGGTGCTGCTGATCGAGACCGACCGCCGCGCCGTCGACGTCATCGCCCGCAACATCGAGACGGTAGGACTGCCCGGCGCCACCGTTCGTCGCGGTTCGGTGGCGTCGGTGCTGGCGGCCGGACCGCCGTCACCGGCGGATCTGGTGTTGGCCGATCCGCCCTATGAGGTCGGCAACGCCGAGGTGGAGACCGTTCTGGCGGCGCTGGCGAGCCACGGTTGGCTGGCTCCGGATGCCGTCGCGGTCATTGAGCGGGCTGCGAATTCCCCACCGCTGAACTGGCCCTGCGGCTGGGAGGTCTGGCCGCAACGCCGCTACGGTGACACTCGGCTGGAGGCCGGGGTTCGCATACCCGCTGCCTGCTAGCGTTCCGCCCATGAGTGGCGTCAGCGAGAAGCCGAAGGCGGATCGCGCATGAGTGGTGCAGTCTGCCCCGGGTCGTTCGATCCGGTGACGCTGGGGCATATCGACGTCTTCGAGCGTGCCGCCGCGCAGTTCGACGAAGTGATCGTGGCCGTGCTGACCAACCCCAAGAAGGCCGGCATGTTCGCCGTCGACGAGCGCATCGCGATGATCGATGAGGCCTGCGCGCACCTGCCGAACCTGCGGGCCGAGTCGGGGCACGGGCTGGTGGTCGATTTCGTGAAGTCGCGCGGCTTCACCGCGATCGTCAAAGGGCTGCGCACCGGTACCGATTTCGAATACGAACTCCAGATGGCCCAGATGAACAAGCACATCGCCGGGGTCGACACGTTCTTCGTGGCCACCACACCGAAGTACTCCTTCGTCTCGTCGTCTCTGGCCAAGGAGGTGGCGACCTTCGGCGGGGACGTCTCGGCGCTGCTGCCTGAATCGGTGAATCGCCGGCTGCAGGCCAAACTCGCTGCGGGCTGAATCGTTCTGCGCCGCCTCGGTGCTCGACCGAGAAATAGCCATTCGCGACACACCGCGTCGCCAGCACAGTCACAGCAGTAACACCAGGCACACTGGTCACTACCAACGTGCGAGCTGGAGGATGGCACCGTGTACCGAGTTTTTGAAGCACTTGACGAGTTGAGCGCGATCGTCGAAGAAGCCCGCGGTGTGCCGATGACGGCCGGCTGCGTGGTTCCCCGCGGCGACGTGCTGGAATTGATCGACGACATCAAGGACGCGATCCCCGGCGAACTCGACGACGCCCAGGACGTCCTCGACGCCCGCGACACCATGCTGCGCGAGGCCAAGGAGCACGCCGACACCACGGTCGGCAACGCCAACGCCGAGGCCGATTCACTGCTGAGCCACGCCCGTGCCGAGGCCGACCGTCTGCTCGCCGATGCCAAGTCGCAGGCCGACCGAATGGTCGCCGAGGCCCGCCAACACAGCGAAGCCATGGTCAGCGAGGCCCGCGAGGAGTCCGTCCGGCTCGCGACGGCGGCCAAGCGGGATTACGAGGCGGCCACCACCCGGGCCAAGGCCGAAGCCGACCGCCTGGTGGAGAACGGCAACATCTCCTACGAGAACGCCGTCCAGGAGGGCATCAAGGAGCAGCAGCGCCTGGTGTCGCAGACCGAGGTGGTCCAGTCGGCCAATGCGGAGGCCACCCGGCTCATCGACGCCGCTCACGCCGAGGCCGACCGGTTGCGCGGCGAGTGCGACATCTACGTCGACAACAAGTTGGCGCAGTTCGAGGAGTACCTCAACGGCACGCTGCGCTCGGTGAGCCGTGGCCGCCACCAGTTGCGGACCGCGGCCGGCACACACGACTACGTGCAGCATTAGCACGTAGCTGTATTCCGGCCTACCGGGCCCCAAAGCCGACGTCGGAACCACAACCAATCTGGGCATAGCGTTTGCCAAGTCCGCGGAGTGCGGTTACATTCGGCCGCATGAAGTGGAAGACCGCCACCGCCTCCGTCATCGCCGCAGCCATGTTGTCGGCTCCTGTGGCCAACGCCGCGCCGTCCGACGCCAACGGCGTCGCGAACAACGTGGTCGGCGCCGCGATCGGAGGGATCACCGGAACCGACCCGGCTCTCATCGTCGATGCGCTGAACGGGCTGCAGGGCTTCCTGGGCAAGCTGGGATTCGGGAAGGATCGCGGCAACGGCAACGGTGCGGCGCTGCAGAAGGCCACCCTCGACAACGTCGGCAAGACGTTGAAGAAGCCGGTGGTGAACGGCCCCACGCCGTAGGTGTTGGCACCGCGCTTGCCTGACATGGCTCGCCGCGGGGCACCGTAGGATCGCCGTTATGGCATCCCGGAGTCACGGCTCTCCCAAGGAGACCGACCCGCGCTCGCCTCTCGTTCTGGACGTGTCGCGGCTCGGTCGCCGCCCCGGTGCCATGCAGGAAATCCGCCGGACCGTTCCCAGCCCCTCGCGAATCGGGTTGGACCTCATCGCCATTGAGCCGGGGGCGCCGCTGGACCTCGATCTGCGGCTGGAGTCGGTCTCCGAAGGCGTACTGGTTTCCGGCACCGTGCACGGGCCCACCCGCGGCGAGTGCTCCCGGTGCCTCGGACCGGTCACCGGTGACATCGAGATCGGGCTGACCGAACTGTTCGCCTATCCCGACAGCCTCACCGAGAACACCACTGAGGACGACGAGGTGGGCCACGTCGTCGGCCACTACGTCGACCTCGAGCAGCCGATCGTCGATGCGGTCGGCCTGGCGCTGCCGTTCGCCCCGATGTGCACGGCGGACTGCCCGGGCCTTTGCCTGCAGTGTGGCGTCGCCCTTTCCACCGCCGAACCGGGTCACCACCACGACAACATCGATCCCCGGTGGGCCAAGCTCGCGCGGTTCCTGCCCGAGGATGGCGGCCCAGAGGACGGGACGCCGTCGTGACGCGCCAGAACCTCATCCAGGCGCTCGGCGCAGATCTCCCCGACGACCTGCTGACATTGGCCCTGACCCACCGCAGCTACGCCTACGAGAACGGTGGCCTGCCCACCAACGAGCGCCTGGAACTGCTCGGCGACGCGGTGCTCGGCCTGGTGATCGTCGAGGAGCTCTACCGCCGCCATCCCGACAACTCCGAGGGCGACCTCGCCAAGTTGCGCAACAGCATCGTCAACAGCCAGGCGCTGGCCGGGGTCGCCCGCGAACTCACCGACGACGGGTTGGGCGAATACCTGCTGCTGGGCCGCGGTGAGGTGAACACCGGCGGCCACGCCAAGCCGAGCATCCTGGCCGACACGCTGGAGTCCCTGATCGGTGCGGTGTATCTGCAGCACGGGCTGCTAGGCGCGCGGCGCGTGATTCTGCGGCTGTTCGACGAACTGCTCGACACCGCGCCCACGCTGGGTGCCGCTCTGGAGTGGAAGTCGAGCCTTCAGGAACTGACGGCATCCCGCGGCCTGGGTGTGCCGCGCTACGAGATCACCTCCGAGGGTCCCGACCACGACCGCCGGTTCACCGCGGTGGTTTTCGTCAACGGTGAGCCGTTCGGCAGTGGGACGGGGCGCTCAAAGAAGGCCGCCGAGACCGACGCCGCCGCGAAGGCGTGGACGGCGCTGGACGCGATGCCGCACGAAGGTGGCGACGACGCCGCCGGGGACGAATCTGCCGCCGATCTGGATGCCTGAGCTCCCTGAAGTCGAGGTGGTGCGGCGCGGCCTGCAGGTGCACGTCGCCGGCAAGTCCATCACCGCGCTGCGGGTCGACCACCCACGGGCGGTGCGCCGACATGAGGCGGGTGCGGCGGACCTGACCGCCCGCCTGCTGGGAAGCCAGATCACCGGTACCGACCGGCGGGGAAAGTACCTGTGGCTGAACCTGATCGAGGGCGACGGGCAAGAAAGCGCCCTCGTCGTTCATCTCGGTATGAGCGGCCAGATGCTGCTGGGGCCGATCGCCAACACCGGCCATCTGCGGATCGCCGCCGTTCTCGACGACGGCACCGCGTTGAGCTTCGTCGATCAGCGCACCTTCGGCGGCTGGCAATTGGCGGATCTGGTCACCGTCGACGGCAGCCGGTTGCCGGTTCCGGTGGCGCACATCGCCCGCGACCCGCTGGATCCCCGGTTCGACCAAGCGGCGGTGGTGAATGTCCTGCGGCGAAAGCACTCCGAGATCAAGCGCCAGCTCCTGGACCAGACCGTGGTGTCGGGCATCGGCAACATCTACGCCGACGAGGCGCTCTGGCGGGCGGGTGTGAACGGCGCGCGGATCTCCGAAAAGCTCACCCGCCGCCAACTGGGCGACGTGCTCGACGCCGCCGCCGAGGTCATGCGGGAGGCCCTGGGTCAGGGCGGTACGTCGTTCGATTCGCTCTACGTCAACGTCAACGGGCAGTCGGGGTATTTCGACCGGTCCCTCAACGTCTACGGCCGCGAGGACCGCGGCTGCCGCCGGTGCGGCGCGGTGATCCGGCGCGAGAAGTTCATGAACCGGTCGTCGTTCTACTGCCCGGTGTGCCAGCCGCGGCCACGCATCCGGGCTTAGTGCTCCCCGGGAACCCGAGGGATCTAGTGCGCCTTGGGGATGTGGCGGGCGACGGTGTCGTCGATGAGGGCGCGCAGGGCGGGGATCTCGTCGAGCAGCGGCTGGAAGTCGTCGCGCTCAATATGCAGGACGTCGGCCGGTCCGGTGGTGGTCACCGTCGCGTTGCGCAGACGCCCGTGGCGAAGTGCCGATTCGCCGATCACCTCACCGGGCCCCACGACGGCGATGCGCTCCTTGCCCACGTACACGCCGGCTTCGCCGCTGAGAATGATGAAGGCGGCGTCGCTGGGCGTCTGCTCGTGGATGAGCGGCCAGGGCTTGGACGTCGACGTATGGTGCGCCGACGCGACCAGGCGCTCAAGATCGGCGTCGGAGAACTTCTCGAAGACGGCAAACTTCCGGAGCGCCTCGACGTCGCCGCGTCCCTTCGATGAGTCCATACTTAAGCTCCTGACTGGGCAAGTGGTCTGGTTGTAGCAGCTTAGTCATGGTAGGGACGCCAACGCAGAGACACGGAAGAAAAAGCACATGACCGAACCGGCGACAACGACACTCTGGGTGGAACGCACCGGGATCCGGCGCTACACCGGCCGCAGCAGCCGCGGCGCCGAGGTGCTGATCGGGTCGGTCACCGACGCCGGAGTGTTCACCCCCGGTGAGCTGATGAAGATCGCGCTGGCCGGCTGCAGCGGATTGAGCAGCGACCAGCCCCTACGCCGCCGACTGGGCGACGACTACCCGGCCGTCATCCGCGTCTCCGGCGACGCCGACCGCGACGACGAGCGCTACCCCGAGCTGCGGGAAACCCTGGAGATCGACCTCTCTGGGCTCTCGGATGAGGAGAAGCAACGCCTCCTGCTGGTGGTCAACCGCGCGATCGACCAGGTCTGCACGGTGGGGCGCACCCTCAAGTCGGGCACCGAGATCACCTTCGAGATCGCCGACCCGGCCGGCGCCACCTATGGCTGAGGACGTGCGGCTGACCGCCTGGGTGCACGGCTACGTCCAGGGCGTGGGATTCCGCTGGTGGACCCGCTCCCGAGCGCTGGAACTCGGGTTGACCGGCTACGCCGCCAACCAGGCCGACGGCCGCGTGCTGGTGGTGGCGCAAGGCCCGCGCCAGGCCTGCGATCAGCTCCTGGACCTGCTGCAAAGCGGTGCCACGCCCGGGCGGGTGGACAACGTCGTCGCCGACTTCACGCAGGCAGGTGAGCCGCTCACCGGCTTCCGCGAGCGCTGAGGCCTCACTGAGCTTCGAGACGGAATCGCCCCGCCGGTAGGCTCCCACGACGTGTACCTCAAGAGTCTGACGCTGAAGGGTTTCAAGTCCTTCGCCTCGTCGACGACTCTTCGCTTCGAACCCGGCATCACCTGCGTGGTCGGGCCGAACGGATCCGGTAAGTCCAACGTCGTCGACGCGCTGACCTGGGTGATGGGGGAGCAGGGCGCCAAGACCCTGCGCGGGGGGAAGATGGAGGACGTCATCTTCGCCGGCACCTCCTCGCGCCCGCCGCTGGGCCGCGCCGAGGTGACGCTGACGATCGACAACTCCGACAACGCCCTGCCGATCGAATACTCCGAGGTCTCCATCACGCGGCGGATGTTCCGCGACGGCGCCGGCGAGTACGAGATCAACGGCCAGAGCTGCCGGCTGCTGGACATCCAGGAACTGCTGAGCGACTCCGGCATCGGCCGCGAGATGCACGTCATCGTCGGCCAGGGCCGGCTCTCGCAGATCCTCGAGTCACGCCCCGAGGACCGCCGCGCCTTCATCGAAGAAGCCGCCGGCGTCCTCAAACACCGCAAGCGCAAAGAAAAGGCGCTGCGCAAGCTGGACGCCACCTCGACGAACTTGTCCCGGCTGACCGACCTCACCACCGAGCTGCGGCGCCAGCTCAAGCCGCTGGGCCGCCAGGCCGAGGTGGCCCGGCGGGCGGCGACGATCCAGGCCGACCTGCGCGACGCCCGGCTGCGGCTGGCGGCAGACGATCTGGTCACCCGGCGTGCGGAATTCGCCGGGGCTGACACCATCGAGACCACGCTGCGCCGCGAACACGACGAAGCCGCCGCCCGGCTGTCCGAGGCCTCGACGCAGCTGGCGGCCCATGAGGCTGCGGTGGCCTCGCTCTCGGAGCGCACCGACGCCGCGCAGCAGACCTGGTTCCGGCTCTCCGCACTCGCCGAGCGGGTCAGCGCCACCGTCCGCATCGCCAGCGAACGCGCGCAGCACCTCGACACCGAACCCGTCACCGGCACCGGCCCGGACCCGGACGCGCTGGAAGCTCAGGCCGAGGAGGTGGCCGACCAGGAGCGTCGGCTGCTGGCCGAGCTCGAGCAGGCGCGTACCCACCTGGAGGTCGCCCGCGCCGAACTCGCCGAAAAAGAAAGTGCCGCAACCGAAGCCGAGCGTGCCCATCTGGCGGCAGTCCGCGCCGAGGCTGACCGCCGTGAGGGTCTGGCCCGGCTGGCCGGCCGGGTGGAGACGGGACGCGCGCGGGTGGAGTCCATCGACGAGGGTGTGGCCCGTCTCACGGCCGCCATCGAGGAGGCCGCCACCCGCACCCAGACCGCCAGGGCAGAGTTCGAGATCGTGCAGAGCCGCGTCGACGAACTCGACCAGGGCGAGGTCGGGCTCGACGGACACCACGACCGCACGGTCGCCGCATTGCGGCTGGCCGACGAACGGGTCGCCGAGCTGCAGACCGCCGAGCGCGCCGCCGAGCGTGAGGTGGCCTCGCTGCAGGCCCGCATCGACGCCCTTGCCGTGGGTTTGGAGCGCAAAGACGGCGCGGCCTGGTTGGTCGAGAACCGCAGCGGCGCCGGGCTTTTGGGAACCGTCGCCAAGCTCGTGCGGGTCCATCCCGGGTACGAGACACCGCTGGCGGCGGTGCTGGGCACCGTCGCCGACGCCGTTGCCGCGGACAGCTTCGGCTCGGCCCGCTCGGCCGTGCAGTCGCTCAAGGATGCCGACGGCGGGCGGGCCGCCATCGTGCTGGCCGACTGGCCCGCCGCCGCGTCGCCCCGTCAAACCGTGGCCCTTCCCGAGGGTGCACGCTGGGCGGTGGACCTCATCGACGCCCCCGTCCGGCTGAACGGCGCGATGTCGGCGATGCTCGCCGGCGTCGCGGTCGTCGAAAACCTCTCCGCTGCTTTGGATCTGGTGACGGCCCAACCCGCACTCCGGGCGGTCACCCGCGACGGCGACCTGGTGGGCGCCGGGTGGGTGGACGGCGGCTCCGACCGCAAGCCCAGCACCCTGGAGATCGCCGGCGCGATCGAGACCGCCCGCACCGAGCTGGCCGCCGCCGAGACGCGGGTGGCGGAGTTGTCGGCCGCGCTGGCCGGCGCGCTGGCCGAGCAGTCCAACCGGCAGGACTCCGCCGAGCAGGCGCTGGCCGCGCTCAACGAGTCCGACGCCGCCATCTCGGCCATTTACGAACAACTCGGCCGCCTCGGGCAGGAGGTGCGGGTCGCCGAGGAGGAGTGGCGACGCCTGCAGGCCCAGCGCGACGAGCTGGAAGCCGGCCGCGCCCAGGCCGTCGACGAACTCGGCGAACTGGAGAACCGCCTCCGAACGGCGCAGGAAACCCAGGCTGTCGTCGAGACCTCTCCCGGCGAGCGCCAGCAGATCCAGGCGGCCGCCGAGGCCGCTCGCGGCGCCGAGGTCGAGGCCCGGCTGGTGGTTCGCACCGCCGAGGAGCGGGCGAATGCCGTTCGCGGCAAAGCGGATTCGCTGCGGCGTGCGGCCGCGGCCGAGCGTGAGGCGCGCGTGCGTGCCCAGCAGGCGCGGGCGGCGCGTCAGCACGCGGCGGAAGTGGCCGCGGCGGTCGCCGAGAGCGGCCGCGCGCTGGCCGGAAGGCTGAGCGCGGTGGTCACCGCCGCCTCGCGGATGCGGGACCGGCTGGCGGCCGAACGTCAGCAGCGCGCGACCGCGATGGCCGCTGCCCGCGAGGAGGTTACCGGTCTGAACGCCCGCATCGCCGAGATCACCGACGCGCTGCACAAGGACGAGGTCACCAAGGCCCAGGCGGCGATGCGCATCGAGCAGCTCGAACAGATGGTTCTCGAGCAGTTCGGCATGGCCGGTGACGACCTGATCGCCGAGTACGGACCGGATGTGCAGCTGCCCCCCTCGGAGCTGGAAATGGCCGAGTACGAGCAGGCCAAGGAGCGCGGCGAACTGGTCGTCGCGCCCACCCCGCTCAAGTTCGATCGGGCCGACCAGGAGCGCCGGGCCAAACGCGCCGAACGCGAACTCGCCGAACTCGGCCGGGTGAACCCACTGGCGCTGGAGGAGTTCGCCGCGCTGGAGGAGCGCTACAACTTCCTGTCCACTCAGCTCGAGGATGTCAAGGCCGCTCGCAAGGACCTACTTGACGTGATCGCCGGCGTCGACGACCGCATCCTGCAGGTGTTCACCGAGGCCTACGCCGACGTCGAACGGGAGTTCTCCCAGGTGTTCGCCGCACTGTTCCCCGGCGGCGAGGGACGGCTGCTGCTCACCGACCCGAGCGACATGCTCTCCACCGGCGTCGAGGTGGAGGCCCGGCCGCCGGGTAAGAAGGTCAGGCGGCTCTCGCTGCTGTCCGGCGGGGAGAAGTCACTGACCGCGGTGGCCATGCTGGTGGCGATCTTCCGGGCGCGGCCGTCGCCGTTCTATGTGATGGACGAGGTCGAGGCGGCTCTGGACGACGTGAACCTGCGCCGCCTCATCGGGCTGTTCGAACAGCTGCGGACCCAGTCGCAGCTGATCGTCATCACCCACCAGAAGCCGACGATGGAGATCGCGGACGCGCTCTACGGCGTCTCCATGCAGGGGGACGGCATCACCCAGGTGATCTCCCAGCGCATGCGCGGGGAGACATTGGTCGGCAGCGGTTAGCCCGGCGCTTCTGTTGTTGGTCGCCGGCCTTACGCCGGCTCTCCTGTTGTTGGTCGCCGGCCTTACGCCGGCGCTTCTGTTGTTGGTCGCCGGCCTTACGCCGGCTCTTCTGTTGTTGGTCGCCGGCCTTACGCCGGCTCTTCTGTTGTTGGTCGCCGGCCTTACGCCGGCTCCACCGTCACTTTGATCGCCTCACCGCTCTTGACGATCTGAAACGCATCCAGCACATCATCGAGCGGAATGTGCCTCGTAATAAGGTCTTTCACCGGCACCTGGCCGGTCGAGATGTACTGGAGCGCACGCTTGTTGTGTTCCGGGGCGGAGCCGTTGGCGCCGTGGATGTGCAGCTGCCGGTAGTGCACGACGTTGGAGTCGCAGGTGATGGTCGGGTCGGTCTTGGGAAGGCCGCCGAAGAACGAGATCCGGCCGTTGCGGGCTGCCATCGCGATGGCCTGCTCCTGGGTGACGTTGGCCGCCGTCGCGGTGATGATCACATCCGCGCCCCGGCCTGCGGTCAGTTCCATCACGCGCTTCACCACGTCGACCTCGGCGGCGTTGATCGTTTCGTCGGGCGCCACGGCGTCGGCGGACATCTGCAGTCGGCCCTCGTTGACGTCCACCAGGTAGATCGGCCCGGCTTTGTGCACGCCGCGCGCGATCCGGATGTGCATGCAACCGATCGGGCCGGCGCCGAACACCACGACGGTGTCGCCCTCCTCGATACCGAGCAGCTCCTGGGCGTTGATGGCGCATGCGAACGGCTCGGCCGCCGAGGCCTCGTCGTAGCCGACGTTGTCCGGAATGCGGTTCAGCCCATCCACTTTGAGCACCTGGCGCGGAACGATCATGTACTCGGCGAACCCGCCGTCGTACTGGTAGCCCACCGAGGTCTGGTTCTGGCACACCGCCATCCAGCCCTTGCGGCACTCGTGGCATTCACCGCACGGCACCGCGGCGATCACCTGGACCCGGTCGCCCACCTTCCAGTCAGAACCGTAGGTGGCGTTCACCTCGGCACCCACTTCGACGATCTCGCCCGCGATTTCGTGGCCGATGGTGCGGGGCGGCGTCAGGTTCTGGTGACCGTTGTAGAAGATCTTGACATCGGTGCCGCAGGTCGAGCAGTTGCGCACCCGGATCTTCACCTCGTCCGGCGCGCACTGTGGCTCGGGAACGTCCTCGAGTCGGACGTCCTCGGGAGCGTAGAAGCGCAGGGCCTTCATCGGGCGATCCTTTCTCGGTGGCGGTCACGAGTGTGCGCGGCGTAATCGACTGCTCAGAACGATAGCCGCAAACCGGGCATAAAACCACACTCATGCATGCCCGTTTCTGCCCGTATGATTGTCACTATGCCCGTTTGCGGGTATGGCCGTGGTGCCGCTGTAGTGCGCGTCACGCTATCTAGGGGAGAGACGGGAGTGACGCAGTGTCCACCACCGAAATTGCCGCCGCCGCGCCGCGCGGCGGTGCACGGGTCCGGGTTCAGAAGCTCGGCACCGCGCTGTCGAACATGGTCATGCCCAATATCGGGGCGTTCATCGCCTGGGGCCTGATCACCGCCCTGTTCATCAAGACCGGATGGCTGCCGAGCATCTTCGCTTCGCTGCGCGACCCGGCCGGCTGGGTCGCGCGGATCGGTGGCTGGGGCGACTTCGACGGCGCCGGAATCGTCGGCCCGATGATCACCTACCTGCTGCCGATCCTGATCGGGGCGACCGGCGGGCGGATGGTCTACGGAGTCCGGGGCGGCGTGGTTGGCGCAATCGCGACGATGGGCGTCATCGCCGGCACTGACATCCCCATGTTCATGGGCGCGATGATGATGGGACCGCTCGGCGGCTGGGCGATGAAGAAGGTCGACGCTCTGTGGGACGGCAAGATCCGGCCGGGCTTCGAGATGCTGGTGGACAACTTCTCCTCCGGCATCGTCGGACTGATCCTGGCCTGCTTCGGCTTCTTCGCAATCGGCCCGATCGTCTCGTCTTTCAGCCGGGCGGCCAGTAACGTCGTCGACTTCCTCGTTGCACACGACCTCTTGCCGCTGACATCGATCTTCATCGAACCCGCCAAGGTGTTGTTCCTCAACAACGCCATCAACCACGGGATCCTGACCCCGCTGGGCACCACCCAGGCTACCCAGACCGGCAAGTCGATCCTGTTTCTTCTGGAGGCCAACCCGGGTCCGGGGTTGGGAATCCTGTTGGCCTACATGGTGTTCGGGCGGGGTACGGCGCGGGCATCGGCCCCCGGCGCGGCGATCATCCAGTTCTTCGGCGGTATCCACGAGATCTACTTCCCGTACGTCCTGATGAAACCCAAGCTGATCGCTGCCACCATTCTCGGTGGCATGACCGGCATCTTCATCAACGTGCTGTTCGGATCCGGTTTGCGCGCGCCCGCCGCCCCCGGGTCGATCATCGCGGTGCTGGCCCAAACGGCCAGCGACAGCTACCTCGGCGTGATCCTGTCGGTCATCGGTGCGGCGGGGGTGTCCTTCCTGGTGGCCTCTTTGCTGCTCAAGACCGACCGGACCGACGCCCAGCAGGACCTTGCCGCTGCCACCGCCGAGATGGAGGCGATGAAGGGTAAGCCGTCGGCGGTCGCCGCCGCACTGACCGGCGGTGCCGGCCCGATCAGCAGCATCGTCTTCGCCTGTGATGCCGGCATGGGCTCCTCGGCGATGGGCGCGTCGGTGCTGCGCAAGAAGATTCACGGCTCCGGCTTTGCCGACGTCAAGGTCACCAACCAGTCGATCGCCAACCTCACCGACACCTACGGCCTGGTGGTCAGCCACCGCGATCTCACCGACCGGGCCCGGCAGAAGACGCCCTCGGCGCTGCACGTGTCGGTCGACGACTTCATGAACAGTCCCCGCTACGACGAGATCGTCGAACTGCTGGGCCGGGTGAACAGCGGTGCAGCTGCTCCGACTGCCGCTGCACCGGTGGCCGCCACAGCGGTTGCGGAGAAGACCCGTTCGGGCACCGATGTGCTGGACGCCGGTTCCATCGTGCTGGTCGGGACCGCGACGACACGGGACGGGGCGATCGCTGAAGCCGGTCAGCTGCTCGTCGCCTGCGGAGCCGTCGATCCGTCCTACGTCGACGCCATGTTCGACCGGGAGGCCTCGGTATCGACCTACATGGGCAATGGCCTGGCCATTCCGCACGGGACCAATGAGGCGAAGGGAGCGATCCGCCGGACCGCCATGTCCTTCGTGCGCTATGCACAGCCCGTCGACTGGAACGGCAAGCCTGCTGAGTTCGTGGTCGGCATCGCCGGAGCCGGGCAGGACCACATGGCGTTGCTGACCCAGATCGCGCACACCTTCCTCGACAAAGATGCGGTCGCTACGCTGCGCGAGGCCCGGACCGCCGAAGAGATCCAGGCTGCGCTGTCTCCGAAGTCGTGACGGTCAGCGGAATTGCACGCCGATCCTGCGCAACTCCGGCAGGTCGGCTGCACCGCATCCGTGCAGGCATACCCGCAGTTCCTCGATGAGTCCGCCGAGGACGTCCACCACCGCGGCCGCCGACTCGATCGCCGGTGCCAGCAGCGGCCGGGCCAGGGCGACGACGTCGGCGCCCATCGCCAAAGCCTTGGCGGCGTCCATGCCGGTGCGGATTCCACCAGAGGCCATCAGCGGCATCCCGGGCAGCGTCTCGCGCACCTCCCGCAGCGCCTGAGCGGTCGGAATACCCCAGTCGGCCACCGCGGGATAGCGCACCTCCCCGTAGCGCACCACCTGCTCGACGCGCGCCCAGGAGGTGCCCCCGGCGCCGGCCACGTCGACCGCAGCGATCGGCAGACCACGCAGCTGCCGCGCCGCCGCCGCCCCGATCCCGTGGCCGACCTCCTTGACCAACACCGGGTAGTTCAGCTCCTCGGCCAGCCGGCCCAGCGCCGCCAGGGTGCCGCCGAAATCGGTGTCGCCGGTTTCCTGCATCGCTTCCTGCAGCGGATTGGTATGCACTGCAACGGCATTCGCACCCACCCTCTGGAGAGCGGCCGCCAGCCGGGGGGCCAGGTCGTCCGACATCTGCGCGAGGCCGATGTTGCCGATCAGCAGCACGTCGGGCGCCAGGTCGCGCACCTCGAAGCTGGCCGCGGCCGTGCGCGCCGGCTGATCGTCACCAAGCATGATGCGCTGGGAGCCCAGCATCATGCCGATGCCCAGTTTCTGTGCCGCGCCGGCCAGGTTGCGGTTGATGGTGCGGGCCAGTTCCGCGCCGCCGGTCATCGCGCCGATGATCACCGGCGCCGTCAACGGGACGCCGAGGAACGTCGTGCCCAGATCCACGTCGGCCAGGCTGGTCTGGGTCAGGGCGTTGTAGGGCAGCTCGACGCGCTCGAAGCCGGTGGTGACCCCGACGTACTCGACCGGCCCGGTCAGGCAGGCGTCGATGTGGCGCAGCTTGCGGGAGGTCATCCCGGCGTTTCCGCTCACCGAGCCTGATCTCCGGTCAGTTTGCCGGGGGTCCGGCGCGACGGCGGGAACCCCTGGAACAATGACACGGTGTCACAGGGTCTCTGGATCGCCATCGCGGTCGTCGCCATCCTTGTCATCCTCGCACTGGTCATCGGGTCGGTGCTTTACCGGCGTCGTCAGGTCAGCCTGCGCCCCGGCCCTGAAACCGTTGAGATCGAGGCTCCCACAAGGGTTGACCGATCCGGCGGCTACACCGCCAAATCCGGGATCTCGTTCACACAATCGTCAGGACCTGCGACCGTCGAGCGGCCCGCACCGCGGCCCCCGAGCATCGACACCACCGGACTGCCGGGAGTCGGGGACGACGCCGCCGTCCCGCGGGACTCGCTGAAGCGACCCATCTCGCAGGTCAACCTGCCCGAGCCGCCGGTCATCGATGAGACCGTCGCCCGTGACGCGGGTGTCGTGCTGCCCAGCCCGCCGGTGGTCGAGGAGGTCGTCACCGAGGTCATCGCCCCGGAAGCAGCCCCGGCTCCGGACCTCGAGTCGATCGCGCCCACCGCCGGACGGCTGAAACGGCTGCGCGGCCGGCTGGCGAAGTCCCACAACGCCTTCGGCCGCAGCATGCTCGGCCTGCTCGGCGGCGGCGACCTCGACGAGGACTCGTGGGAAGAGGTCGAGGACACCCTGCTGATCGCCGACCTGGGCCCGACCGCCACCACGTCGGTCACCGAACACCTGCGCTCGGCCATCGCCGGGGGAAACGTGCGCAACGAGGCCCAGGCCCGGGCGGTGCTGCGTCAGGTTCTCGTGGAGGAGCTCAACCCCGCCTTGGACCGCTCCATCAAGGCGTTGCCGCACGATGACAAGCCCTCGGTGCTGCTGGTGGTCGGCGTCAACGGGACGGGCAAGACGACCACCGTCGGCAAGCTGGCCAGGGTGCTGGTCGCCGACGGGCGCCGCGTCGTCCTGGGCGCCGCCGATACGTTCCGGGCCGCCGCCGCCGACCAGTTGCAGGCCTGGGCGGCCAGGGTGGGCGCCGAGGTGGTCCGTGGTCCGGAGGGCGCCGACCCGGCGTCGGTGGCCTACGACGCCGTCGACAAGGGCATCGCGTCGGGCGCCGACGTGGTGGTGATCGACACCGCCGGCCGCCTGCACACCAAGACCGGCCTGATGGACGAGCTCGGCAAGGTCAAGCGGGTGATGGAGAAACGGGCCGCCGCGGTCGATGAGGTGCTGCTGGTGCTCGACGCCACCATCGGGCAGAACGGCCTCACCCAGGCGCGGGTGTTCGCCGATGTCGTCGACATCACCGGCGTGGTGCTCACGAAACTGGACGGAACAGCCAAGGGCGGTATCGTCTTCCGGGTTCAGCAGGAACTCGGCGTTCCGGTCAAGCTGGTCGGACTCGGCGAGGGCCCCGACGATCTGGCCCCCTTCGAACCGGCCGCGTTCGTCGACGCCCTGCTCGGCTGATCACCGTCGGGCTAATCCCAGGATGTAACAACAGCGAAACTCCAGCCGGGCATCCGTTCATCTGGACGAAACACCAGAGAGCGTTTGCCGAAACAACCGCTCCGCAATGTTCCTGCCTAGGTCGTCGGCGCACGACGACGGACAGGAAGGAACGGCGAGTGGACCAATTCCCTGTGATGGGGGTGCCGGACACCGGTGACACAGCGTGGATGCTTGCGAGCGCCGCACTCGTGCTGCTGATGACACCGGGACTGGCATTCTTCTACGGCGGCATGGTGCGTGCCCGGGGCGTGCTGAACATGATCATGATGAGCATCAGCGCCATGGGTGTCGTCACCGTGCTGTGGGTGCTCTACGGATATTCGGTTGCGTTCGGCAACGACAAGTTCAATCTCTTCGGCGACCCGAGCCAGTACTTCGGGCTCAAGGGCCTCATCGGGGGCAATGCCGTTGCGGCGGATGCGGCCGCGGGTGTCGACGGGGTCAACATCGCCTTGGCCGGCACGATTCCGCAGACCGTGTTCGTGGCGTTCCAGCTGATGTTCGCCATCATCACCGTCGCCCTGATCTCCGGCGCCATCGCCGACCGGCTGAAGTTCGGCGGCTGGCTTGTGTTCGCCGGATTGTGGGCGACGTTCGTCTACTTCCCGGTGGCCCACTGGGTGTTCGCCTTCGACGGCATCACGGGGGAGAAGGGCGGCTGGATTGCCAACAAGCTCAAGGCGATCGACTTCGCCGGCGGCACGGCGGTGCACATCAACGCCGGCGTGGCAGGCCTGGTGCTGGCAATCATCCTCGGCAAGCGCCTGGGTTGGCCCGCCTCCCCGATGCGCCCGCACAACCTGCCCTTCGTGATGCTGGGCGCCGGTCTGCTGTGGTTCGGCTGGTACGGCTTCAACGCCGGTTCGGCGACGAGCTCGAACGGCGCCGCCGGTGCGACCTTCATCACGACCACGGTGGCGACGGCCGCGGCCATGCTCGGATGGTTGCTCACCGAGCGCGTCCGGGACGGCCATGCCACCTCGCTGGGCGCTGCCTCGGGAATCGTGGCCGGGCTGGTGGCCATCACCCCGTCGTGCTCGTCGGTGAATGTGGTGGGCGCCCTGGCGATCGGTGCGGGTGCCGGCATCCTGTGCGCTCTGGCGGTCGGGCTGAAGTACAAGCTCGGCTTCGACGACTCCCTCGACGTGGTGGGCGTCCACCTGGTCGGCGGTCTGTTCGGAACGCTGATGGTCGGCCTGGTCGCCACGAAGGAGGCCCCGGCGGCCGTCGACGGCCTGTTCTACGGCGGCGGGGTTGATCAGCTGATCAAGCAGGCCGAGGGCGCGTTCGCTGTTCTGGGCTACTCGGCGGTCGTCACCGCTATCTTGGCCTTGCTCGTGAAATACACCATCGGACTGCGGCTTGACCGTGAGGCCGAGGCAGCCGGCATTGACGAAGCCGAGCACGCGGAGACCGCGTACGACTTCGCTGTCGCCGGAACCGGCTCGGTCTTCTCTCGGACAAGCGCGGAGGTATAGGGAATATGAAGCTGATCACTGCGATCGTCAAGCCGTTCACGCTGGAAGACGTCAAGACCGGTCTGGAAGAGCTCGGAGTTCTGGGCATGACGGTCAGCGAGGTCCAGGGCTACGGACGGCAGAAGGGCCACACCGAGGTCTACCGCGGTGCCGAGTACGCGGTCGACTTCGTGCCCAAGGTCCGGGTGGAGGTGGTGGTTGACGACTCCGCCGTGGACAAGGTGGTCGACGTCATCGTGGCCGCGGCACGCACCGGCAAGATCGGTGACGGCAAGGTCTGGGTCAGTCCGGTGGAGACCATCGTCCGGGTGCGCACGGGCGAGCGGGGAACCGACGCGCTGTAAAGGCGCGGGACACGCTGATGGCCAAGCGCAGCAACGACTCCGCCGCCGGAAGGTGGCAGCCGCCGGCGGTGGAGTCGTTGCATCCCGCAACCGATCTCGCGGCGGCGAGCCGGCAACTGCTCGAGAACGGGCAACGCCGGCTCGACGCCGCGGCGTTGCGCGAGGCGCTGCTGGACCTGCATGAGCTGTGGCTCGTCCACAAGGCCGCCGAGATCGGAATCACCCCGGACAGCGGTTTCGCCCTGGTCGCCACCGGCGGGCTGGGACGCCGCGAGATGGTGCCGTACTCGGACCTTGATCTGACCCTGCTGCATGACAACATGCCCGCCGAGACGGTCACCCAGGTGGCCGAGCTGTTGTGGTACCCGTTGTGGGACGCCAACATTCGGCTCGATCACAGCGTCCGCACCGTGTCCGAGGCGCTGCAGGTCGCCGGCGGTGACATCTCGGCCGGACTGGCGATGCTGGAGGCCCGCCACATCGCCGGGGACAGCGCGCTGTCCGGGCAGCTGATCGGCGGGGCGCGCCGGCAGTGGCGGGCCGGTATCGCCTCCCGGTTCGAGGAACTGGTGGAGCAGACCCGGGCCCGCTGGCAACGCAGCGGCCAGATCGCCCACCGGGCCGAGCCCGATCTCAAAGCGGGGATGGGTGGGCTGCGCGACATTCAGCTGCTCAACGCCCTGGCGCTCGCGCAACTCGCCGACGTCTATCCCGGCCCCAACAGTGAGTCGCCGACCGGTTCGCTCGGCGCGGCACACCTGTCGCTGCTCAACGTCCGCACCGAGTTGCACCGCGTCTCCAAACGCGGCCGCGACCAGCTGCTCGCCCAGTACGCCGACGAGATCGGCGCCGCCATGCGGATCGGGGACCGGTTCGACCTTGCCCGGATGCTGTCCGACGCCGCCCGCACCGTCAGCTACTACGTCGACGCCGGACTGCGGACTGCCGGAAACGCCCTGCCCAGGCGCGGTTTCTCGGCACTGCGCAGGCCGGTTCGCCGGCCCCTGGACGAAGGCGTGGTGGAGTACGCGGGCGAGGTGGTCCTCGCCCGCGATGCCAAGCCGCAGCGGGATCCCGGCCTGCCGTTGCGGGTGGCGGCAGCCTCGGCGTCCACCGGGATTCCCATCGCCGCCTCCACGTTGGCACGGCTGGCCGACACCGCCGCCGAGCCGCGCGCGCCGTGGCCGCGCGATGCCCTGGACAACCTGCTGGTGCTGCTGAGCTCGGGACCCACCGCCGTGACCGCCATCGAGGCGCTGGACCGCACCGGGCTGTGGGGGCGGCTGTTCCCGGAATGGGGTGCCGTACGCGACCTGCCGCCGCGCGACCCGGTGCACACCTGGACCGTCGACCGCCACCTCGTTGAAACGGTCTCGCGGGCAAGCGCATTCACCACGCGGGTGTCCCGGCCGGACCTGCTCGTCCTGGGTGCCCTGCTGCACGACATCGGCAAGGGCCGCGGTGGTGACCACAGTGTGATCGGCGCCGAGCTGGCCACCAGGGTGGGCGAACGCCTCGGGCTGTGGCCCTCCGATGTGCGGCTGTTGTCGGCGATCGTGCGGCATCACCTGTTGCTGGTCAACGCGGCCACCCGCCGGGATCTTCAGGATCCGGCCGTCATCAACACCGTCGTCGACGCCGTCGACGGTGATCCGGTTCTTCTCGAGCTGCTCCACGTGCTCGCCGAAGCGGACTCGCTGGCCACCGGTCCCGGGGTGTGGGGGGACTGGAAGGCCACGCTCATCGGCGACCTCGTCCGTCGCTGCCGGGCTGTGATGGCCGGCGAGCCCGAGCCCGAGCCGGAACCTATTCCGGAGGAACACCTTTCGTTGGCCCGGGACGGCGGGGTGCATGTCGAGCTGGTGGCGGGGGAGTCGCCGCACACCTTCGCGGTGACGATGATCGCTCCGGACCGCCGCGGCCTGCTGTCCAAGGCAGCCGGGGTGCTGGCGCTCAACGCGCTCGGTGTCCATTCGGCCGCGGTGAACAGTGCCGACGAATCGGCGATCAACACCTTCGTCGTGTCGCCCCACTTCGGCTCGCCGCCGGCGGCCGAGCTGATCCGACAGCAGTTCATCCTGGCGCTCGACGGCGAGCTGGACGCCGTGGCCTCGCTGCAGAAGCGTGACCGCGAGACCGCGCAGTACGGCACGGAACGCGCCGGTGAACCCAAACCCGCCGTGCCGGCCGCCACGCCGGCCCCGCCGAGGATCCTGTGGCACGACCCGGGCCCGAATGGGCGACAGCTGGTGGAGATCCGCGCCAGCGACCGGACTGGACTGCTGGCCGTGCTCACCGGCGTTTTCGAGAGGGCCGGAATCGACATCGACTGGGCCAAGATCACCACCGTCGGCTCGTCGGTGATCGACGTGTTCGCGATCACCGCGCCGGCGTCGCGGGCGGCCCGGGAAGTACTCGAGAGCGAGCTGTACGCGGCCCTGCCGGCTCCGCCACCCAAACCAGCGGCCGAGGCAGGCTGAGGCGGCGTGCCGCCGGCTGGCCGACTGCTGTCATCACTGGCTGGGGTTGGGAGGAACCGGGAACGGCAAGGGGGGAAGCGGAGGTATCGGTGCGTGGTACCCGGTGGCGACGGTAGACGACTTGGGGGTGCTTCCTACGTCGAAGCCGCCACCACCCCTTGGCTGACCCGCGTCAGAGCCACCGCCACCTGGATGGCCGCCTCCGATGCCTTGGTCACTCACGCTGGTGAAGTCGTTCATGTGGTCTGGTGAGTAGTTGGGGATGAGCGAGTCTCGTACCACGGAGGGCGTTCCACTGATGCCGCCACCACTGCCATCCCCGTAACCCCCACCGGAACGAGCGGCAGCCGGCCCGGCGAACAGCAGCGAACCCGTCACCAACCCGCCAGCGGCGAGGGCCGCCACTGAAATCCTGTTCCTTTTCATGTCGACGTCCTTTCCGGTCGTCGGTCACCTTGCTTGTCGGTGGCCTGCAGAACTTCGACTATCGACGGCGTGATGCCAGTTGCCCTCCACCGAGCGGCTGGTTCAATGGCGGAAGCCGCTGACCCCCGATCGGGGGAACGCCCCGGCGGGCAACCTCCGTACAGGTGGCCGGCGACGGCGTACTGGTCGGTCAGCCACCGCCATCCCCGCCACACCGATCGATACCCATTAGGCTGACCGGGTGTTTGAATCGCTTTCCGATCGGCTCACCAGCGCGCTCGCCGGCCTGCGCTCCAAGGGACGGCTGACCGACGCCGATATCGATGCGACCGCCCGCGAAATCAGGCTGGCGTTGCTCGAGGCCGACGTTTCGCTGCCCGTCGTGCGGGAGTTCATCGGCCGCGTCAAGGAGCGCGCCCGCGGCGCCGAGGTCTCCGGCGCCCTGAACCCGGCCCAGCAGGTTGTCAAGATCGTCAACGAGGAACTCATCGGGATTCTCGGCGGCGAGACCCGCCAGATCGCCTTCGCCAAGACCCCGCCGACGGTCATCATGCTGGCCGGCCTGCAAGGCGCCGGTAAGACGACGCTGGCCGGCAAGCTGGCGAAGTGGCTGCGTGGTCAGGGCCACACCCCGCTGCTGGTGGCCTGCGACCTGCAGCGCCCCGGCGCGGTGACACAGCTTCAGGTCGTGGGTGAGCGGGCCGGCGTCAGCGTTTTCGCCCCGCATCCGGGCACCTCCGCCGAGTCGATGGAGTCCGGGGGCTGGGGCCCCGGCGACCCCGTGGCGGTCGCCGCCGCCGGCCTGGCTGAAGCCAGGGCCAAGCACTACGACGTCGTCGTCATCGACACCGCCGGCCGCCTGGGCATCGACGACGTGCTGATGGCGCAGGCCGCCGCGATCCGCGACGCGGTGCAACCCGATGAGACGATCTTCGTTCTCGACGCGATGATCGGCCAGGACGCCGTCGCCACCGCCGAGGCCTTCGGGCAGGGCGTCGGCTTCACCGGCGTGGTGCTGACCAAACTCGACGGCGACGCCCGCGGTGGCGCTGCGCTGTCGGTGCGCGAGATGACAGGCGTTCCAATCCTTTTCGCGTCGACCGGTGAAAAGCTGGAGGACTTCGACGTCTTCCACCCGGACCGCATGGCCAGCCGCATCCTCGGCATGGGCGACGTGCTGTCCCTCATCGAGCAGGCCGAGCAGGTCTTCGACGCCAAGAAGGCCGAGGAGGCCGCCGCCAAGATCGGCTCCGGCGAGCTGACCCTGGAGGACTTCCTCGAGCAGATGCTCGCGATCCGCAAGATGGGACCGATCGGCAACCTGCTCGGGATGCTGCCCGGCGCCGCCGGGATGAAGGATGCGCTGGCCGCCGTCGACGACAGCCACCTCGACCGGCTGCAAGCCATCATCCGGGGCATGACACCCGAGGAGCGGGCCGACCCGAAGATCATCAACGCCTCCCGCCGGCTGCGCATCGCCAACGGTTCGGGGGTGACGGTCTCTGAGGTCAACCAACTCGTCGACCGGTTCTTCGAAGCGCGAAAGATGATGTCGCAGATGGCCGGAGCCATGGGGATGCCCTTCGGCCGCCGTTCCACCAAGCGCAGTTCGAAGAACAACAAGAAGAAGGGCAAGGGCAAGGGCCGTGGTCCGACTCCGGCGCGGCGCAATCCGATGCTGGGCGGACCGTTGGGCGCCGGGCTGCCCGGCGGCTTCCCGGATCTGTCTCAGATGCCCGAGGGCCTCAACGAGCTGCCGCCGGGGCTCGCCGACTTCGATCTGTCCAAGCTGAAGTTCCCCGGCAAGAACTGATCGGGTTGTCAGGGGCGCTCCACGTCCGGGGCTGGGGTCTTCCCGACGGCAAGCCCGTGCAGTGGTGGATCGTCGACGGAATCCTGCGCAGCGAGCCGGTCAGCGGCGCGCAGACGATCTTCGACGGCGGCTGGATCATCCCCGGACTCGTCGACGCGCACTGCCACGTCGGCCTCGGCCCACACGGACCGGTCGACCTCGACGAGGCGATCAGCCAGGCCCGCATCGAACGTGACTCCGGTGCGCTGCTGCTGCGGGACTGCGGTTCTCCGATCGATACCCGCAGCCTCGACGATCACGGCGATCTTCCCCAGATCATCAGAGCGGGAAGGTTTCTGGCCCGCCCCAAGCGCTATGTGAAGAACTATGCAATCGAGCTCGAGGACGAAGAGCAGCTGCCCGACGCGGTGGCTGACCAGGCCCGTCGGGGGGACGGCTGGGTCAAGCTCGTCGGCGACTGGATCGACCGGTCCGTCGGCGATCTGGCGCCGCTGTGGTCCGACAAAGTTCTGGTGGACGCCGTCGCCGCGGCGCATGCGGAGGGCGCGCGTGTCACCGCCCACGTGTTCGGCGAGGACGCCCTGCCGGGCCTGATCAAGGCCGGCATCGACTGCATCGAACATGGCACCGGACTGACCGAGGACACCGTCGCCCTGATGGCGCAGCACGGCGCGGCGTTGGTGCCCACCCTGGTCAATCTGGAGAACTTCCCCGGGTTCGCCGATGCGGCAACGAAATTCCCGCGCTACGCCACCCACATGCGTGACCTGTACGCGCGCCGTCTTGCACGGATCGGCGCGGCCCGCGACGCGGGTGTCCCGATCTACGCCGGCACCGATGCCGGCGGGAACATGGCACACGGGTTGATCGCCGAGGAGGTGGCCGCCCTCACGCAGGTGGGGATGACACCCACCGAGGCGCTCGGCGCGGCTTGCTGGCAGGCGCGAGAGTGGTTACGTGGGCCCGCTTTGACCGACGGGGCGCCGGCGGATCTGCTTTGCTTCGCCGAGGATCCCCGGTCGGGGCCGCAGCTGCTGAGCCGGCCGGATCGGGTGATCCTGCGCGGGCGGGTCTACTGACATCTCGCCGAGAGTGCGTCCAGATCGTCTTTCGGCGCTCCGAATCGCGCACTGGACGCACTTTTGGCGGCAGCCACGCGGGCCCGCACTACCTCTGGGCGAAGCCCCAGTCCAGCAAGGCCCGGCCCTGGTCCCACAGGTCGTCCTTGCCATACATCATCACGGCGATGAGCTGCTTCCCGTCGCGCTGAGCCATCGCGACGTAGGTCTCCTGTGCGAGGTTGGTATAGCCGGTCTTGCCGCCGATGAAGCCCGGGTAGTTGAACAGGTTCGGGTCGTGGCTGGCGATGCGCTTGAATCCGCCGTTGCTATCGGGGAACGACGCTGCGGGCTGGTGCAGGATCTGGGCGAACAGCGGGTAGGTCAGCGCCGCCCGGTAGATCATCGCCAGGTCATAAGGCGTGGTGACGGACTCCCAGCCGGGTCCGTCCAGACCTGAGGGGGAGCCGGCCCGGGTGCTGCGGGCGCCGACCGCGACGGCTTTGGCGTTCATCTTCGCCACCGCCGCCTGCTGGCCGCCGAGCATGTCGGCGAGCATGTTCGCCGCGTCGTTGCCGGAGACGATCAACAGCGCATCGAGCAGTTGGCGTGCCGTGTAGACCTGGCCGGGCACCAGGTCGACGCATGAGCATTCGACATCGGTCTCGGCCGACGTGGCCGGGGCCGCGGTGTCCATCGGCAGCTGGTCGAAGACCACCATCGCCAGCAGCGCTTTGATGGTGCTGGCCGGCGCCCGGAGGCTGTAGGGGTCCTGGGCGGCCAGGATGCGCCCGCTGACGGTGTCGGCGACAAGCCAGGCCGGCGCCGGACCGGCGGGCGGGGCGATGGCCGCGGGCTGGGCGGGTTCGGCGAGAGCCGGTGACGGCGCGAAAGCGGCGCAGACGCCGACGGCAACGGCGGCCGCAGCGCCACGCAGTCCCCGGCACAGCACAGACATGTTCGTCGAGGTTAGCCCCGTTTGACCGCGGTCGGGGATCGGGCTGGTCTCCGATTGGTTGCAGACACCCACGGCACGCGGTAACGATTGCCGTTTCCCCAGCGAGGTGAAAGGGTAAGTTTCGCTGCGTAACCGGCAAACGAAGGAGCCTCGCGTGAAGACTCAGAAGCTGGCTGGAGCGGTCGCCGCCGTCGCTCTCACGATGGGAGTGGGTGCCGTCACCGCCGCACCGGCGTTCGCCACCGACAACATCAAGATTTTCGGGGAGAAAGAGCACCTCAACAACCCCGACGGAACGCCCTACATCACCTACATCGTCGGCAAGTTGGCACCCAGCAACGATCCGGTGCCCCACAACGGCAAGCTGTACGCGGCCACCCTGAACGTCACCGGCTTCCCCGCCATGATCGAGCGGTTCGGCGCCCGCGCCGAGGACGGCGCCTACTACCCCTCGATCTGGGGCGCGTCGAACATGGGCAAGCTCTACTTCGACGTCGTGGGTCCGGTGCCCAACAGCGTGGTGTGGAACGACGGGGTTCGCGACATCCTGGCCTGGGTGCCCGGATCGACGCCGATGGGACCGGAGCCGGCCGCGGCCGACCTGCCGACGCCGGAGGATTCCTCAGTGGTGCAGCCCGCGGGCGCGCCGGAAGGCGGCGCGCCGGCGGAGGGGAGCGGCAACCTCGGTGAGGCCACTCCGAACGTCATTGCACCCGCGCCGTTCCAGCTCACCGAGGGTGAGGTCGCGTCGCCGGGATTCAACCGGTAGCCGTGGGCTAAAGCGTTGCCACGCCCGTCGACGGGCTCTGGGCGAAGCCCCAGTCCAGGAGCATGGCGGCCTGATCCCAGTAGGTCGGGCCGCCCTCGTGGACCAGGCCGTACATCATCGCGATGACCAGGCGTCGTCCGTTGCGTTCGGCGGCGCCGACGAAGGTCTTCCGCGCGGCGTAGGTGTAGCCGGTCTTGCCGCCGATGGCGCCGGGGTAACGCACCAGCAGCTCGTCCTGGTTGATGAGCGGCTTCTCACCGCTGTCGCTCGGGAACATCGCGGTCGGCTGGGCGGTGATCCGGGCGAACACCGGATTGGCCATCGCCGCCCGGAAGATCGCCGCCAGGTCGTGCGGAGTGGTCCAGCCCGAACCTCCCGGACCGTCGAGACCCGACGGGGAGGTCGCGTGGGTGTCGGTGGCGCCGATCGCCGCTGCCTTGGCGTTCATCTTGTCGACGGCGACGTCGTAGCCGCCCAGCATGTCGGCAAGCGCGTTGGCGGCATCGTTGCCCGACACCAGCAGTGTGGCGTCCAGAAGCTGGCGCGCTGTGTAAGTGCGGCCCGGTTTGATGCCGGCACAGTTGCATTCGACGTGGGTGTCGGCCTGGCTGGCCACCATCGTGGCGTCCAGATCCAGCTCGTCGAGCGCGGTGAGCGCCAGCAGGGTCTTGATCGTGCTGGCCGGCGGGTGGGCGGCATACATGTCCCGGCCCGCGAGCACCTCACCGCTGTCCAGGTCGGCGACGATCCAAGCCGGCGCCGGGCCGTCCGGAATGGGCATCGAGCCCACCGGCTGCACGCTGGGTTCGATCGGGTCGGCCGAAGCCGGGACAGCGGCACCGGCGGCGAACAAGGTGAGAGATGCCGCCAACGCGGCCGCGAACCTGCCCATGGCGGTTCAGCCTAACGGCTGTGCCGGGAGGTCATCGGCGGTGTTCAATGGCGAGGTGCTCAGCCTGCAGGAAATCTCGGATCGGCTGGAGATCCAGCAGCTGTTGGTCGACTACTCCACCGCGATCGACCAGCGCCGTTTCGACGACCTCGACCGGATCTTCCTGGATTCGGCCTACATCGACTACCGGGCGATGGGCGGTATCGACGGGGCCTACCCCCAGGTCAAGAAGTGGCTGTCGGAGGTGCTGCCGAACTTTCCCGCCTACTACCACCTGGTGGGCAACTTCGACATCCGGCTGCACGGCGACACAGCCACCGGCCGCACCATGTGCTTCAACCCGATGAAGTTCCCCGCTTCGGGGGACCAGGAAGGGCGGATCCTGTTCTGCGCGCTGTGGTACGACGACGAGTTCGTCCGCACCCCCGACGGCTGGCGGATGACCCGGCGGGTGGAGACCAAGTGCATGGACAAACTGCTGTAGCCGGCCGCGATTAACGCTGCGATGTCCGGTTCTGGCACAATCGACGGCTGGCCACGCGAGGCAAAACCGGGTTCCGGCATCCCGCCGGTGACCGCTGAATTGCAGCGTGCGATCAAGGAGTAGTTAATTCATGGCTGTCAAGATCAAGCTCACCCGGCTTGGCAAGATCCGCAATCCCCAGTACCGCATCGCCGTCGCTGACGCGCGCACCCGCCGCGACGGTCGGTCCATCGAGGTCATCGGCCGTTACCACCCCAAGGAAGAGCCGAGCCTGATCGAGATCGACTCCGAGCGCGCCCAGTACTGGCTTTCCGTCGGCGCCCAGCCCACCGAGCCGGTGCTCAAGCTGCTCAAGATCACCGGCGACTGGCAGAAGTTCAAGGGCCTGCCCGGCGCCGAGGGCACGCTGAAGGTCAAGGAGCCCAAGCCCACCAAGCTGGAATTGTTCAACGCCGCGCTGGCCTCCGCCGACGGCGCGCCGACCGGTGAGGCCGTCCAGCTGAAGAAGAGGAAGGCTCCGGCCAAGAAGGCCGAGGAGAAGGCCGAAGACGCTGCTGAGGCCACCGAGGCGCCCGCTGAGGCCGCCGCAGAGGCCGCCGAGCCGGCCGCAGAATGAGTTCGGTCGTCGTCGACGCAGTCGAGCACCTGGTGCGCGGGATCGTCGACAACCCCGATGACGTCCGCGTCGACATGGTGACCAGCCGGCGCGGTCGGACCGTCGAGGTGCACGTGCACCCCGACGACCTCGGCAAGGTGATCGGCCGTGGCGGCCGAACCGCCACCGCACTGCGAACCTTGGTCGCGGGCATCGGTGGGCGCGGGATCCGCGTCGACGTGGTGGACACCGACCAGTAGCTCCTCCCGGCGGGCAGGAGCGTAGCGACTCGGGGATTCGACGATGGAACTGGTGGCCGGGCGGATCGCCAAGGCGCACGGGATCACCGGGGAACTCGTCGTCGACGTTCGGACCGACGATCCCGACGCGCGGTTCGCTGTCGGAAAATTGCTGCGGCTCAAGAACACCCGGGCCGGAAGCGAACGCGAGGTCGTGATTTCAGCAGTCCGTCCGCACGCGGGACGGCTCCTGGTGCGTTTGGAGGGAGTGGCCGACCGCGACGCCGCCGAGGCGCTGCGCGGTCAGTTGTTCGTCGTCGACTCCGCCGACCTCCCGCCGATCGAGGATCCCGACGAGTTCTACGACCACCAACTCGAGGGCCTGGCTGTGCGGACCGTCGGGGGCCTCGATGTCGGTTCCGTCGTCGAGGTGCTGCACACCCCCGGCGGTGAATTGCTTTCGGTGCGAGCGGAGTCCGGCGGTGAGGTGCTGGTGCCCTTCGTCAGCGAGATCGTCACCGAGGTCTCTCTGGCCGACGGGATCGTGCTGATCGATCCCCCCGAGGGTCTGCTCGACCTGGACTAGGAGTGCGCAGCCGTGCGGATTGATGTCGTCTCGATCTTCCCCGACTACCTCCAGCCCATCCGACAGTCTCTACCCGGTAAGGCGATTGACAGCGGGATCGTCGAGTTCGCCGTCCACGACCTACGGCGTTGGACCCACGACGTGCATCATTCGGTGGACGACGCGCCCTACGGGGGAGGGCCCGGGATGGTGATGAAGGCGCCGGTCTGGGGTGAGGCGCTCGACGAGATCTGCACTGCTGAAACGCTTCTGGTGGTTCCCACCCCGGCGGGTCGGCTGTTCGGGCAGGCCGACGCGCAGTGCTGGACCGCTGAGAAGCACCTGGTGTTCGCCTGTGGTCGCTACGAGGGCATCGACCAGCGGGTGGTCGACGACGCGGCGACCCGCATGCGGGTCGAGGAGGTCTCCATCGGCGATTACGTGCTTGCCGGAGGGGAGGCGGCGGCCCTGGTGATGATCGAGGCCGTGGTGCGCCTGATGCCGAACGTGCTCGGCAATCCGCTTTCCCACCAGGATGATTCGCATTCCGACCGACTCCTGGAAGGGCCCAGCTACACCCGGCCCCCGTTGTGGCGGGGACTGCAGGTGCCCGAGGTTCTGCTGTCCGGTGACCACGGTCGAGTCGCCGCGTGGCGGCGCGAGCAGGGCTTGCAGCGGACCAGGGAACGCCGGCCGGACCTACTCGACGGCAACTGAACGATCAGTTCCCGCCCATCAGGCGTCCGGTCACCGCGATCAGCACGCGGCTGGGCACCACCCGGGTGAGCACGCGGGCGGTGACGGCGTTGGCGACGCCGTCCACAAAACTCGGCTTCTTGCCGGCCAGTTCGCGCATGGTGTTGTCGACGACCTGCTTGGCGGTCCGCTTGATACCCACGGCGGCGGACTCGCCGGCGACGTCGAAGAACTCGGTGGCCGTGGCGCCGGGGCACACGGCCAGAACCCGGATGCCGTGCTTGCGCTCCTCGGCCCACAGCGCTTCGGAGAACGACAACACGAATGCCTTGGTCGCGCCGTAGACGGCCATATGCGGTACGGGCTGGAACGCCGCGGTGGAGGCGATGTTCACGATCGTCCCGCGGCCGCGGCGCCGCATGGCGGGTAGATACAGGGTGGTCAGGCCCACCAGGGTTCCGCAGTTCAGCTGGATCTCGTCGGCCAGCCGGGCGGGTTCTGCGTCGGCCAGATCGCCGTGGGTGCCGAATCCGGCGTTGTTCACCAGGACGTCCACCTGGATCCCGAGATCTTCGGTGCGGGAATGCAATTCGGTCGCTGATTCCGGTCGCGACAGATCCTGCGCGATGACGGTGACGGTGACCCCGTGCGTCGACCGGAGTTCGTCGGCCAGGGCGGCCAGGGCCTGTCCCCGGCGTGCGATCAGGACCAGGTCATGACGCTGGGCGGCGAACTGGCGGGCGAATTCGGCGCCGATTCCCGCCGAGGCTCCGGTGATCAGCGTAGCCATGACGTCGGTCAGATCTGTCCGCCGGGAAACACCGTCTTCAGGACCTGGGTCAGCGTATTGCGGGCTGCGGCTTCGTCCACGGGTTGCAGTGATGCCACCGCAACCACGTAGCGGCGGTCCGGTCCGACCACCCCCGTCGACACATGCACCTGGTCGTCGACGCCCCAGCAGCACATCCAACCCTGTTTCACCGCAACCGGTTCGGCGGACAAGCCGTCGGGAATGCCGAATCTCTGCGGATAGCCGTCGGCTCCCTGGGGCGTCGAGGCGGACAGGTTGGACATGATCAGGTCCGCTTGCTCCCGCGGCAGTCCGCCCGTTCCGTCCAGCAGCATGTCGTAATAGCGCACCAGGTCGGCGGTGGTGCTCATGGTGTTCCACCAGTCACCGTTGTACGGCGCCGTGGTCTTGGCGAGCTTGTATCGGTCGGAGACGCGCTTGACGATGGCGTTGCCGCCGCCCCGTGTCCAGAAGTCGTCGGCGGGCAGATCGTCGGAGGACCGGAGCATGACTTCCAGGCCGTGCCTGTCCTGTGGGCTGAGTCGTGCCCTCCGCTGAGCTGTCTGCATCAGGAGGTCATCGGCGATGAAGAGTTTGGTGACCGAAGCGATCGGGAACGCGGCCGGATCGCCGGTGTTCAGCATCCGCCCGCTGACGCGGTCGAGGATGGTGAGGCTGATGTCGGCGCCGTTCTTCTGCGCGTCGGCGACGGCCCGTCTGGCTCGCTTGTCGAATTGGAGGAATCGGTCCGGCAGTGCGGCGGGGGCGGACTGGACGGCGCCTTGGGGGACGGCCTGCGGGCCGGCGGACATCAGCGTGACCCGGTCGGTGGGCCGGGCGCTGGAGCCGGTGGCCGAGGATGCGCCGATCACCAGGACGGTAGCGACAGCGGCGGTGCCTGCCAGCAGCACCGACGTTCGACGTCGCATGGTCCCTCTCCTCGGCGGATGTGCATTCTCAACATCTGTGGCGTGGGTGTTTCCCCGATAAACCCCGGTCCGATCAGGGTAGCCGTCCTTTTTGTACACCGCCTAATTCCGACGTGACGGCAGGTTGTCGGGACCGGCGGGTCGTGCGATTTCGCCCCTCGCGGCTCATCTGGCACAATTGAGCAGTTGCCCCGCGCGGGCCGGTCCAACCGCCTGCTGCGACAAACATCTGACCACCAGCCCGGCGATGTCAGGCGCACGCGCCCAGACAGCCGCCCGGAGCCCGACCGCAAGGAACGTTCACCGCAATGAACACTCTGGATTTCGTCGATCAGCCGTCGCTTCGCGATGACATCCCTGCCTTCGGTCCGGGTGACACCATCAATGTCCACGTCAAGGTCATCGAGGGCAACAAGCAGCGCATCCAGGTCTTCAAGGGTGTGGTGCTGCGTCGTTCCGGCGGCGGCATCCGGGAGACCTTCACGGTCCGCAAGGAGAGCTACGGCGTCGGTGTCGAGCGCACGTTCCCGGTGCATTCGCCCAACATCGACCATATCGAGCTGCTGACCCGCGGTGACGTCCGCCGGGCGAAGCTGTACTACCTGCGGGAGCTGCGCGGCAAGAAGGCGAAGATCAAGGAGAAGCGCTGAGCTTCGACATCCGGCCGGGAGAAGCGCTGAGCTTCGACATCCGGCCGGGAGAAGCGCTGAGCTTCGAGGGTGCCGGGGTTTCCGGCCTCCTGATGGCTACGCTGATCCCGTGACCGAGACCCCAGACCCGGCCGAAGCGACGCCTGAACGCCCGGTTCCGACGGAGATCCCGGCGCGGCGCGAGAAGGAACCCAAGAAGCGCTCAGCCTTCCGCGAGGGCGCCATCCTGGTGGGAACCGCGGTTCTCCTCTACTACGTGATGCTCACCTTCGTGGCGCGTCCATACCTGATCCCGTCGGAGTCGATGGAACCCACCTTGCACGGCTGCAAGGGCTGCGTCGGCGACCGGATCATGGTCGACAAGATCACCTACCGGTTCGGCCGGCCCGAACCCGGCGACGTCATCGTGTTCAAGGGGCCGCCCAACTGGAACGTCGGCTACAAGTCGATCCGCTCGGACAACACCGCCGTGCGGTGGGTCCAGAACGCCCTCTCCTTCATCGGATTCGTCCCGCCCGACGAGAACGATCTGGTCAAGCGTGTCATCGCCACCGGCGGGCAGACCGTCCAGTGCCGTGCCGACACCGGCCTGACGGTGGACGGTAAACCGCTCAAAGAGCCCTACCTGGATCCGGCCACCATGATGGCCGACCCGGTCGTCTACCCGTGCCTGGGCAATGAATTCGGTCCGGTGAAGGTGCCCGACGACCGGCTGTGGGTGATGGGGGACAACCGGACCCATTCGGCCGATTCCCGGGCGCACTGCAGCAGCACACCCGTCGATGCCCAGAAGGGCCTGTTGTGCACCGGGGACCCCGTGACGGGGACCGTTCCGGTGGACGACGTCATCGGCAAAGCCCGGTTCATCGCCTGGCCGCCCTCACGCTGGGGTGGTGTTTCCTCGGTCGACCCGCAGCAGGGCTGACATGCCCCCCAAGAAAGATGCTGTAGCGATCTGGCCTCCGCGCACCGTCATCCGGAAGTCATCGGGCCTGCGGACACTGGAGTCGGCGCTCTATCGCAGCGGTCTCGGTCCGGTGGCGGGAGTCGACGAGGTGGGCCGCGGTGCGTGCGCCGGCCCACTGGTGGTGGCCGCGTGTGTGCTCGGGCCGAACCGCTTCGAGAGCCTGGCGGCCCTGGACGACTCCAAGAAGCTCACGGAGAAGACCCGTGAAGAACTGTTCCCGCTGATCCGCCGCTATGCGTTGGCATATCACGTGGTGTTCATCCCGGCTGTCGAGGTGGACCGACGCGGTGTGCACGCGGCCAACATCGAGGGGATGCGGCGCGCAGTCGCCGGCCTGCCGGTGCGGCCCGGCTACGTGCTCTCCGACGGATTTCGGGTACCCGGTCTGCCGGTGCCGTCCTTGCCGGTCGTCGGCGGCGACGCGGCGGCGGCCTGCATCGCCGCGGCCAGTGTGCTGGCCAAAGTCAGCCGGGACCGACTGATGATCGCCATGGATTCCGAGCATCCCGGCTACGGGTTCGCCGAGCACAAGGGATACAGCACTCCGGCGCACGGCGCGGCGCTTGCCGAGCACGGTCCGTGCAGCCAGCACCGGTATTCCTTCATCAACGTGCGGCGAGTTGCCCGCGCGGGATCCAGCGAACTCGTCGCCGAATTCGCGCCGGTGTCCCGCCGCGGCGAGGGGTGAGACAAGATGGAAGCCAGCAGACGCTCAGGACCAGACATCGACGACAAGGGACCGCGCTGATGAGTGCCGAGGATCTCGAGAAGTACGAAACCGAGATGGAACTCTCGCTGTACCGCGAGTACAAGGACATCGTCGGCCAGTTCAGCTACGTAGTGGAGACCGAGCGGCGCTTCTATCTCGCCAACAGCGTCGAACTGGTGCCGCGCAACACCGACGGCGAGGTGTACTTCGAGCTGCGTCTCGCCGACGCCTGGGTGTGGGACATGTACCGGCCCGCCCGCTTCGTCAAACAGGTTCGCGTCATCACCTTCAAGGACGTCAACATCGAAGAGGTGGAGAAGCCGGAGCTGCGCCTGCCCGAGTAGTGGCTGTGCATCGGTGAGGCGCTGGGGATAACCCGACCTGTCGCCGATCGCGCAGGGAGTTCCCGTCGGGGTCCGGTCCCACGCTGGTCGCCATGACGACTTTCAGCCGGCAGGAGATCGTCGCCCTCGGCGAGCAGGTTGCCGTGGAACATCTGCAAGCCCTGGGTTGGCGCATCCTGCAGCGCAATTGGCGCTGCCGCTACGGGGAACTGGATCTCATCGCCGCCGACGGACCGGGCACCGTCGTCTTCGTCGAGGTCAAGACCCGCACCGGGGACGGGTTCGGCGGCCTCGAGTACGCCGTGACGCCGCAGAAGGTGATCCGCATCCGCCGACTGGCCGGTCTGTGGCTGGCCGCCCAGGACCGCGGCTGGCCCGAACTGCGGATTGACGTGGTGGGAGTGCGCCTGGGCCGGCAGCGGACTCCGGAAGTCATGCATCTGCAGGGTGTGGGCTGATGGCACTCGGACGGGCGTTCTCGGTGGCTGTGCGTGGGCTGGATGGCGACATGGTGGAGATCGAGGCCGATCTGACCGCGGGCCTGCCAGGGTTTCATCTCGTGGGGCTGCCCGACGCCGCCGTTCAGGAATCCCGCGACCGCGTGCGCGCGGCGATCACCAACTGTGGCAACTCCTGGCCGAATTCCCGCCTGACGGTGGCGCTCTCGCCGGCGACTCTGCCCAAGGCGGGCTCCCTGTACGACGTCGCCCTGGCGGCTGCGATCCTGTCCGCCGACCGGAAGAATCCGTGGCACCGGCTCGAAAAGACCGTCCTGTTGGGCGAATTGGCGCTCGACGGTCGCATTCGGCCGGTGCGCGGAGTACTGCCCGCGGTTCTGGCGGCCAAGCGCCACGGTTGGCCGGCGGTGGTGGTGCCGGTCGGCAATCTCGCCGAGGCCAGTCTCGTCGACGGCGTCGAGGTGCACGGCGCCTCGACACTGCGGCAGGTTCAGGACTGGTTGAAGACCGGGGTCGGCCTTGACGGCCGTGTCGACACATCGCGTCCCGACGATGACGACGTTGCCGATCTCGCCGACGTCCTCGGGCAGACGCAGGCACGATTCGCCGTCGAGGTGGCCGCGGCCGGAGCCCACCACCTGATGCTCACCGGACCACCCGGCGTCGGCAAAACCATGTTGGCGCAACGCCTTCCCGGCCTGCTGCCCGATCTGTGCGAACCCGAGGCCCTCGAGGTGACGGCGATCCACTCGGTCGCCGGCTTGCTGTCCGAACACATGCCTCTGATCACCCGTCCGCCGTTCATCGCTCCGCACCATTCCTCGAGTGTCACGGCGTTGGTGGGAGGGGGTGTCGGTCTGGCCAGGCCCGGTGCCATCAGCCGCGCCCACCGCGGCGTGCTGTTTCTCGACGAGTGTGCCGAGATCAGGCTCAGTGCGTTGGAGGCGCTGCGAACTCCGTTGGAGGAAGGCGAGATCCGGCTGGCGCGCCGCGACGGGGTGGTGCGCTATCCGGCGCGCTTCCAGCTGATCATGGCCGCCAACCCCTGCGCCTGTGCCCGGATCCGGCCGCAGGACTGCGTGTGCACCCCGCTGGAGAAGCGGCGGTATCTCGGGAAGCTGTCCGGTCCGCTGCTCGACCGTGTGGATCTTCGCGTCCAGATGCATGCGGTCCGGGCCGGTGCGTTCACCGCCGATGCGGCAGAAGGCAGTGAGCGGGTCCGCGAACGAGTGGCCGCGGCACGCGCCGCGGCCGCAGAGCGCTGGGGCCCCTGGGGATTCAGGACCAACGCCGAAGTCACCGGTGCGGTTCTGCGGCGGCGATTCCGGCTCCCGGCGCCGGTGATCGCACCGCTGAAGACGGCGCTGGAGCGGGGATTGATCAGTATCCGTGGATCGGATCGCCTTCTGAGAGTCGCGTGGACGATCAGTGACCTGGCCGGTCGCACCACACCGATCCTCGACGACGTGACGATGGCCCTGAGTTTCCGGCAGACCGAGGTCAAGCCATGAGCGACGAGCGGCGGTTGCGGGCGTGGGCATATCTGTCGCGGGTCGCTGAGGTGCCCTGCGGCGAGTTGGCGGAGTTGGTCGCTCAGCTCGGTCCGGAGGAGGCAGCTGAGCGGGTCCGCGGCGGGTCGGTTTCAGCGGACCTCTTGCGCCGTACCGAGGCGCGCCGCGATATCCACTGTGCTGCAGAGGATCTGGAGCTTCTCAGGCGACGCGGCGGCCGGCTGGTCACACCCGACGATGACGAGTGGCCGACCCTGGCGTTCAGGGCCTTCAGCGGGCCGCCGGTGCGCGACAAACCGGAAGGGCGAGCCCCGCTGGTGCTGTGGGTGGTCGGTCCGATGCCGCTCGATGAGGCCGTGGAGCGCGCTGCGGCCATTGTCGGGACCCGCGCCTGCACCGCGTACGGCGAGCATGTGGCGGCCGACCTTTCCGTCGGCCTGGCCGAGCACGACGTGACCGTCATCTCCGGGGGCGCCTACGGGATCGATGGCGCTGTTCACCGCGCGGCGCTGGCGGTCGAGGGGATGACGATCGCGGTGCTGGCCGGCGGAGTGGACGTCCTTTACCCGGCGGGGCATTCGTCGCTGCTGCACCGCATCAGCCGCACCGGACTGCTGGTCAGCGAGTATCCGCCGGGGGTGCGTCCGGCACGGCACCGCTTCCTGACCCGCAATCGGATCGTCGCCGCGTTGTCGGGCGCCACGGTGGTGGTGGAGGCCGGTGTTCGCAGTGGCGCGGCGAGCACCGCCGCGTGGGCGCGTGCGCTGGGACGGGTGGTGTGCGCGGTGCCGGGTCCGGTGACCTCCGCGGCATCCGCCGGCTGTCACGTCCTGCTCCAGGGCGGCGTTGAGTTGGTCACGCGGCCCGAGGAGGTTCGCGAACTCATTGGTCGGTCAGGGGAATTCGCTGACGAGCTTCCCCGGCCGGCCGCGCTGCTCGATGAGCTGACCGAGATCGAGCGGCTTGTCTATGAGGCGCTTCCGGCCCGCGCGGCCCGGACGCCGGATGAGATCGCGGTGGCCGCCGGTCTGCCTGCCGCCGGCGTGCTCGGTCCGCTGGCCATGCTTGAGGTGGCCGGCCTGGTTGAGCGCCGGGAGGGGAGGTGGCGCATCTCGCGACGGTCGGCCTAGGACCGAGGAGGAGTCATCGCCCGCCCGCGGGCACCAGATCTTCCGGTGCGGCGTCCCCGTCATCGTGGTGCTCCGGATTGAAGATGTCCTCGAACACCGCGTTACGTCGGGTTACGTGGTGCATCCGCTCGGAGTACGACGGGCGCGACCGCACCTTCAGCGGCCACCAGAACCACGGCCCGAGGATCGCCGCGATCGACGGGGTCATCAGTGACCGCACGATCAGGGTGTCCAACAGCAGGCCGATGCCGATCGTCATGCCGCCCTGCCCGACGTTGAGCAGGTCGCCGGAAATCATCGAGCCCATGGTGAACGCGAACACCAGTCCCGCGGCGGTGACCACGGTTCCCGTGCTGCCCATCGACCGGATGATCCCGGTGTTGATTCCGGCGCCGATCTCCTCCTTGAACCGCGACACCAGCAGCAGGTTGTAGTCGCTGCCGACGGCCATCAGGATGATCACCGCGAACGCCAGCACGATCCAGTTCAATTCGATGCCGACGATGCGTTCGAAGACGAAGACCGAGATGCCGAACGCGGCGCCGAGCGAGATCACCACTGTTCCCACGATCACCATCGAGGCAACCAGGGCCCGGGTGATGATCAGCATGACGATGAAGATCAGCGTCAGCGCTGCGAACGCGGCGATCATGGTGTCGTACTTGGCGCCTGCCTGGATGTCGCGGTAGGTGGCCGCCGTGCCGGTGAGGTAGATGTCGGCGTTGGCCAGCGACGTGCCCTTGACCGCCTCGTGTGCGGCGACGAGTTCGTCGTCGACGATCGAAATGCCCTCCTCCGAAGCCGGATTCGTGTCGTGGGTGATGATCAGTCGCGCGGCCTTGCCGTCCGGGGACAGGAACAGCTTGAGGCCCTTTTTGAAGTCCGGATTGGAGAACACCTCCGGCGGCAGGTAGAAGTAGTCGTCGCTCTTGGAGGCGTCGAAGGCTTCACCCATTGCGGTGGCGGTGTCGGTCATTTGCTGCATCTGAGTGATGAGCCCGTTGAAGCTACTGTGGATGGTCTGCAGGGTGTCCTGCATGGTGGTCGCGGTGGCGATGATCGGCGGGAACTGGGCGATCATCTGCGGGAACAGGCTGTTCATCTCGCCCATCCCGTTGACCATGCTGTCCATGCCCTTGACCATGTCGTCCATGCCGCCGATCATCGCGCCGACATCGTTTTGCAGGGTGGCCATGTTGTCGCTGAATTTGTCGACGCCGTCGCTCGCGTCGAACAAGGACTTGATGCCGTCGCACGCCGGGATGTTGTCGCAGTGCTGTTCCCAGTAGAAGTAGTTGCGGAACGGACGGACCACGTCGTCGAAATTGGCGAGATTGTCGCGCATTTCATCCAGCGTCGCCTTCATGGCGTTCATGTCGGCGACGCTGGCCTTGCCGGAACCGACCATCCCGTTCGCTGAGGTCACCATCCCGTTGGCGGATTCGACCGTGCTGTTCATCGACGACGACATCTGGGTCATCAGGTTCTGCATCTGCGTCATCGAGGCGATCATCGCCCCGAGGTCATTCGACATCCCGCTTATGTCGGCGACCCGCTGTTTGAGGAACTGCAGGTTCTGGGTGATCGGCACCGAGGACATGCTTATCTGGTAGGGGATCGAACTGTGTGCGATCGGTGATCCCAACGGCCGGGTGATCCCTTGGACCATTGCTATGCCGCGGATGCGGAAGAGCGCCTTGGTAATCCGGTCCAGGACGATCATGTCGGTGGGATTGCGCATGTCGTGGTCGGACTCGATCGTCATGATGTCGGGATTGAGACGCGCTGTGCTGAAGTGCTTCTCGGCTGCCGCGTATCCCACGTTGGCCGGCACGTCGGCCGGGATGTAGCGGCGGTCGTCGTAACTGGTCTTGTAGCCGATCATCGCCAGCAGGCCGAGCAACACGACGCTGGTGGCCGCGGCGAGAATCGGCTTGGGCCAGCGGACGGTGGCGGTGCCGACCTTGCGCCAGCCCCTCGTCTTCATCATCCGCTTGGGGTCCAGCAGCCCGAACCGGCTGCCGACCACCAGGATCGCCGGGGCGACGGACATGGCGGCCGCGACCACGATGATCAGCGCCATCGCCGACGGGTAGGCCAGCGAGTTGAAGTAGGCCAGCCGGGTCAGTCGCAGGGTCAGCATGGCGCCGGCGATCGTCAGCCCCGAGCCCAGGATGACGTGGCCGACCCCGCGGTATGCGGTGAAGTACGCCGACTCCCGGTCCTCACCGTTCTGCCGCGCCTCGTGGTAGCGCCCGATGAGGAAGATCGCGTAGTCGGTGCCGGCCGCGATGGACAGCGCTGTCATCAGCGGAACCGAGAAGGTCGAGAAGTCCATGATGCCGAGGTGGCCGACCACCGCGACGGCGCCGCGGGCGGCCCCCATCTCGATGCCGACGATGGCCAGGATCAGCAGCACCGTGCTGGTTGATCGGTAGACCAGTGCCAGCATGATCGTGATCACGATCATCGTGACCACGGTCATCTTGATCATCCCGCGGTCGCTGGCCTCCAGTGAATCGGTGGTGAGTGGGGCGGGCCCGGTGACGTAGGCATGCAGGCCGGCCGGGGGCGGGGTGTCGTGGATGATCTCCCGGACGGCATCCACCGACTTGTTGCCCTGGGTGCTGCCCTGGTCCCCGGCCAAGTTGAGCTGGACATAGGCGGCCTTGCCGTCGCTGCTCTGGACCCCGGCGGCGGTGATCATGTCGCCCCAGAAGTTGTGCACGTGCTCCACGTGCTCGGTGTCGGCCTCGAACTTGGCCACCAGGTTGTCGTAGTAGCGGTGCGCCGCATCGCCCAGCGGCTGATCGCCCACCAGGACCACCATCGCGATGCTGTCCGACGTGGACTCCTGGAATTTTTCGCCCATCCGCTTGGCGGCGATCACCGCCGGCGCGTCCTGCGGCGACATCGAGACAGCGTTGGCCATCCCGACCTTCTCGACCTGGGGGACGAGAAGGTTGACCGCGGCGGTGAAGGCCACCCAAACCAGGATGATCGGGACTGCCAGGGCGCGGATGGTGCGAGGGAAGAAGCTGCGGGTATCCCCGCCGTGGGCGCTCATGCGGCCTTGTCCAGACAGAACGCCTGAGCGTCGCGGCCTTCGGCGTAGTTCTCGTCGACCAGTTTGTCGTCGACCAGGATCCGGCAGCCGAGCGCCGCGGTATCGCCCTGGGCGACGACATTGGCCAGGACTCCCGGATTGGTTGTGCTCACCGTGACCGACCAGGGCAGTGAGGTGAAACCGGCTTCGATCGTCTTGCCGTTCACGTCGAGATAGCTCACCCGGCCGGATGCGTCGACGGGGCCGACGATCTCGTAGGTGACCCGCTTGGTGTTGATCGGCCGAATGACGTCGGCCGGCTCAGAGGCTGCCACATAGGGCACATCGGAGTCGAAGAAGGTGCGCAAGCGGCTCACCACGGCCACCGCGGCGGCCGCGGCGACCACGACCATCGCCACCACCCAGAACCGCTTGAGCAGACGGACGACCGACGCCACCACCGCTTTCACCGCTTTTCCCCTTCGCCCGGCAATGCCCTTGTCGCACCGTGCGGAAGGGCTCTGCTGCCTTTGGTCAGCTCATCATAAATACCATAGGGGGTATGGTATCAGTGTAGGTATCCCGGGAGTGGGACCGAACACTGTTGAAGGAGAGTCCACATGTGCCGTGCCGCCAACTGCAACGTCTGCGGGAAGACAACCTGGGCCGGTTGCGGGATGCACGTCGACGCGGTCAAACGGACCGTGCCGGTCGGCCAATGGTGCGACGGCCATTCCGGCGTCGAGATGGCCGCGGCCCCCAAACGCAGCTGGTTCCGGCGTAAGGGCTGAGGGTTCGCCGAGGAGGCCGGTCGCCTTGAATGCCCGGAGCCGTCCTGGGAAGCTCTGTGCAGTGGCCCACATCACACCCAGGAGAGCGCGTGTTCGATCTGAAGATCGTCGGCGGCACCATCGTCGATGGAACCGGTGCGGATCGTTTCACCGGTGACGTCGCGGTCCGGGACGGCAAGATCGTCGAGGTCCGGCGGCGCGGCCCCGCCGATCCGCCACTGCCGGGCGATGCCGCCCAGACGATCGACGCGACCGGCAAGGTCGTCGCTCCGGGCTTCGTCGACATCCATACCCACTACGACGGCCAGGTGAGTTGGGACGACGTCCTGGAGCCCTCGGCGAGTCACGGTGTGACCACGGTGGTTTCGGGTAACTGCGGCGTCGGCTTCGCCCCGGTCCGCCCTGGCACCGAACAGTGGCTCATCGAGCTGATGGAGGGCGTGGAGGACATCCCCGGCACCGCGCTGACCGAGGGGATCACCTGGGGCTGGGAGAGCTACGCCGAGTACCTCGACGTGATCGGGCGCCGTGAACTGGCCGTCGATTACGGAAGCCAGATCGCGCACGGCACCGTGCGGGCCTACGCGATGGGTGAGCGCGGGGCGCGCAACGAGCCGGCCACCGCCGAGGACATCGCCGCGATGAGCCGGATCGTCCAGGAGGCCGTCGAGGCCGGGGCGCTGGGCTTCTCGTCGTCGCGCACCCTGGCGCATCGGGCGATGGACGGCGAGCCCGTACCGGGCACCTTCGCCGCAGAGGACGAGCTCTTCGCGCTCGGGCGCGCCCTTGCCGCCGGCGGCGGGGCGGTGTTCGAGCTGGCGCCGCAGGGAGCCGCGGGCGAGGACATCGTCGCGCCCAGGAAGGAACTGGAATGGATGCGCCGGCTCGGCGAGGAGATCGACTGTGCGCTGAGCTTCGCGCTGATCCAGGTCGACGCCGACCCGAACCTGTGGCGCGAGCAGCTGGACCTCTCGGCGGCCGCCCACGAGGCGGGCAGCCGACTCTTCCCCCAGGTGGCCGCCCGGCCGTTCGGGATGCTGCTCGGTTTTCCCGGGCACCACGCCTTCACTCACCGGCCCACCTATCGCCGGCTCAAGGCGGAGTGCAGCCGCGAGGAACTCGCGGCCCGGCTGGCCGAACCCGCGGTGCGGGCGGCGATCCTGGCCGAGGACGACCTGCCGCTGGACCCGACGAAGCTGTTCGACGGCATGTTCGCCTTCGCGCAGTACGCCATCGACCGGCTGTTCGTGCTCGGGGAGCCGCCGGATTACGAGCCGACCGACGAGCGCACGGTCGCCGCCATCGCGCGCGAGCGCGGCGAGGACCCGTTGGCCACCATGTATGACCTGATGCTGGAGGCCGACGCCGGCGCGATGCTGATGGTGCCGCTGTTCAACTACGCCGAGCGCAACCACGACGCCATCCGCGAGATGATGACCCATCCGGCCGGGGTGCTCGGCCTTTCCGACGGCGGTGCGCACTGCAGCATGATCTGCGACGCGTCCTATCCGACTTTCCTGCTGACGCACTGGGCGCGTGACCGCCACCGCGGTCAGAAGCTGCCGCTGGAATACGTGGTGCGCAAGCAATGCCATGACACCGCAGCACTTTTCGGCCTCACCGATCGCGGTGTGATCGATGTCGGCAAGAAGGCCGACCTCAACGTCATCGACCTGGACCGGCTGACGCTGCACGCCCCGCGCATGGTCTACGACCTGCCGGCCGACGGGCACCGCCTGGTGCAGGGCGCCTCGGGCTACACCGCCACGGTGGTCAGCGGGGTGGTGACACGGCGCGACGGCGTCGACACCGGAGCGCGGCCGGGCCGGTTGGTCCGCGGGGCGCGGTGACTGCGGCGCGCTTCGCCGGGATGACGTTCGTCGTCACCGGCGCCGCCTCGGGGATCGGTCTGGCCACCGCACGCCGACTGCTCGACGACGGCGCAGCGGTGGTGGGCTGTGACCTCGCCCCCGCCTCCGAACTCGCTTGTGCTGAGGGGTTCACATTCCGCACTGCCGACGTCACCGACGAGGCCGCGGTGGCGCGGGTGTTCGACGCCGTACCGGGCAGGCTGGCCGGCGTGGTGCACTCGGCCGGCGTACCCGGCGGCGGTCCGGTGCACCTCCTCGACGCGAAGGAATGGGCACGGGTCATCGACATCGACCTCACCGCGACCTTCCTTGTGGTCAAGGCCGCCGTCACCCGGATGCTGAGTCAGGAGCGCGTGGGCGGTGAGCGTGGCTCGATCGTCACACTGGCCAGTGTCGAGGGCCTTGAGGGAACCGCCGGTGGTAGCTGCTACAACGCGGCCAAGGGCGGTGTGGTGCTGCTGACCAAGAACGTGGCCATCGACTACGGACCCAGCGGAATCCGTTGTAACGCAGTCTGTCCCGGCTTCATCGATACCCCGATGCTGGACGCGGTGCTCTCCGCGCCCGAGATGGCGGAGGTGAAGGCCGCGGTGACCCACGAGCACGCGCTGCGCCGGCGGGGGCGGCCCGAGGAGATCGCTGCCGTCGCGGCCTTCCTGCTGTCGACAGACGCCTCGTTCGTGACCGGGCAGGCCATCGCGGTCGACGGCGGATACACCGCCGGACGCGATCACGGTGTGACGGACATGATGGGACTTGGCGGCCGGTGACGAAGGAGATGGGATGACATCGAGTGCCCTCGGGGGCCAGGTGGTCGACCGGGCCCGCGGACTGCGCACGGTGGTGGGTGCCGAAGCGGCGGAATCCGAGCGGCTGCGGACCATGTCGCCTCCGATCGTCGACGCGCTGTGGTCCAGCGGTCTGATGACGTCGTTCAACCCGCGAGAGGCCGGTGGCGTGGAGCCGGACTTCGCGGAGATGATCGAGACCTGGATCGAAATGGCATGGCAGGACGGCTCTTTCGGGTGGATCGGGATCGCCAACTTCCCCTCCGCGTTCGCCGCGGCCTGCTACCTGCCGGATATCGGCTTCGCCGAGGTGTTCACCGGCAACGGCAACCAGGTGACGATGGGCGGCCAGTTCGCCCCACTCGGGCAGGGCGTCGAGGTCGTTGGCGGCTACCGGTTGACCGGCTCGTGGAGTTTCGGCTCCGGCACCGGCCATTCGCAGTACGTCGCCGCCGGTTTCATGCCCGTGCACGACGGACAGCCGCGAATGATGGACAACGGCATGCCGGTCATGAAAGTGGCGCTCCTGCCCCGCGAGCAGGTCACCTTCACCGACGGCTGGCATGTCCAGGGCCTCAAGGGAACCGGTTCCTACGACTACAACGTCGCCGACGTCTTCGTGCCCGAGTCCCGGACGTTCGACCTGTTCGCGCGTGAGCCGCTGCGCGGCCGATCGCCCGCCGCCCGGATGGGATTGATGGCCGTCACCGCCGCAGGCCACGCAGCGTGGGCGCTCGGTGTGGCCAAGAGCATGCTCGACGACGTCCAGGAACTGGCCGCCACCAAATTCCGGATGAGCGACATGGCGTCGCTGGCCAGCCGCCCCACCTTCCAGAAGGACCTCGCGCACCACGTCCCGGCGTGGCGGGCGGCCCGGCTGCTGCTGCTCGATGTCTTCGGTGAGGCCGAGAAGGCCGCGGACACCGACGAGCTCACGCCGGCCAACCGGGCCGATCTGCGGGCGGCTGCGGTGTATGCGACCGACGTCGCCCGGGAGTGCGCGCAGTGGGCGCACCTGGCAGCCGGGACCACGTCGATCAGGGAGGGCTCCCGGCTCGAACGTGCCTTCCGGGACCTCTACACCGGCACCCAGCACGCCTTCATCAGCGAGAAGGTGGCGATGGACGCCGCGCAGGTCTGGTTGGGACTGGTGGAGGACAACTTCGCCCTGTGAGTCCGGCGGCCCGACACGCCCGGGACGGATGGGGCCCGGCATCGCGGCCGTCTGCCACCGTAGGGGAGTGGACGATTCGGACCGGCACGCGGCGATCCTGGAGGAATACGCCGAGTATCTCGCGCTGGAACGTGGCCGCTCGGAGCACACCCGTCGCGCCTATCTGACCGACCTTCGCTCGTTGTTCGGTTTCCTCGACGAACGCGCGCCGGGCGGCGGCCTGCAGGGATTGAGCCTGCCGCTGTTGCGGTCCTGGCTGGCGGCGCAGGCGCAATCCGGGGCGGCGCGGACCACGCTGGCCAGGCGCACGTCGGCGGTCAAGACCTTCACTGCATGGGCGACCCGGCGTGGTCTGCTCGCCGCTGACCCCGCCGTCCGGCTGCAGGTTCCCAAGGCGCGCCGCACCCTGCCATCGGTGCTGCGGCAGGACCAGGCCATTGCCGCGATGGCCGCCGCCGGCCTCGGCGCCGAGCAGCGCGATCCACTGGCCCTGCGGGACCGGCTCATCGTGGAACTGTTGTACGCCACGGGAATTCGCGTCAGCGAGCTCTGCGGCCTCGACGTCGACGACGTTGACAAAAGCCGCCGGCTCCTTCGCGTCCTGGGCAAGGGCAACAAGCAACGGACGGTCCCGTTCGGGCGGCCGGCACTGTCCGCGTTGGACGACTGGCTGACCGACGGCCGTCCGCATCTGGCCACCTCGGAGTCCGGCCCGGCGCTGCTGCTCGGGCCCCGCGGTCGGCGGCTCGACCCGCGCCAGGCGCGCACCGTCGTGCATCAGACCGTGAGCGCTGTGGACGGGGCTCCTGACATCGGCCCGCACGGTCTGCGCCACAGCGCAGCCACCCACCTGCTGGAGGGCGGCGCCGATCTTCGCGTGGTTCAGGAGCTGCTCGGCCACTCGACGCTGGCGACCACCCAGCTCTATACGCACGTGACCGTCGCGCGGTTGCGCGCGGTGCATGACCAGGCTCATCCGCGGGCCTGACGGGAGAGACGCAAACCTGCCGTTTCCCGGAATTCGGCGTCATCCACCAACCGGCTTGAGCCGGATCGGGGTGCTCGCCAGCAGCCCCACCGGGTCGACGTAGTCCGCCCGCTGCGCCGGCCCCCACATCGCACCCCAGTGCAGGCACGCCGCCGCCGGACACCCCGGATGTCCCGCGGCCAGCCGCCCCAACGGCATCCCGGAATCCACCAGCTGCCCCGGCCGAACGACAGCCTCCACCGGTTCGTAGGACGTCCGTAATCCGCCCGGATGATCGACCGAAACCACCGGCCGCCCCGCCAACACCCCGGCGAACACCACCGTCCCCCGTCCCGCCGCATAGACCGGTTGACCGACAACCCCGGCCAGATCCACACCCCTGTGCCCGCGCTGCCAATCGGGCCGGGGCGCGTCGAAGCCGCGAGTCACCACCGGCATCCCCGGACGCAGCGGCCACTGCAGGCGCACATCGTCGGCCCGAGAGGTCGGGGAGAGCCCCAGGAGGAGTACGACTGCCGCGATGAACCGCATCCGGCCAGTTCACCGCCATCCGACCCCGGCCGCCCTACCCCTGCCCGCGGATTGGGGATGAACCACGCGCTGTGTGTAAACTCCTGTACGCAGCCTGCTGAAGCGGGCTGACTTCGCGCGTCTGTATGCACCGTCGCCTCGGGTGTCGGTTGCCGCGCACACCGGTTGGTCCCGTCGCGAGACGGGCTGGTGTGCGCGCAGGCGCCAGGGCACGGCTTCACCGAGGCCGGGCGACAACCGACCGATCAGTAAGGCACGACCATGGCCGTAGTAACCATGAAGCAGCTGCTTGACAGCGGCACCCACTTCGGGCACCAGACCCGCCGGTGGAATCCCAAGATGAAGCGGTTCATCTTCACCGACCGCAACGGCATCTACATCATCGACCTGCAGCAGACGCTGACCTACATCGACAAGGCCTACGAGTTCGTCAAGGAGACCGTGGCCCACGGCGGCAGCATCATGTTCGTCGGCACCAAGAAGCAGGCCCAGGAGTCCATCGCCGAGGAGGCCACCCGCGTCGGCATGCCGTACGTCAACCAGCGCTGGCTGGGCGGCATGCTCACCAACTTCTCCACCGTCCACAAGCGTCTGCAGCGTCTCAAGGAACTCGAGTCCATGGAGCAGACCGGCGGCTTCGAGGGGCGCACCAAGAAGGAAATCCTGATGCTGACCCGCGAGAAGAACAAATTGGAGCGGTCCCTCGGTGGCATCAGGGACATGACCAAGGTGCCCTCGGCGATCTGGGTCGTCGACACCAACAAGGAACACCTGGCTGTCGCGGAGGCCCGCAAACTCAACATCCCGATCATCGCGATCCTCGACACCAACTGCGACCCGGACCTCGTCGACTACCCGATCCCGGGCAACGACGACGCCATCCGCTCCGCAGCCCTGCTCACCAAGGTGATCGCCTCCGCGGTCGCCGAGGGCTTGCAGGCCCGCGGTGGAGCCGGCCGCAGCGAGGCCGAGTCCGGCGCCGAGCCGCTGGCCGAGTGGGAGCAGGAGCTGCTGGCCAGCGCGGCCATCGAGTCCGCCCCCGCTGAAGGTGTTCCGGCGGCCGGGCCCATCTCTGATGAATCCACCACCGTCACCGTTACGGAAGGCTGATATGGCGAACTACACCGCTGCCGACGTCAAGCGGCTCCGCGAGCTCACCGGCTCGGGGATGATGGACTGCAAGAACGCGCTGGCCGAGACGGACGGCGATTTCGACAAGGCCGTCGAGGTGCTCCGCATCAAGGGCGCCAAGGACGTCGGCAAGCGCGCCGAGCGCGCCACCGCCGAGGGCCTGGTCGCCGCCAAGGGCGGCGCCCTGATCGAGCTCAACTCCGAGACCGACTTCGTCGCCAAGAACGCGGAGTTCCAGCAGCTGGCCGAGCAGGTCGTCGACGCCGCGCTGGCCGCCAAGGCCACCGACGTGGACTCGCTCAAGGCCGCTGTGATTTCCGGCGGTCAGGCGCCCATCACGGTCGAGGAGGCCATCGCGGCCCTCTCAGCCAAGATCGGCGAGAAGCTCGAGCTGCGCCGGGTGCAGTTCTTCGACGGCAACGTCGAGACCTACCTGCACAAGCGTGCCGCCGATCTGCCGCCGGCCGTCGGGGTGCTGGTCGAGTTCGAAGGGTCCGACCAGGATGCCGCGCACGCAGTGGCCCTTCAGATCGCGGCGCTGAAGGCCAAGTACCTGACCCGCGACGACGTCCCGGCCGACCTGGTGGCCGCCGAGAAGCGCGTCGCCGAGGAGACCGCCAAGTCCGAGGGCAAGCCCGAGGCCGCGCTGCCGAAGATCATCGAGGGCCGCGTCAACGGTTTCTTCAAGGACGTCGTGCTGCTCGAGCAGCCGTCGGTCTCGGACAACAAGAAGACCGTGAAGGCGCTGCTCGACGAGGCCGGAGTGACCGTCACCCGGTTCACCCGCTTCGAGGTCGGTCAGGCCTAGAGACTGCCCATGCGGCACGTCAACGCCTTCGGCGACGACGCACTCGGCGCGCTTGACGCCGTCGGGATGGTCGACGCGATCCGCACCGGCAAAGTGTCGGCCATCGAACTGGTCGACGCGGCCATCGCCCGGGTGAAGGCGGTCAACCCCGCCCTCAACGGCCTGGCGCACGAGACGTTCAGCCAGGCCCGGTTCCGGGCCGCGGAGAAGCCGGGCGGCTACTTCGACGGGGTGCCGACATTCTTCAAGGACAACGTCGACGTCGAGGGCATGCCCACGATGCAGGGCACCGACGCCTGGGTGCCGCGTCCGCAACCCGGACACGGCGACTTCGCGCGGTTCTTCCTCGCGACCGGCCTGATTCCGCTCGGCAAGACCCAACTCTCGGAGTTCGGGTTCAGCGCCTCGGCCGAACACCCCCGCATCGGCGCCGTCCGCAACCCCTGGGACACCGACTTCACCGCCGGCGCCTCGTCGTCGGGTTCGGGCGCATTCGTCGCGGCCGGGGTGGTGCCGATCGCTCACGCCAACGACGGCGGCGGCTCGATCCGGATTCCCGCCTCCTGCAATGGGCTGGTGGGGCTCAAGCCCTCCCGCGGCAGGCTGCCGCAGGACAAGATGTCCCGGCAGATGCCGGTCCGCATCGTCAGCGACGGTGTGCTGACCCGGTCGGTGCGCGACACGGCCGCCTTCTACCGGGAAGCCGAGCGGATCTGGCGTAACCGGTCACTGCCCCCGATCGGCGCGGTGACCGGTCCCGGTGGCGAGCGGCTGCGGGTCGCCGTGGTGACCCGCTCGCTCAAGCGCGAGAGCAGCCCGGCGGTCCGTGACCTCACCCTCAAGACGGCGTCGCTTCTGGAAGGTCTCGGCCACCGCGTCCACTACCTGGACAACCATCCGATCCCGGACCAGTTCGCCGACGACTTCCTGCTGTACTGGGCCTCACTGGCGATGGCTCTGGTGAAGGGCGGCCGGCGGACCTTCGGCTCGACCTTCGATCGGACGAAGCTGGACAGCCTCACCCTGGGACTGGACCGACACGCCACCCGCAATATGCACCGCCTCCCGTTGGCCATCACCCGCCTGGGACGGACCCGGCGGGTCACCGCGCGGCTTTTCCAGGACTACGACGTCCTGCTGACGCCGACCCTGGCCGAGCTGACACCGCGCATCGGACACCTCGACCCGACGGCGGACTACCAGCAGATCATCGAAAGGCTGGTGGATTGGGCGGCGTTCACCCCGCTGCAGAACGCGACCGGGGAACCGGCGATCTCACTGCCGCTGGCACAGTCCGACAATGGCATGCCCGTCGGCATGATGTTCAGTGCGGCGCTCGGGATGGAACGTCGACTACTCGAACTCGCCTACGAACTCGAACAGGCCCTCCCGTGGGCGCGCATTCAGGACGCCGTCGCGCCGACGGGCTGAACCTGCGCGCTGCCGCTTTCCAGCACGCCGTAGTAGTAATCGAGCAGATGCTCGGGAACCGTCGCGCGCACCATCGCCCGCCACGCGCGGACCAGGCGGGCATGGGCGTCGTCTCCCATGGCCGAGGACAGCAGGTGGCAGCCCAGCACGCTGGTCCACGCCGATTCCGCCGCTTCTGCCGCGTCGACCCCGTCGCGCACACCGGTGGCTTCGATGGCTTTGGTCAGTCCGGTGATGAAGCTGTCGGTCCACTCGCGGTAGACGCGGGCCGCCACGCTACTGACCTGGCCGAGCGCCTGAAGCAACTCGTTGCCGATCCGCGCGGTCTTGTCCGCCTGAATGGTGGCCGCGGAGGTGAACGTCGCCAGGATGATGCTCTCCAGGTCCGGCTTCGACGGGTCCGTCCGTTCCCGCACCGCCTCCTTGATCCGCCGGCGGTAATCGTCGATGATCGCCGACGCCACCGCTTCCTTGGAGTCGAAGTGGTAGTAGAACGCTCCCTTGCTGACACCCGCGCGCAGCAGGACATCGGCCAGGCCGGTCTCGCCGTAGCCCAACTCGTCGAAAAGGTCGACGGCGGAATCGATGATCCGGCGTCGCGTCGCCTCGGCTCGTGCCTGCAAAGCCACCTGAGGTACGCCCTTTCGTCGGCTTCGGTCTTGCAACGTTACCCCCCGGTAACATTAGTGTAAGCGCACTTACGGTTTTGGACCGATATTGGGGTCTGTGTCGGGGATTCGGACCTGGGGGCATTTGGTGCGACGGGTACGGAGTACCCTCCCAGCGGCGATCTTATGCCGGTGGTGCACATAGTCGTGAGGAGTCCGATGGGCGAGTCGACGAGCCTGAACGGTGCCGAACCCGCACTGCGGCCCCAGTATTCGCGCGTGCTGCTCAAACTCGGCGGGGAGATGTTCGGCGGCGGCTCCGTCGGCCTCGACCCCGATGTGGTGGCCCAGGTCGCCCGCCAGATCGCTGAAGTGGTGCGCAGCGGTGTCCAGGTCGCGGTGGTGATCGGCGGCGGCAACTTCTTCCGCGGCGCACAGCTGCAGCAGCGCGGGATGGAGCGCACCCGCTCGGACTACATGGGCATGCTGGGCACGGTGATGAACAGCCTTGCGCTGCAAGACTTCCTGGAGAAGGAAGGCATCGTCACCCGCGTCCAGACCGCCATCACCATGGGGCAGGTGGCTGAGCCGTACATCCCGCTGCGGGCGCGGCGGCACCTGGAGAAGGGCCGCGTGGTGATCTTCGGGGCCGGTATGGGCCTGCCGTACTTCTCCACCGACACCACTGCCGCCCAGCGCGCGCTCGAGATCGGGGCCGAGGTGGTGTTGATGGCCAAGGCGGTCGACGGGGTTTTCACCGACGATCCACGGGAGAACCCGGATGCCGAACTGCTCAGCGAGATCACCCATCGCGAGGTCATCGACCGGGAACTGCGGGTCGCCGACGCCACCGCCTTCAGCCTGTGCATGGACAACGGAATGCCGATCCTGGTCTTCAACCTGCTGACAAGTGGCAATATTGCCCGGGCGGTCGCAGGTGAGAAGATCGGAACGCTGGTCACCACCTCAACGCCGCACTGACCCGGGAGCATGCATTGATCGACGAAGCCCTCTTCGACGCCGAAGAGAAGATGGAGAAGGCCGTTGCGGTCGCCCGCGACGACCTGGCGTCCATCCGCACCGGGCGCGCCAACCCCGGCATGTTCTCCCGGATCGTCATCGACTACTACGGCACCCCCACTCCGATCACCCAGATGTCCAGCGTCAACGTGCCGGAAGCCCGGATGGTGGTGATCAAGCCCTACGAGGCCGCCCAGCTGCGTGCCATCGAGGACGCGATCCGCAACTCCGATTTGGGCGTGAACCCGACCAACGACGGCAACATCATCCGGGTCTCCATTCCCCAGCTCACCGAGGAGCGCCGCCGCGATCTGGTCAAGCAGGCCAAGGCCAAGGGCGAGGACGCCAAGGTGTCGGTGCGCAACATCCGCCGGCGCGCCATGGAGGAACTACACCGGATCAAGAAGGACGGCGAGGCCGGGGAGGACGAGGTGAGCCGGGCGGAGAAGGACCTGGACAAGTCCACCGCTCAGTACGTGCACCAGATCGATGAATTGGTCAAGCACAAAGAAGGCGAGTTGCTGGAGGTCTGAGGGCCCCGGCAGACAGACCATGACAGGCACCGAATCAGGAGCCCCGGCGAAAACCTCGAAAGCGGGACGTAACCTGCCCGCCGCCATCGCCGTCGGGGTGGGACTCGGCGGCATGGCGATCGGCAGCCTGTTGTTCGCGCCGAAATGGTGGCTCCCGTTGCTGGCCGCCGCGATCGCGATGGCCACCCACGAGGTGATCCGCCGGCTTCGTGAACACGGCTACGTGATCCCGGTCGTGCCGCTCATGGTCGGTGGCCAGGCGATGATCTGGCTGGCCTGGCCGTGGGGCGTCGCGGGCACGCTGGGCGCCTTCGGCGGCACCGTCGTGGCCGCCATGGTGTGGCGCCTCGTCGGCCAGGGGCTGGGGGAGCAGCCGGTCAACTACCTGCGTGACATCTCCGCCGCCGTCCTGTTGGCCACCTGGGTGCCATTGTTCGCGAGTTTCACGTCGCTGCTGATATTCCAGGACAACGGTGGTGCGCGGGTCTTCACGGTCATCGCCACCGTGGTCTTCGCCGATATCGGCGGCTACACCGCCGGTGTGCTGCTCGGCAAGCACCCGATGGCGCCGGCGATCAGCCCCAAGAAATCCTGGGAGGGGTTGGGCGGCTCGCTGGTGTTCGGCATCACCGCGGCCGTGCTGTCGGTGATGTTCCTGCTGCACAAGCCCGCCTGGGTCGGGTTGCCGCTGGGTTTGATGCTGGTGATCACCGGCGTACTCGGCGATCTGGTGGAGTCGCAGGTCAAGCGCGACATGGGCATCAAGGACATGGGGACGCTGCTGCCGGGCCACGGCGGGATGATGGACCGCATCGACGCGATGCTGCCGGCGGCGGTCGCCGGCTGGATCGTGCTGACGTTGCTGGCCTGACCCGGATACTGGAGGAGTGAAACAGCAGCTGGTCTTCGACGCACCGCGCCGGGGACTGCCACCGCGTCATTTCGCCGACCTCGATTCCGGCGAGCGTGCCGCTGCGGTCGCTGAACTGGGCCTGCCGGCGTTCCGCGCCAAACAGGTCGCCACCCAGTACTACGGAAGGCTGGTGGCCGATCCGCGTGAGATGACCGACCTGCCGGCCGCCGTGCGCGACACGATCGCCGACGCGCTTTTCCCGCCGCTGCTGTCGGTGGTCCGGGAAGTGCAATGCGACGCCGGCGAGACGCGAAAGACGTTGTGGCGCGGGCATGATGGGGCGACGTTCGAGTCGGTTCTGATGCACTACCCGGACCGCAACACCGTGTGCATCTCCTCGCAGGCGGGCTGCGGGATGGCGTGCCCGTTCTGTGCGACGGGCCAGGGCGGGCTCACCCGCAACCTCAGCACCGCCGAGATCGTCGAGCAGGTTCGCGCCGGCGCGGTGGCGGTGCGGGACGAGTTTTCCGGCCGGCTCTCCAACGTCGTCTTCATGGGGATGGGGGAGCCGCTGGCGAACTACGCGCGGGTGGTGGCGGCGGTGCGCCGCATCACCGCTGCGCCGCCCGACGGGTTCGGCATCTCAGCGCGGTCGGTGACGGTGTCGACGGTCGGGCTCGCCCCGGCCATCCGCAAGCTGGCCGACGAACGTCTCGGGGTCACCTTGGCGCTGTCCCTGCACACTCCCGATGACGAGCTGCGCGACACCCTGGTGCCGGTGAACAACCGATGGAAGGTTCACGAAGTCCTTGATGCCGCCCGCTACTACGGCGAGGTGACGGGCCGCCGGGTGTCCATCGAGTACGCGCTGATCCGCGACATCAACGACCAGGGCTGGCGGGCCGACCTCCTGGGCACGCTGCTGCACCGGGCGCTGGGACCGCTGGCCCACGTCAACCTGATTCCACTCAATCCCACACCGGGCAGCAAGTGGGACGCCAGTCCCAAACCGGTGGAGCGTGAGTTCGTCCGGCGGGTGCGCGCCAAGGGGGTGTCGTGCACGGTGCGCGACACCCGTGGGCGTGAGATTGCCGCCGCGTGCGGACAGCTGGCCGCCGAAGGCGGGTAGCGGCCGGTGGTTAGCGCAGGATGCCGCGACGGCGCAGAATCACATCGCGGATGATCCAGAACGCCACGAACACCGCCATGCCGATCAGCCAGATGTCCTCGACATGGCCGATGTGGTTGCCGCGCAGCATGCCCAGCAGGAACACGATGATGAATATGCCCCCGGCGTACCAGGTGCGGGGAGTGATCTTGCTCCAGCCCCACGCGGCTGAGGGGACCTCGGCGGGATCGACCTCCGAGTAGCGCTCCACCTCGGTGTTGACCATGTCGGCTCCTGTCCGTTGACTGCGAGAGTCATTCTGGCATACAGACCTCAGCTCAGAAGTCCGTACCGCCGCAGTGCCTCGGCGCGTTCTGCCGCGTGGTCGACGATCGGCTCGGGGTAGCCGGGTGGCCGCCCGCCCTTGAGGCGGTGGACGTCGGGGGTGTCGGCCAGTTCGGGCACCCACCGCCGCACGTAGTCGCCCTCGGGGTCGAACTTCTCGCCCTGCGCGGTCGGGTTGAACACCCGGAAGTACGGTGCGGCGTCGGTGCCCGTCCCGGCGGCCCACTGCCAGCCGTGCTGGTTGCTGGCCACGTCGGCGTCGACCAGCTGCTCCATGAACCAGCCGGCGCCCCACTGCCACGGCAGGTGCAGGTCCTTGACCAGAAACGAGGCCACGATCATCCGGACCCGATTGTGCATGAATCCGCTGCCGAGTAGCTGGCGCATCCCCGCGTCGACAATCGGGTAGCCGGTGTGGCCCCGCTTCCAGGCCTCGAACGTCCTCTGTGCCTCTGGTCCGGTCTCGACCTCGATGGCGTCGAAGGCGGGGTTCCAGTTCCGCCAGGCGCTGGCCGGCCACTCGTGCAGCACGGCGGCATAGAAATCGCGGAACGCCAATTCGCGCAGGTATGCCGCGGCTCCCCGGTCGCGGACGTCCAGGTCGGCGGCAAGCGTTCGCGGATGGATCGTCCCGAACTTCAGATGCGCCGACATCCGGCTCGTGCCGGGTTTGTCGGGCCGGTCGCGGTCTGAGGCGTAGGAGTGCAGGCCTTCGGCGAGGAACTCCGCCCACCGCTGTCTCGCCGCGGTCTCCCCGGCCTGAAGGTCAAGTGGCACAGCAGGATTCGGGGGCTCGACGGCTGGTGGGAGCCCGGCGACGCCTCGCGGGTCGATCCAGGAGACCGCGGCCGCGTCGGACTGCGCCGGAGCACGCCAGCCGACAACTCGCCACCGGTTGAAGAAGGGTGTGAAGACCTTGTACGGGCTGCCGTCGTCCTTGGTGACCCGCCCCGGCGACACCAGGTAGGGCGAGCCGGTGGCGATCAACGGCACTCCGCCGAGCGCTTCGGTGACCGCGGCGTCGCGTCGGATCCCGAACGGGCTGAACTCGGCGGAGACATGCACCGCCGTCGCTCCGACGGCAGCACAAATCCGTGGGAGGACCTCCTGCGGGCGACCCCGGGTGATCAGCAGCCGCCCGCCGAGGCCGTCGCGCAACTCGCGAAGCGAGTCGCCCAGGAACTGCAGCCGGCGTTGGCCGCTGCTGTTTTCCAGGCGGGGGTCGAGCACGAAGCAGGCCAGCACGTCCGAACCGGCGGCGGCGTCGAGCAGTGCGGGATGGTCGCGCAGGCGAAGGTCGCGGCGGAACCACAGAACTGTGGCGGGCACAGCGGACATGCTGCCTTGTCGGTCGAAGAGAGCCGGCCGGGGGCGTGAAGGAGAAACACGCGCCCCGGCCGGCCGATGTGGTGCCGCAGCCCCGCCGCGCCGGCGGGGGACTCGCTAGCTGCTGGGCGGGAGCAGCACCGTGTCGATCAGGTAGACCGTCGCGTTGGTGGTCGCGATTCCGCCGCACACAACGTTGGCGCCGTTGACCTGAAGGTTGTCCCCGCTGCCGGAGACGGTCACCGTCGCGCCGTTGACGGTCTTGTGGGCGCCCACCACCTGATCGGGAGCGGCCTGGCCTGGAACGACGTGGTAGGTGAGGATCGACGTCAGCAGCGTCGAGTCCGTCTTGAGCTTGTCGACGGTCGCCGCATCCAGCTTGGCGAAGGCGTCATTGGTGGGGGCGAACACGGTGAACTGTCCACCGTTGAGGGTGTTCACCAGGTTCACCTGAGGATTGAGACCCCCGGACAGCGCCGCGGCCAGTGTGGTCAGCACGGGGCTGTTGGCAGCGGCGGTGGCAACCGGAACCTTGGCCAGTTCGCCCACCGAGCCGGGGCCGGTCGGATTCTGTTGCGCATAGGCGGCGCAGCCCGAGCCCACCAGATGGGTGTCGGCCGCGGCGGTGGGCGACACGATCAGCGCGAGGCCCATGGCGGCAGCTGCGAGGCCGGCCACCGGCAGCGCCTTCGTGGCCTTCGTGTTGTCCTTCATCGTCGTCCTTTCGGTTGGTGTGCGCCCGCTCCGGGCGCGGTGTCGTCAGCCATTCGGAGCAGACCCGCGCGCGGATGGGTGTTCTGTGTCACAACCCCTGCAGCCCAGGGGCATCCCCCGGGGGTCAGACGCGGTCAGGACGTCGGCGTCGTCGTGGTCGTGCTGGTGTCGGTGGCGCCCGACGTCGGCGTGGGCGCGGCCGGCGGCGGCGGAATCAACACGGTGTCGATCAGGTACACGGTGGCGTTGGCGGTCTTGATGCCGCCACAGACCACCCCGGCGTTGTTGACTCGCAGGTCGTCGCCGGAACCGGACACCGTCAGCGATTGCCCCTGCGGAGTCTTGTGTTCGCCGACGACGGCGGACGGGTCCAGATCACCGGCCACCACGTGATAGTTCAGCACCGACGTGAGTTGGGAGGCATCGGACTTGAACTTGTCGATCAGAGCCGGGTCGAGCTTGGCGAACGCATCGTCGGTCGGCGCGAACACGGTGTAGGGGTTCTTGTTGAGGATGTCGACGAAGTTGACGTCGGGGTTGAGCTTGCCCGAGAGCGCGCCCGCGAACGTGGTGAGCTGCGGGCTGTTGGCAAGTGCGGTCGCGACGGGATCGGGGGACATGCCGAGCAGTGAGCCCGGGCCGCTGGGCACCTTCTGCATATAGCTCGCGCAACCGGAGCCGACGAGGCCGGCGGGAACGTCCACTGTGCTGGTCGGCGTGGGTTCCTCGGATGTGGTGCTGGAGGCGGCCGGCGCCGACGCCGATGCGACGGCCGACGACGTCGGTTCGGCGTCGGTGACGCTCGACGAGCAGGCCGACATCGCCAGCGCAGAAACCGCGACGAGGCCCGCCAGGCGCCGTGCGGTGCGGTGGACAGTCATGTGCTGTTCTCCTTGGTTCCCGTCGCTGCACAATAGTCGGGTGAGCCAACGCGACCGCCTGCGCGTGCTGATCCTGGGCAGTACCGGCTCGATCGGCACGCAGGCCCTCGAGGTCATCGCCGCCAACCCCGACCGTTTCGAGGTGGTCGGCCTGGCCGCGGGTGGCGGCAACCCCGAGCTGCTGGCGCGCCAGCGCGCCGAGACCGGCGTGCGCGCCGTCGCGGTGACCGACCCGGCCGGCGCCGATCGCGTGGGTGACGTTCCTTACACCGGGCCCGACGCGGTGACCCGGCTGGTGCGCTCCGCCGCCGACACAACCGGGGTGGACGTCGTGCTCAACGCCCTCGTCGGGGCGCTCGGGCTGGAGCCCACGCTCGCGGCGCTGGATACCGGCGCGCGGCTGGCGCTGGCGAACAAGGAATCCCTGGTTGCGGGTGGGCCGCTGGTGCTCAAGGCCGCCCGGCCCGGCCAGATCGTGCCGGTCGACTCCGAGCACTCCGCGCTGGCCCAGTGCCTGCGGGCGGGCCGCTCCGAGGAGGTGGCCAGGCTCGTCCTGACCGCCTCCGGCGGCCCGTTCCGCGGCTGGCCGGCCGAGAAGCTGCGCACGGTGACCCCCGAGCAGGCCGGCGCCCACCCGACCTGGAACATGGGGCCGATGAACACGCTGAACTCGGCGTCGTTGGTCAACAAGGGCCTCGAACTGATCGAGACCCACCTGCTGTTCGGTGTTCCCTACGAGCGAATCGACGTCGTCGTGCACCCGCAGTCGATCGTGCACTCGATGGTGACCTTCGCCGACGGCTCCACCATCGCCCAAGCCAGCCCGCCGGACATGAAGCTGCCGATCTCGCTGGCTCTCGGATGGCCCGACCGGGTGGCCGGCTCGGCGGCCGCCTGCGACTTCAGCACCGCCTCCACCTGGGAGTTCGAGCCGCTGGACGCGACCGTCTTCCCCGCGGTGGAACTCGCGCGGCAGGCCGGCGAGGCCGGCGGATGCATGACGGCGATCTACAACGCCGCCAACGAGGAGGCCGCCGAGGCCTTCCTGGCCGGGCGGATCCGGTTCCCGTCGATCGTGGGAACAATCGCTGACGTCCTGAGCGGCGCGGGCCAGTGGGCCGCCGAACCGGCTACCGTGGAAGACGTACTCGCGGCCCAGCGATGGGCCCGGCAACGCGCCCGCGACGCGCTGGATGTCGCCGCACAGGAGGTCTCCTCGTCCCGATGATGTTCGCTCTCGGCATCGCGCTGTTCGCGTTGGCCATCCTGGTCTCGGTGGCTCTGCACGAATGTGGCCACATGTGGGTCGCCCGTGCCACCGGCATGAAGGTGCGCCGCTATTTCGTCGGCTTCGGCCCCACCGTGTGGTCGACGAATCGGGCGAACAAGCTCGGCTCCACCGAGTACGGCATCAAGGCGATCCCGCTGGGCGGCTTCTGCGATATCGCGGGCATGACCGCGGTGGAGGACCTGCGGCCCGAGGACCAGCCGTACGCGATGTACAAGCAGAAGACCTGGAAGCGCGTCGCGGTGCTGTTCGCCGGGCCGGCGATGAACTTCATCATCGGGCTGGTGCTCGTCTACGCCATCGCGGTGGTGTGGGGCCTGCCCGACCTGCATCCGCCGACCACGGCCGTCGTCGGCGAAACCAGCTGCGTCAAGGCCGAAGTCGTCAAGGGCAAGCTGGCCGATTGCACCGGAACCGGTCCCGCCGCAGCCGCGGGGATCAAGCCGGGTGACGTGGTGGTGAAGGTCGGCCCCACCGAGGTGAAGACCTTCGAGGAGATGGTCACCGCGGTACAGAAGTCCACCGGGCCCACGCCGTTCGTCGTCGAGCGCACCGTCAACGGGGCGACGTCGACCGTCGACACGGTCGTCGACGTCACCACGACCAAGCGCTGGGTGGCGCCCGCCGAAGGTGGCGAGGCCACCGGCCCGTCCGACGTCGGCGCCGTCGGCATCGTCGCCGCGCAGTTCCCCCCGACCCAGTACACCCCGCTGACGGCCGTGCCGGCGACGTTCACGTTCACCGGCGACCTCGCCGTTGAGATCGGCAAGTCGCTGGCGGCCATCCCGAGCAAGGTCGGCGCGCTGGTGCACGCGATCGCCGGCGGCGAACGCGATCCGGAGACGCCGATCAGCGTCGTCGGGGCCAGCATCATCGGCGGTGACACCGTCGACCACGGGGTGTGGGTGGCGTTCTGGTTCTTCCTGGCGCAGCTGAACTTCGTCCTGGGCGCCATCAACCTCGTTCCGCTGCTGCCGTTCGACGGCGGGCACATCGCCGTCGCGGTGTTCGAGAAGCTCCGCAACATGGTCCGCGCGGCCCGCGGCCTGATGCCCGCCGGCCCGGTGGACTACGGCCGCCTGATGCCGGCCACCTACGTGATCCTCTTCGTGGTGGTCGGCTACATGGCGCTGACCGTCACCGCCGATCTGGTGAACCCGATCCGCTTGTTCCAGTAGGAGATTCGCATGACCTCAATCGGCTTAGGGATGCCTTCCCTCGGGGGCAGGAGCGAAGCGACCGGGGGGAATGATCAAGCGCCGCCCCCGGTGCTCGCTCCACGCCGCAAGACCCGTCAGCTGATGGTGGGCAACGTCGGCGTCGGCAGTGACTACCCGATCCCGGTGCAGTCGATGTGCACTACCAAGACCCACGATGTGAACGCCACCCTGCAGCAGATCGCCGAACTGACCGCATCGGGCTGCGACATCGTCCGGGTGGCCTGCCCGCGGCAGGAGGACGCCGACGCTCTGGCCGAGATCGCCAGGCACAGCAACATTCCGGTGATCGCCGACATCCACTTCCAGCCCAAGTACATCTTCGCGGCCATCGACGCGGGATGCGCGGCGGTGCGGGTGAACCCCGGCAACATCAAGGAGTTCGACGGCCGGGTGGGCGAGGTCGCGAAAGCCGCTGGGGCAGCGGGCATTCCGATCCGCATCGGGGTCAACGCCGGGTCGCTGGACAAGCGGTTCCTGGAGAAGTACGGAAAGGCCACCCCGGAGGCCCTCGTCGAGTCCGCACTCTGGGAGGCCTCGCTGTTCGAGGATCATGGGTTCGGCGACATCAAGATCAGCGTCAAGCACAACGACCCGGTGGTCATGGTGGCCGCCTACCGGCTGCTGGCCGAAAAATGTGACTACCCACTGCATCTCGGCGTGACGGAGGCCGGCCCGGCGTTCCAGGGCACCATCAAGTCCGCGGTGGCCTTCGGGGCGCTGCTGTCCGAGGGTATCGGCGACACCATCCGGGTGTCGCTGTCGGCGCCGCCGATCGAGGAGGTGAAGGTCGGCAACCAGATCCTGGAGTCGCTCAACCTGCGGCCGCGTGGCCTGGAGATCGTGTCCTGCCCGTCGTGCGGGCGCGCCCAGGTCGACGTCTACACGCTGGCCAACGAGGTGACCGCCGGGTTGGAGGGTCTCGAGGTTCCGCTGCGGGTCGCGGTCATGGGCTGCGTCGTCAACGGACCGGGAGAGGCCCGGGAAGCCGATCTCGGCGTCGCCTCGGGCAACGGCAAGGGACAGATCTTCGTCAAGGGCGAGGTGATCAAGACCGTGCCGGAGGCCAAGATCGTCGAGACGCTCATCGAGGAGGCGTTGCGCCTCGCCGAGGAAATGAGGGGCGACGGCACCGAAGCGGCTGCGGGCGGATCGCCGGTGGTCACCGTAAGCTGAGGTAACACCCCACCCCCGGAAAGAGATCATGTCGGCTCCGTCCCTGTTCCGCTCCGTCGAGGGACGACGGGTGTCGATGGTTCGGGATGCCGCCGCGGTGGCGCGGGTGCTGGCCGATGACCCGGTGGCCGGCTGTATGGTGGCCGCCCGCGTCGCCGAGCATGGGATCGAACCGGCCGCGATCGGCGGCGAACTGTGGACCCGCCGCCGCGCGGAGGACTCGTTGTGTTACGCGGGCGCCAATCTCATTCCGCTGCGCGGCGGTCCGGCCGACATGAAGGCGTTCGCCGAGCAGGCGCTCAGTGCGGCGCGCCGGTGCTCTTCCCTGGTGGGCCGCGCCGACCTGGTGCTGGCGATGTGGGAACGGCTGGAACGAGGCTGGGGACCGGCACGTGACGTGCGGGCCCTCCAGCCGCTGATGGCGCTGCGATCGCGCCCGCGGTGCGCGGCGGATCCGGGCGTCCGCCGGGTCCGGGTCGAGGAAGTGGACGCCTATCTGGTGGCCGCGGTCGACATGTTCATCGGCGAGGTGGGCGTCGACCCGCGCGCCGGCGACGGCGGACGCGGCTACCGCCGGCGGGTGGCGAACCTGATCTCGGCCGGCCGGGCCTTCGCCCGTTTCGAGCACGGCCGGGTGGTGTTCAAGGCCGAGATCGGCTCGCAGTCCCCGGCCGTCGGACAGATCCAGGGCGTCTGGGTTCACCCCGAATGGCGCGGCCACGGGCTCGGCACGGCCGGCACCGCCGCGGTGGCCTTGGCCGTGGTGGGCAGCGGCCGGATCGCCAGTCTCTATGTGAACAGCTACAACACCGTCGCGCGGGCGGCGTACGCCCGGGTCGGCTTCCGCGAGGTCGGCACCTTCGCGACCGTGCTGCTGGATTAGCCCGTGGTCTCGACGGAATTGGCGGACAGCGCCGGGTGGCACCCCACGGCTGTTCCGGTGTGGCCCCGACTACCGTGGGGACACTGGGCGCCGACGCTCGCCACGCTGCACCGGTGGACCCAGGTTGTCGGCAAGGTCCGGATGGCGCACACGCCTTGGATCAACCACTCCTGGAGCGTTCCGCTCTACGTCGACGCCCGCGGTCTGGGCACGTCGTTGGTCCCCCACGTTCCCAACGCATATGACGTCGGCTTCGACTTCGTCGATCACGTGTTGAACATTCGTTCCAGCGACGGTCGGGCCATACGGATCCGACTGGAGTCGAAAACGACCGCGACCTTCTATGCGGAGGTGCTAGCCGCGCTGGTGCAGTTGGGCATCGAGCCGGCGGTCGATCCGATGCCGTGCGAGATTCCCGGCGCGGTGCCGCTTGACACCGACACCGACAACGCGACTTACGTGCCGGCGCACGCCCACGCGCTGTGGCAGGCCATGGTCAACGCACACCGCGTGTTTTTGGCCTTCCGGGCCGAGTTCCGCGGCAAGGTCAGCCCCGTGCACTTCTTCTGGGGCAGTTTCGATCTCGCGGTGACCCGGTTCTCCGGCCGGGAGGCTCCGCCCCACCCGGGCGGGATTCCCAACCTCCCCGACGACGTGGCGCGGGAGGCGTACTCACACGAGGTGACCAGTCTCGGCTTCTGGCCGGGCAACCCCGACAACCCGGAGCCCATCTTCTACGCCTACGCCTATCCCACGCCCGAGGGCTACGCGCAGGCGCAGGTGGCGCCACCCGGCGCCGGCTGGTTGCCGGCCCTCGGCGAGTTCGCCCTGCCCTATGACGCGGTCCGCGATGCCCCCGACCCCGATGCCGCACTCCTGGCCTTCGCGGAGTCCACCCATGCCGCCGCCGCCGATCTCGCCGGGTGGGATGACGCCGTTCTGCGCAACGACGCCAACCGGCTCGGGTCCTGGTGGCACACCCGCCGCATGCGCTGAACGCCCGCCGCGGCCAGTGGCGCGCCTCCGCCGTCTTGGGGTCACAGACCCATAACATTCGCCTCAATGGCAACTTCGACCTCAGCAACATCACGAGTCACAGCCGCCGTGGTCGCCGCGCTGACGGTGATCGGCGCGGTGTCGGCCTGCACCCCGCGGCAGGCGGGCCCGGCGCAGGCCGCCGCCGCCTTCTTCGCCGACCTGGGCCGGGGTGACACCGGTGCGGCGGCCGCCCTCAGCGACCAGCCGACCGAAGCCCACGCCGACCTCAACCAGGCCTGGGCGGGACTGCAGGCCAGCCGCCTGGATGCCACCGTGCTGGGTTCGCGCTACACCGAGGACACCGGCAGCGTGAACTACCGGTTCACCTGGCAGCTGCCCAAGAAGCGCACCTGGACCTACGACGGCGTGCTGCCCATGGTTCGCGACGAGGGCACCTGGCGGGTGCGCTGGTCGCCCAGCGCGCTGCATCCGCGGCTCGGTGAGCATCAGACGCTGGAGCTGCGGGCCGATCCGCCCCGGCGGGCGTCGGTCAACGAGGCCAGCGGAACCGAGGTTCTGGCGCCGGGCAGCCTGTTCCGCTACCAGCTCGACGCGGCGCGCGCCGGCGGGGACCTGATGGGCACCGCGAAGGTGGTCGCCGATGTGCTGCGCCAGTTCGACGACACCCTCAACCCGCAGCGCCTCGCCGAGCAGGCCAGCTCGAACAACGGTCCGATCAACCTGATCACGCTGCGGCCCTCCGACCACGACAAAGTGGCCGGTGCGCTGGACGCCCTGCCCGGTGTCATCGTCACCCCGCAGGCCGAAATGCTGCCCACCGACGACGGATTCGCGCCCGCGGTGGTCAGCGAGGTCAAAAAGACCGTGCAGGACGAGCTCGACGGCGAAGCGGGCTGGCGCGTCGTGAGCGTCAACCAGAACAGCGCCGATGTCGACGTGCTGACCGAGGTCGCCCCGAAGGCGGCGCCGTCGATCACCATGACCCTCAACCGGCTGGTTCAGGACGCCGCCCAGCACGCCGTCGACGGCCAGTGGCGCAAAGCCATGCTCGTCGTGCTCCGGCCCTCGACGGGGGAGATCCTGGCCGTCGCGCAGAACGACGCCGCCGACGCCGACGGCCCCGCCGCCACAACGGGCCTCTACCCGCCCGGCTCCACCTTCAAGATCGTCACCGCCGGGGCGGCGATCGAGAACAAGATGGCCGGGCCGGACACCATGGTCGGCTGCCCCGGCCAGATCGACATCGGCGACCGGACCATTCCGAACTATGACAAGTTCGACCTCGGCGTCGTTCCGCTGGCCAAGGCCTTCGCCAACTCCTGCAACACCACCTTCGCCGAACTGGCCAGCCGGATGTCGCCCACGGCGCTGACCGTCGCGGCCTCCGAGTTCGGGATCGGCCCGGACTACACCATCCCGGGTCTGACCACGGTCACTGGAATGGTGCCCTCGACCGTCGACCTCGCCGAGCGCACCGAGGACGGGTTCGGCCAGGGGAAAGTGCTGGTCACACCCTTCGGGATGGCGCTGGCTGCGGCGACCGTCGCGGCCGGCAAGACGCCCGTCCCCCGGCTCATCGCCGGCACCGAAACCAGCCAGACCGGCGAGAACCCACCGGTCGATCCGGTGGTGCTCGACGGGTTGCGCTCGATGATGCGCCAGGTGGTCACCAGCGGCACCGCCAAGGAGATCGACGGCCTCGGTCAGGTTTACGGTAAGACCGGCGAGGCGGAGTTCCAGGGCGGCTCACACGCCTGGTTCACCGGCTACCGCGGGGATCTGGCCTTCGCCGGCCTCATCGTCGGCGGCGGCAGTTCCACCTACGCCGTGCGGATGGTGCGGCAGATGCTCGAGCAGCTGCCGCCGGACTTCCTCGCCTAGCCCGCGAGGATCTCCCCGCCCTGCACCGTCACCGGCCGGGCGACCAGCGGGTCGATCGCCGGCCCTTGCACCACGGTGCCGTCCAGGGCGAATTTGCTTCCGTGACAAGGGCATTGGATGCTGCCGTTTTCCACGGTCAGCGCGCACCCGGCATGGGTGCAGCGGGCCCGGAAACCCTTGAACACCCCGGCGGTCGGCTGGGTGATCAGCGTGCCGTCGACGATCTTGGCCGCACCGACCGGAACATCGGCCACCGGGGTCAGGGCCTGGCCGGCTGTGGGCGTGACCGACGGCGGCGCCTCGGCGGGCTTCCCGCAGGCGGCCAGCGGCGCGACGGCCGCCCCGATCAGAACGGACCTTCTCGGCAACTCGGACATCACTGTCGAGCCTAGCCGAGGAGCCGTCGCAGCGAGCCGCGGACGAAACGACGGTAAATTGGAAAGGTCATGACTGAAATCCAGGGCAGGCCCGACACCACCGCCATCGTCCGGTTCGACGGAGCACCCACGGTGCGGGTGTCCGACGCCGACCGCAACGGCACGCTGCGACGGCTGCACAACGCCGTCGCGCTGGGCCTGATCGACATCGGCGAGTTCGAGGAACGCTCCGCGCAGGTTTCACTGGCCCGCCAGCCGGCGGACCTCGAAGCGCTGGTCGAGGATCTGCCGCGGGCCGGGGCCATCGCCTCCTCGTCCGCCGACCGCCTGGAGTTGCGGGGCTGGATGGGCTCGCTGCGTCGGCACGGCGAGTGGACGGTGCCCACCCGGCTGTCGCTGGTGCGCCGTGTCGGTTCGGTGCACCTCGACCTGACCAACGCCCGCTTCGCCGGGCCGGTGGTGGTGATCGAACTCGACATGGTGCGCGGTTCGCTGGACCTGCGGCTGCCTGAGGGCGCCAGTGCCTCCATCGACGACGTCACGGTGTACGGCGGCAGCGCCCGCGACCGCCGCAAGGACCCGCCCGCGGAGGGCAAACCCCACGTCATTGTCACCGGCCGGGTGGTGCTGGGCTCGGTGAACATCCGGGGGCCGCGCCGTCACGTCGTGCCGGTGCCGTCGCTGCTGCGGCGCCGGTGAGGACTCGAGGCGATGCGTAGCGCGCTAAGCGCCGGGGTGGTCTCGCCGACCCTGCCGGTGCCGAAGTCGATCGAGCGGCCCGAGTACGTCGGGCGCGCGACCGCCGCCGAGGGCAGCGAGCCGTGGGTGCAGAGTCCCGAGGTCATCGAGAAGATGCGGATCGCGGGCCGGATCGCCGCCGGGGCGCTCGCCGAGGCCGGCAAGGCTGTCGCGCCGGGGGTGACCACCGACGAACTCGACCGTATCGCCCACGACTACATGGTCGATCATGGCGCCTACCCGTCGACACTGGGCTACCGGGGATTTCCGAAGTCCTGCTGCACCTCGCTCAACGAGATCATCTGCCACGGGATCCCGGACTCCACGGTCATCTCCGATGGCGACATCGTCAACATCGACGTCACCGCCTACATCCACGGTGTGCACGGCGACACCAACGCCACGTTCCTTGCCGGTGACGTCAGCGAGGAGCACCGGCTGCTCGTGGAGCGCACTGAAGAAGCCACCATGCGGGCCATCAAGGCGGTCAAGCCCGGCCGGGCGCTGTCGGTGGTGGGCCGGGTCATCGAGTCCTACGCAAACCGCTTCGGCTACAACGTGGTTCGCGACTTCACCGGTCACGGCATCGGCACCACCTTTCACAATGGACTCGTGGTGCTGCACTACGACCAGCCGGCCGTCGACACCGTGATCGAACCCGGCATGACGTTCACCATCGAGCCGATGATCAACCTCGGCTCGCTGGACTACGAGATCTGGGACGACGGCTGGACGGTCGCCACCACCGATCGCAAGTGGACGGCGCAGTTCGAGCACACCATCGTGGTGACCGAGGACGGCGCCGACATCCTCACCCTGCCATGACACCGAGAACCGGCGGCGCACTGCTGGTCGCCGGAACCACGTCCGAGGCCGGCAAATCCATGGTGGTCGCCGGACTGTGCCGGCTGCTGGCGCGCAAGGGAATCCGGGTGGCGCCGTTCAAGGCGCAGAACATGAGCAACAACTCGGTGGTCACGGTCGACGGCGGCGAGATCGGCCGGGCCCAGGGTGTGCAGGCCCGCGCCGCCGGCCTGGCGCCCAGCGTGCGGTTCAACCCGATCCTGCTCAAGCCGGGCAGCGACCGCACCTCGCAACTTGTGGTGCGCGGGCGTCCGGTGGGCACCGTCGGAGCCCGTGACTACATCACCCACCGTGACCGACTGGCCGGGGTGGTCGCCGAGGAACTGGACGGCTTGCGGGCCGAGTATGACGTCGTGCTGTGCGAGGGAGCCGGGTCGCCCGCCGAAATCAACCTGCGCGCAACGGATCTGGCGAACATGGGGCTGGCTCGGGCGGCGAGCCTGCCCGTCGTGGTGGTCGGGGACATCGACCGCGGCGGTGTGCTCGCGCACCTGTTCGGGACCGTAGCCGTTCTGGACCCGCAGGATCAGGCACTCATCGCCGGGTTCATCGTCAACAAGTTCCGCGGCGACCCCACCCTGCTGGCGCCGGGGCTGGAGCAACTGGCCGCGCTCACCGGCCGCCCCACCTATGGGGTGCTGCCGTACAGCGACGAATTATGGCTGGACGCAGAGGATTCGGTATCGGTGGCCGCCCGCGAGGTGGTCGGTATGCCTACGGAGCCGCACGGCAGCCAATGGCTGCGGGTGGCCGCGGTGCGGCTGCCACGGATCTCCAATTCCACCGACATCGAAGCGCTGGCCTGCGAGCCCGGCGTCGCGGTGCGCTGGGTCGTCGAGCCGGCCCAACTGTCCGATGCCGACGTCATCATCCTTCCGGGCAGCAAGGCCACCGTCGCGGACCTGCAGTGGCTGCGTGAGCGTGGACTGGCCGACGCCATCACCGGCCATGCCCGCCGCGGCGGTGTGGTGCTCGGCATCTGCGGTGGCATGCAGATGCTGTGCCGCCGGATCGACGACACCGTCGAGAGCGGCACGGGCGCCGTGACAGGCCTGGACCTGCTGGACGCCGACGTCGTCTTCGCCGCCGAGAAGGTGCTGCGGCGCTGGGAGGCGGCGGCCGACGGTTTGTACGGCTACGAAATCCACCACGGGCGGATCCGGCGATGCGCGGCGGAGGCCTGGTTCGAGGTGGCCGGCGTCCCGCAGGGCTTCCGGAACGCGCAGGTCTTCGGAACGCACTGGCACGGGCTGTTCGACAACGACGACTTCCGGCGCTCCTGGCTGAAGCGGGCCGCGGTGGCGGCCGGCCGGGACGGCTTCCGACCCGCGCCCGACGTGTGCGTCACGGCCCGCCGCGACGGTCAGCTCGACCTCATGGCCGATCTGCTGTCGGCTCATCTCGACCTCGACGCGGTGCTGGCGCTGCTGGACGGGCCGCCGCCGGCCGCGCCGGTGATCACCACGGCGTTCGGTGGCCTACCCTGATCGCCATGACGCGGACGGCGAAGGTGGGGGCGTTGGCTGCGGTCATGCTGTTGCTGCCCGGGTGTGGCGCCACGGTGCCGGGGACGGCCACGTGGCCGGGGGAGGTGCTGCAGCGGGCGCTGCTGGGCAGTGCGGACTTCCCGCCCGGGGTGCAATACGACCGGGTGACCGAGCAAGCCGGCACCCCCGACGGCGGCGACGGTCCCGGTTCGATGCTGTCGCGTCCGAAGGGGTGTGCCAACGCACTCACCAATGTGATCCGGCAGTCCGCCGAACGCGGTCCGGGCAGCGCCGCCAAATACGACGTCGGCTACGACGGCGCCCGCATCCGGATGACGGTGTTGTCCTGGAATCTGGACCTGGAGAAGCTGAAGGCCGAAGCGCAGCGCTGCGAACGCTTCGAGGCCTTCTTCGACCCGGATTCCGACGGCATCCCGATCATCACCGAGCCACTTGCCGGTCTGGGCGGCGGGGCGTTGGGCTATCAGCAGACGATGGATCTCAAGGGCACCAGGAGCAGTGTCTATATGGGTTTCCAAAACATCGGTCGCAGAGCCGTATTCGGTGTCGCGTTTCCGGTGCCGAACGCGGACATCGAGGCGAAAGCGTTTCTGCCCCAAACGTTCTTGCAAGTTTTCGTCAAACAGGCGAACAAGCTTGGGGCTTCCTGAATAGTCGCTAAGAGGCCTTCGGAACCGGACCGCCACACCGCCTGCGGGCCTTAGCGTGTGCAGATGCCCGCCACGATGATGGCCGTCGACGGCTTCGGTGTACCGGTGGATGTCTCCGGCCCGGAGCGGGGTGTCTACGTGGTCCTGCTGTGCGCCGCCCAACAGCCGCCCGCGGCCTACGACGCGCTGTGCCGGCGGCTGCACACCGCAGCGGTGCGCACCATCGTGATCGGCGCCGACCCGCGCATGCACACCAAGTCCGTCATCGCGATCCTCGATTCCCTCGAGGTGCCCTCGGGGGTGATCGTGGGGGACCGGTCTGGCGCCGAACTCGCCTGGCAGGTGGCCGCCGCGCGACCGGACCGGTTCACCGGACTGGTCGTCATCGACCGCGCGCACCCGCGCGTCCCCGATCCGCATGGCGTGATCCCCGACCCGGACTGCCGGCCGGTCGAGGTGAACACGACGGCGCTGGTCACCACTCCCGCGACGCGGGCCGTGGCCAAGGCCAGCCAGCAGTTCGTCTACAGCGACTACCGGCTCGTCGAGTACAGCGGCCGGCGCAACGCGGAGATCGCGACCGCCCAGCTGGCGGCCGAGATCGTCCTGCGCACCAGCACCTGGTGAATCACGCCAGTTGTTCGAGTTCCACCTGCCGGACCGGTCCGGTGAACCACTTCTTCACCGACAGGTGCCAGTACAGCCACAGAAGGAACAGCACCCCGAACACCACGATCGGCGTGTAGTTCACAAACTTCCACTCGAAGCTCGGATCCCACGGCACGCCGCCGAGCGAGGTCGGGAACATCGCCACGATCGAGGTGATGATGATCTCCGCCAGTGCCAGCGGCGCCATCCAGCGATGGTGGCCGCGCAGGTTCCAACTGCCCACCTTGAACGAGTCGTCGGCTTTCCAGCGGTAGTAGATCGGAACGGCGAAGCACAGGTACAGGCCCACCACGCCGATCGAGACCACCGCGAAGAACGCGATCGGGACCGGCGCGCCGTTGATGTCCACCTCAACCAGCGCGGGCAGCGTCAGCAGCGCGGCGATGCCGGCGGTGATCATCACGGCGTTGGCCGGCACCCGGTTGGCGTTGACCTTCGACCAGAGCTGGTGGCCGGGCACCGCGCGGTCGCGGCTGAAGGCGAACAGCATCCGCGAGGCGCTGGTCTGGCAGGCGGTGGTGCAGAACAGCTGACCGGCGGTCGAGATGAACAGCACCAGCGCCGCCATCTTGGAGTTCAGCGCCTGGCTGAAGATGGTCGCCACCGCACCGCCGGAGGCCGATACCGCGTCGGAGTCCTGAACGGCGAACAGGAAGGCCAGCAACAGAATCCACCCGCCGATCGCCGAGTAGAAGATCGAACGCCAGATGCCCTTCGCCGCCGCGTTGGCCGCACTCTTGGTCTCCTCGGACAGGTGCGCCGACGCGTCGTACCCGGTGATCGTGTATTGCGTCAGGATCGCCGAGATCGGCAGCACCAGCAGCAGGAAGCCCCAGCCCGAGGTCGCGCCGCCGAACATCCCGCTGTTGTTGATGGTCTTGGCGAAGACGTCGCCGAAGCTGGCGTGGTGCTCGGGAACCAGGAACAGGATCAGGATCACCGCGGCCGCGCCGATCACGTGCCACCACACCGAGATGTTGTTGATCACCGCGAGAAGGTGGCTGGAGAAGATGTTGATGACGGCGACGACGACGAGGATCACCAGGAACATCACGAACGTCCTGGTGAGGCTGTAACCGGCCAGCCAGTTCTCGCTGAGCGTGCCGAGGGTCAGGTCCAGGAACGTCGCACTGCCGTAGGCCACCGAGGCGAGGATGGCGATCAGGCCGATGAGGTTGAGCCAGCCGGTGTAGTACCCCGCCTTGGGGCCGCCCAATTTGGCTGCCCACCAATAGATTCCACCTGAGGTCGGATACGCCGACACCAGTTCGGACATGCAGAAGCCGATGAGCATGATGAAGGCGGCCAGGATCGGCCAACCCCAGGCGATGGCGGCCGGGCCGCCGTTGTTCCAGCCCAGACCGAAGGAGGTGAAGCAGCCCGCGAGGATCGAGATGATCGAGAACGAGATGGCGAAGTTGCTGAACCCCGACCACGACCGCTGCAACTCCTGGCTGTAGCCCAGTCGGGCCAGGTGCAGTTCGTCCTCATCGAGAATTTCGTGGCCTTCGGGCACGGGGGTTCTCCTTTTCGCCGGTTCCTAGGCAGAATAGGCGTCTATTGGTCGGGTGTCCTACCTTTTGGGTGTCGTTCGTGTAAACCTTGGTGCGCACGCTGCCCACCTGTCCCGTCGAGTCGAGGAGCGCATGTGACACAAGGCCGGCGCCATCTTTCCCCGGGCCTGCTCACCGCCGGGGAACTGGACCAGTTGGTGGCCACCGGTGAGATCGACACCGTCATCGTCGCGTTCGCCGACATGCAGGGCCGGCTGACCGGCAAGCGGGTCTCGGCCCGGTTGTTCGTCGAAGAGGTCGCCAGCCACGGTGCGGAGTGCTGCAACTACCTGCTCGCCGTCGACGTCGAGATGAACACCGTGGACGGCTACGCGATGTCCAGCTGGGAGTCGGGCTACGGCGACATGGTGATGCGACCCGACCTGAGCACGTTGCGGCGGGTGCCCTGGCTGCCGGGCACGGCGCTGGTGATGGCTGATCTGGAGTGGACCGACGGCCGGCCGGTCCTACCCGCGCCCCGGAGCATCCTGCGTGCCCAGACCGACCGGCTGGCCCAGCGCGGGCTGGCCGCCTTCGTCGGAACCGAACTGGAGTTCATCGTCTTCGACGACACCTACCGCGACGCGTGGGCGGCCGACTACCGCGGCTTGCGCAAGTCCACCGACTACAACGTGGACTACGCGATTCACGCCTCCACCCGCCTGGAGCCGCTCCTGCGGGACATCCGCCTGGGCATGGATGGCGCCGGCATGTACTGCGAGGGTGTCAAGGGCGAGTGCAATCCCGGTCAGCAGGAGATCGCCTTCCGCTACGACGACGCCGTCGTCACCTGCGACAACCACACCATCTACAAGAACGGCGCCAAGGAGATCGCCGACCAGCACGGCAAGAGCCTGACGTTCATGGCCAAGTTCGACGAGCGTGAGGGCAACAGCTGCCACATCCACATCTCGTTGCGCGGCACGGACGGCTCGCCGGTGTTCGCCGATTCCGCCGACCGGCTGGGCATGTCGCCCATGTTCCGCAGCTTCCTCGCCGGCCAGATCGCCACCCTGCGTGAACTCGCCCTGTGCTATGCCCCGAACATCAACTCCTACAAGCGATTCGCCGCGGGCAGTTTCGCCCCGACCGCCGTCGCGTGGGGGATGGACAACCGGACCTGTGCGCTGCGGGTGGTGGGCCACGGTCACTCCATGCGGATGGAGAACCGGGCCCCCGGCGGCGACGTCAACCAGTACCTGGCGGTGGCCGCGCTGATCGCCGGCGGGCTGCACGGGATCGACCAGGGACTCGAACTGCCCGACCCGGTCGCCGGCAACGCCTACGTCGGTGACGCCCAACGGTTGCCGACCACGTTGGCCGAAGCCGCCGAGTTGTTCGGCCATTCCGCGGTGGCCCGGGCGGCGTTCGGCGACGAGGTCGTCGAGCACTACCTCAACAACGCCCGGGTGGAAATCGCGGCCTTCAACGCGGCGGTCACCGACTGGGAGAGAGTGCGCGGCTTTGAGCGGTTCTGATGCCACCATGGCTGCCCCGGTGATCGGCCTGACCACCTACCGCCAGCCCGCCCGCAGCGGAGTCTGGGAGGTTCCCGCCAGTTTCCTGCCGGCTGCCTACCTCGAGGGCGTCACTCGCGCCGGCGGTATCGCTGCCCTGCTGCCGCCACAACCGGTGGACGACGCCATCGCCGACGAGGTGGTCTCCCGGCTCGACGGACTGATCCTCACCGGCGGACGGGACGTCAACCCGGAGGCCTACGGCCACGAGCCGCACCCCGCGACCGAACAGCCCGGACCGGAACGCGACGCCTGGGAGTTCGGTCTGGTCAAAGCCGCACTGCGCCAACATGTTCCGGTGCTCGGCATCTGCCGCGGCCCCCAGGTCATCAACGTCGCGCTCGGCGGGACACTGCACCAGCACCTGCCCGACGTCGTCGGGCACAGCCGACACCGGGTGGCCGACGCCACCTTCGCGTCGCACACCGCCGCAGTCGAGGGAGACAGCCGGTTGGGCCGGCTCCTCGGCGAGACCGTCCAGACCCGGTGCTACCACCACCAGGCCATCGACCGGCTCGGCACGGGACTCGTCTCCAGCGCCGAGGCCGACGGCGTCATCGAGGGCATTGAGATGACCGGCGAGGACTTCGTGCTCGGCGTGCAGTGGCATCCCGAGGAGAACCTCGACGATCTCCGGCTCTTCGCCGGACTCGTCGAGGCGGCCAGGACCTACGCGACACAGAAAGTGAGTTCGTGAGCACCACCACCGTCATCAACCCCGCCACCGAGCAGGAGGTGCGGACCGTCGACCTGCTCGACGCTGACGCTGTCGACGACGCCGTCGCCCGCGCCAAGCTCGCTCAGAAAGCCTGGGCCGCACAGGCTCCCGCGGAGCGCGCCGCCGCACTACGGTCCTTCGCCGCCGTCGTCGACGCCCACGTCGGCGAATTGGCCGCTCTGGAGGTGGCCAACGCCGGGCACCCGGTGTCGGCGGCCGAGTGGGAGGCCGGCCACGTCCGCGATGTGCTGCAGTACTACTCCGCATCGCCGGAACGGCTGAGCGGCAAGCAGATTCCGGTCGCCGGCGGGCTCGACGTCACCTTCCACGAGCCGATCGGCGTGGTGGGAGTGATCACCCCGTGGAACTTCCCGATGCCCATCGCCTCCTGGGGATTCGCCCCCGCGCTGGCCGCCGGCAACGCGGTGGTGCTCAAACCCGCCGAATGGACTCCGCTGACCAGCATCCGGCTCGGCGAACTGGCGGTCGAGGCCGGGCTGCCGCCGGATCTGTTCCAAGTGCTGCCCGGCAAGGGCAGTGTGGTGGGGGAGCGGTTCATCACCCATCCCGACGTCCGCAAGCTGGTGTTCACCGGCTCCACGGAGGTGGGCACGCGGGTCATGGCGGGAGCCGCGGCGCAGGTCAAACGGGTGACCCTGGAGCTGGGCGGTAAGAGCGCCAACATCGTCTTCGACGACTGCGATCTCGAGCGGGCCGCCGCGACCGCCCCTTACGGCGTCTTCGACAACGCGGGGCAGGACTGCTGTGCCCGCAGCCGGATCCTGGTTCAGCGCGGAGTCTTCGACAGGTTCATGGAACTACTGGAACCGGCGGTCAAGGGCGTCGTCGTCGGGGACCCGGCCGACCGCGGCACCGAGATGGGTCCGCTGGTGTCGCGCCGGCACTTCGAGTCGGTGGCCGCCTACGTTCCCGACGACGCACCCGTCGCCTTCCGCGGCTCGGCGCCGACCGGGCCCGGATACTGGTTCCCGCCAACGGTTCTCACCCCGCGGCGCACCGACCGCACCGTCACCGAGGAGATCTTCGGCCCGGTGGTGGCGGTGCTGCCGTTCGACGACGAGGCCGACGCCATCGCACTGGCCAATGACACCGAGTACGGCCTGTCCGGCTCGATCTGGACTGAGAGCCTCTCCCGGGCCCTGCGGGTCTCCCGCGGCGTGGAGTCGGGCAACCTGAGCGTGAACTCGCACTCCTCGGTGCGCTACAGCACCCCGTTCGGCGGCTTCAAGCAGTCCGGTCTGGGCCGGGAACTGGGGCCGGATGCCCCCGAGCACTTCACCGAAACGAAGAACGTCTTCTTTGCGATGGGAGCAGCCCGATGACATCAGATTGGCTGAGGATCGACCTCACCCAGCGGCTGGCCGGTCGGGTCGCCGTCATCACCGGTGCGGCGAGCGGCATCGGCCTGGCCACCGCGCGGCGGCTGCGGGCCGAGGGCGCGACGATCGTCGTCGGCGACATCGATCCCAAGACCGGTGAGCCGGTGGCCGACGAACTCGACGGGCTCTTTGTCGCCGTGGATGTCTCCGACGAAGGTCAGGTCGACAACCTCTTCGACGCCGCGGCGGCGGCCTACGGCTCGGTGGACATCGCGTTCAACAACGCCGGCATCTCCCCGCCCGACGACGACCTGATCGAGAACACCGAGCTGCCCGCCTGGCAGAAGGTGCAGGACGTCAACCTCAAGAGCGTGTACCTGTGCTGCCGGGCGGCGCTGCGCCACATGGTGCCCGCCGGCAAGGGATCGATTATCAACACCGCGTCGTTCGTCGCCGTGATGGGGTCGGCCACCTCGCAGATCTCCTACACCGCCTCCAAGGGTGGCGTGCTGGCGATGTCGCGGGAACTCGGGGTGCAGTTCGCGCGGCAGGGCATCCGCGTCAATGCGCTGTGCCCGGGGCCGGTGAACACCCCACTGCTGCAGGAACTTTTCGCCAAGGATCCCGAGCGGGCTGCCCGCCGGCTGGTGCACGTGCCGATGGGCCGGTTCGCCGAGCCCGAGGAACTGGCCGCCGCCGTGGCGTTCCTGGCCAGTGACGACTCGTCGTTCATCACCGGCGCCACCTTCCTGGTCGACGGCGGCATCAGTGGCCACTATGTGACTCCGCTGTAGCGATGAGACATGGCAGCTGACCCCGAACCCGGGCGCATGCCGGCCAGCGAGGCATTGTTGCGGCCGGTCCGGCTCGGCAACGCCTTCGAGGAGACCGTCGAGCGGCTGCTGTCGACCATCCGGCTGGGTGTGCTGCGCCCCGGTGAATGCCTGCCCCCGGAGCGGGAACTGGCGGTGCGCCTCGGGGTGAGCCGCGACACCCTGCGCGACGCCCTGCGCTCGTTGTCGGAGGCCGGCTACGTGGTGGCCCGTCGCGGCCGCTACGGCGGGACTTTTCTGGCCGAGCGGCTGCCTGCACCGAGCGGGGAGGGCGTGGGTGCGACCCGCGCGGAGATCGACGATCTGTTGCGGCTGCGGGAGATCCTGGAGGTCGGCGCGGCGAGGATGGCAGCGGGGCGGACGCTGACGGCAGCCGAGCGCGACGACCTGTGGGCGCGGGTCGCCGAGGTGCGCGGGGCTTCGCCGGAGGACTATCGGCGGCTGGACTCACGGCTGCACCTGGCGATCGCGGAGGCAGCGGGTTCACCGTCACTGGTGCCGCTGGTGGCTGAGAACAGGATGCGGATCAACGCGCTGTTGGATCGGATTCCCTTGCTGCAGCGCAACATCGCCCATTCCGACGAACAGCACGAGGCGATCGTGCAGGCGATTCTCGCGGGCGAGCCCGGACAGGCTGCCGACGCGATGCTCACCCACCTGGCTGGTTCGGCTGCGCTGCTGCACGGCTTCCTTGACTGAGCCGCTCAAGGGGGTAGGGCCGCGGCATTGTGTCGCCGCTCCGCCAGCACCCGGTATTGCCGATCCGCGGCGCGGGTTCGTTGGCGTTGAGGCATCATCGCGCCGCGGTCCGACGATCCGCACTGTCGCCGCGCCATAGTGAGCGTCCCGGTGGGCCGGAACAGTGGGCTGCCGGGACTGGTGCGGTAGCTGCGGCCGGACGGCGAGGTCCACACGACGATGCCCACGGCCAGCGGTGTGAGATACCCCCGAGAGTGGTTGTGGCGCAGGGGTGTTCCGCAGGCTTGACCGGCGTGTCTAGCTCATCACCTGTCGGCGGCGCGGTGGGCGTGGCGACGCGGCATCGGCCTGAGTACGTCAGCGGGCGTCCCGGCTCGTTACGGCTGCCGCGTTACGACTAACCGGCGAGAGTGCCTCATCCACCTGGCGGGCGATGGCGCGAAGCGAGCCAACCAACACGTGCGCCGTGGCGAGGTCATCGCCGCTGAGTTGGCCGTTGCGGATGTCGCGCTGTACCCACTCCACAACAGCAGCCACGGCGTCCTCCACGCCATCCAGGTGGTCGTGAATCAAACCCAGGCCTTCTAGCGCGGTAGGGATCGGGGGCTTACCTTCATCCATGCGCTTACACATCTCGGCCCACATCGGGTCGTTCGTGTCGTAGTCGGGATATGCCTTATCTGTAACAGCGCGTTTGTTACGGCTAGCCGTCGAGGGTGATCCGTTACGGATAGGTGCGTTACGGTTCCGGTAGGCGCGTTGTCGGCATGCCGATGAGCAGTAGGCCGCGTCGGCACGCGCCGGGGTGAAGGTTTCGCCGCAGTCGGCGCAGGTCTTGGACATGCCCTAAGTGTAACAGCGATGCGTTACGGCTAGCTCGTGGATTCCCTTGCAGCACAATGCCTTACATGCGACAAATGTCGCAGGCGATCAAGACTGAAACTCGCCTTGACCCATCAAGGTCAGTTTTGACTTTGATATTCAGGACGGGTCGATGTCGTCGTCGGTCGGCTCAATCCGATCATCGGGCCACACCCTCACGTTTCCCGGCGCAGCCAGCCACGGAAAGAGTTGCCGTGCGCCAGGATTCGAATTCCCGCGAATACGCCAACGAGGCACCACCACAGGCACATTCGCGTCGAGCTTGCGGAGCAGCGGACTGGTGACGGCCCTCGCCGCCTGCACCGTCAACACCTCGTCCTCCGGCGACACATAAATTCTGGGGTCGATGCCCCGGTACATCGAATCGGCCAGCCGGGCGTACACACCGTCGAGCACATCAGCGTCATCGGCATGCCGGACAGACTTCTGCCGGGCCACTACCGAATGCCGCCAACCGGGATCGCTCGGGCCTGCCGTGCCCGCCACGAAGCCTGACCGGCGCGACTCTTCGCCGCGTTCTTACCGGCGGGCGTCGTCGGCGCATCCAACTTGATGCCGCGCAGACACTGCAAGAGGATCGCATCCTGCAACCTGATCTCGGCCAGTAGCGGCGACGGGCACCGCACCCCACGCTTGTCCAGATACGTCGGACCCTCGGCGGCCACGAGCTTCTCCAGGGCTTCGATCCGGTCGGCAGCCTTCGCCGCCCGCGCCAGCAGCGCCGCCTCCCGGGCATCCGGCTCCAGGTCGACCATCGACAAGTCGGCGAGGATCGACGCTGTGAGAATCTGCCCGGCAGACTCACGCGAATCCTGTTGCGGCACCGCCACTTCCACGGATGCCGAATCCTGTTGGCGCACAGTACGTTCCATGCACTCAGTATGGGGGATCGGGGACAAGAACAATTGTCAAAACTGACATTGATCGAACAGACCCACTTCAGCAGTCGCGGCCGCAGCGCGTGTGTGGCGGGGTGGGGCTTCCTGCCGGGGGGCGTCATTGCTGGGGCTGTGGGCACGCTGCGGCACGTTCTCTGGTGTCTGCGGGTGATTGCCTTGCTGCGCTGTGCGGGCATGACGCAGAAGGACTGCCATCGCTGCCAGTAATGTCCGCACAGTGTCTTTCGATGAGAGGCCGAGGGGTTTTCTGGCCGCGAATGTGACTGGCGTGTACGGCTTTTCATTGATGCTGGTTTTAGCATCAACCCACCGTTCACCGCCCTTGTCGGGCTTGCAGTGGACGTAGGCCCAGACGACGGCAGCCCATCGCCACCACCCTGGGGATCGACCAGAAGACGGTGAGCAATTCAGTTCAGGAAAATTCCTCAACTGGGCAGCCCGACAACATCATCGGCAGGCGGCGCGGGCTTCACGGCGGGCGACCATCGCACGCCAACGCTGCACGCATCGGTCGCATCGGGCGACGAGTTCACTGGGGCTGAACGATGACGGGCTGTAGTCGGGTGCATAACGCTCCGGCAGCCACAGTCCGGTAGCCGGATGCAACGCGCACTCGGAGCACAGTTCACCGGGCGGCTGGTTGGCTTGGGCTTCGATGGCTTGGAATTCTTCGTCGGTCATGGCGGTCGGTTCTTTCTGGTTTGGCGGTGAATGAGGTTGGCGATCAATGGGATTGGGTGGCCTACCCCGGCGAGACAGACCATGGCACTGAATCAGTCTCGCCGGGGCGGCACCACGACGGTGTCGGTCACAAGGAAAGCGGCACGGAACCGGACCTGAAACAGTCTGTGCCGCTTACCCAACACCGGGGTCTAGCTGCCGCTGATGGCAATCCGGCAAAGGCTCTGCTCCGAGGGCCACCCATAGCCGACCCGTGCAGACACTTTCACGCCGACGGCGTCGGCCTGCCAGAACACCTCGCGGCTGACGTCGATGGTGACGTTGCGTTTCATCACGACGTACTGACGTGACTGGTCGCTGAGCCACACGACGCCGGGTTCGATGGTGTCGTCGGGCACCACGACGATGGGCACACCGTTGACTTGCATCACGGTCGGGGTGGTGGGGCTGGCCTGGAGCAGGTTCTCGTTGGAGCCGACATCGCCGGTGAACTTCTTCAACTTCGACAGCGCGAGCGCGGTGGATGCGTTGGTGACGAAGTGCGTCGGCGTGGCTCCGATGGCCTGGAGCTTGGAGATGCCTTCGACGAGGGCGTCGAGGTCGGTCCAGTCCGATCCGGCGTCGACGTGCTGCACGTCGGTCAGCGATTCGATTCCGTTGGGGCCGAGAGCAATTGTGTTGCCCCAGAACGCTTTGTCGATGGTGCGTGCCAGTGCTGAAGCCAAGCTCTGCCCGATGATGGTTGCGGCCTGCGGGTCACTGCTTTCGCAGATTTCGGTGCTGAGGCGCACCGCGCCACCGGCCTTGAAGAACTTGACGTCGATCTCGTCGAAGGTGGCGTCTCCGAGGTCCCAGTCGACGTTCTCTTGCTGCCAGCCGACGGGGGGATGTTCGGAGAGCTTCGGCAGCCGGTAGCTTTCGGAGTTCGTCTGCACGTTGGTGCTCACTTGCATGGCGAAGCTGGCTTTGGTGAGGGGTTCGATGAGTAGCGGACCCACGGATTCGGGACGTACAAGTGCGTCTGCTGACGCGAGGGTAATTGCCATGTTGGGCAACCTCTTTCAGTATGTGTGTGCCGCCGGGTGGTTTCGGGTCCATCCCCCTGGTAAGGCGAAAGCCCGCTCAAGGGGACGGACCCGTCGACCACCACGCGCACAATTTTGCGGTGAATCGAACGGCCTTCTCATCCCGAGCGGGCCTTGTTCGCGTCTACCTCCCGGCGTGACGCTGCCTCCGATTCTAGCCGGTCTTGTTTCCGCTCAACAGGTCTAGCCATGTGGGTTGCGTTGCGCCGCTTGGGATTCTGCCGTCGCTGTTGACGGCTGTGGCTGGCGCTCCGACAACGGGTTTCGTTCTGGCCCAGTGCGGATGGTTGGCTTTGACGTGTTGTGCGGCTTCGTCGACTAGCTGCGGGTCGATGTGGCCGTTGTCGCCGAGGAGTTGGTCGAGGGTGATGCCGTCGCGCCACAGGTCGCTGGCGTCTTGGAGGTGGACGGCGACGAGGCGTTCGACTTCCGCCTTCTGCATGTCAGTGACGATGCGGGCGGCGTCGGCTGACTTGGCCTGCTCGACTACTAGCTGGGTTTCGATCTGGCGGTAGCGTGCCCGCCATTTCGGGTCGCCGCTTTCCTGGCCGCTGTCGGCCTGGCCGGGTGCATCGGGTGCCTCGACGGCTTCCGATGGCTCAGCGTGGCTCTCAGGGCTGTTTTCGGGGGTTGTGTCGACGGCTGGGTCGGCGGTGTTCTCGGACATTTACTGGTCCCCTTTCGGAGGTGTTGTGCCACAGCCATTTTCGTTGGCGAGGTGGCGGGCGATTTCTTCTCGGACGGCGTCGATTGCCGCCTGGTCGTCACGCAGGTTGAGTCCCTGCGAGATCCATTCGGCGTGGGCACCGAGGAACTTGAGTGGCCTGCCGGTGTTGAAGGCTTCGGCGATGGCTGTGTTCATCAGTTGTCGGTCGCCGGTGGCCCAGCCGAGGACGAAGGTTTTGGCGAGGCGGATGGATGTTTCGTCGGGTGTCAGGCGGTCGAGTTGTTCGTCGGTCCAGTCGTCGCCGGGGTTGTTCATGCGGAGGCCTTTCGGGTTCTAGGTTGCGGACGGTACCGGCCTGCGGTCACGCCGTACAGCTGGCGGGACTTCGGTTGTGCCGCATCCCATTCCCGGCACTGTTTGAGGACTGGGCAGGACTTGTGGCACAGGGTGAGCGCCTCGGCGATGACGTACTCGTCGGTGGACTCGGGGTCGAACAGGTCGGGTCGTGATGTGCAGGCTGCTCCTGGGAGGCTGGCTGTGCCGGTGATGATGAGCGCCGCCAGGTCGACCCAGTCGACGGGACGGTCTTTCGCGGTCGGTCTGAATCGCATTGTGGTGTAGCTCCTTTCAGGTGGTTAGGTTCTGACCGGCTCACACGAGGGCCGATTCGCGGAGGGTTCCGGTCACAAACTCTTGGACGGGCAGGAGCACCCCCCATCCCCCGTAGGGTGCCGAATGGCTGAGTCTCCTCAGGGCCAGGAGCCGCCCTTGACCCACGTCGAGGTACACGGGCTTGCGGCAGGCGCGAAGTGATCTGCGGGGGTGCAGCCAGCGGAAGCTGCGGAATGAATTGTGTTCACCGCGTTTGGCTCTCAGGAGGAGGCGTTCGCCGTCGACGGCTTCGGTGGCGTCGAATACCCAGATCATCCGACCGTAGTGCTGCTCGCGCTGGTGAATGTCTTCGACGGAGATGGGGCTGTGCTGGAATTCGATGACGTTGCCGTTGGGCAGGCGAACGTCGGCGCGGTGCAGCCCGATCACAGCTTCCCGCATCTCGTCGGGGTATCGGGCTTGCCAGTCGGAGTGCCACTTCGTCATGGGTTCTGACCACGGGTCGCAGTCATCGCGGGTTGCGTGCGCCCAGTGCCAGACGTTGATGTGTCCGCACTTGGCGATGAACGGAGGTGCCGCACAGTTCGCAGGTGCCTGTCATGCCGGGCCGGGCCAGGGTGCGCTGGCCGGACATCATCGCGAGCATCATGCGGGTGAACCTTCCTTCGGCGATCTGGGTGTGTGAATCGTTCGCAGCGGGTGTGGCTGTGGCGCAGTCCGTTTCGACACCATTTCGACACTTCTCGCGCGTAGGCCGGGGAGTGTCGAAAGTGTCGTAATGGGATGGGGATTCGAGCCTGAACAGGCATTACGACACTCTCGACACATAAGACTCTCTCTTCATTTACGACACTTCCCCCACGCTTTCTCCTAGCCCGGTAGGCCATAGACACCTCTCGTCCTCTTCACGAGCAGATCGTGTTTGACGGCGCGTGCCAGATACTTCGCCGCGTCCTTCGCCGACATGTCGGTCAGCGTGTCGGAGATGTACTGAGGTGTGACCGGGATGTGGGGAGGTGCCGTGGCGACTGCGGTCAGCACTTCGATCATGCGGGTTCCCAGCTTGGCCTTCGTGGTGGTCTGGCTTAGCACGTCGGACACTGTCCGGTCGGATCGTTCCCCCATGACGAACCTGCCGACATGGGCTGTCCCGCCATCGGTTTCAACGATGGTGTCTTCGATGGTGTAGCTGATCGATGGCTTGCCGGGTCCGTTGGAATTCTTCACCTGGGACATGATGTGTGCGCCGTCTTCGGATTCGTCGTCGGGTGCGAACGCGATGATTGCGCGGGCGATCTCACCGAAGGCACTGGACCCGTTGATGGCTGCGACAACATCACCGCCGGGTGCCTTCTTGAGGTGGACGATGCCGATGCAGAGTCCGTTGATGCGGTCGGCGATCCTGGCCCAGGGCTGGACGGCGAGGCGAACTTCGTTGTTCCGGTTGATGTCAACCTCGCCGCTGATTCCGGCCATGATGGGGTCGATGACGACGACGGTGATGCCGCGTGCGATGAGGCCTTCGGTGATGATGTCTTCGTCCTGGCTGGACAGCAGTTGCACCTGCTCGCCGTTCATCTCGACGTGGGGGAAGTGAATCCTCTCCATGTCGGCTCCGACGGCACGCAGGGACGGCTTCACCATGTATTCGAGGGACTCCTCGGCTGCGATGTATGCGACGTCCTGGGGTTCGTCTTCGAAGCAGCCGGGGATGGTGCCCTTGGTGTATCCGGCGGCGAACCATCGGGCTGCTGTGGACTTCCCGGCTTCTGGCCGACCGGCGAGCAGGGCGAGGGTGTTCCTCATCATCGCGCCTTGGCCGTCGTACTCCCAGGCCCATTCCGGCACTCCATCTTTCACGTCAGTGCCGCTGCGCCACATGAGGATGCGGTTCGCGGATGCGCCGTCCGAGGTGTGGGAATTTCCTACAGCTTCAGGTTCGCCTGCCGGGTAACGACCGTATATGTCGGTGAGCTTCTCCAGGGCTTCAGGCCATGTGACGGGGTAGGGGCAGTCTGGGCTGTGGTGGAGGGCTTCGGGGATTTTCCCTTCGGGTTGTTCGCAGAGCAGCCAGCGTTGCTTGAAGAGGTGCTCGGCCTCGGCCCAGTCCATACCCTTGCTGCGGAGTCTTCCGGCGTAGGCGACGAGGGCGTTGTGCCGTTCACCCATCGCAATCTTGGTGGTGTTTGGGTCATGCTTCTCGTCGAAGAAGTTCTCGGGGTTGTTCATGTTGGTATTCGGCTGTGCGGCAGCATGTTCAGCGAGCAGGATTGCGGCCACCTGTTTGGGCAGTGGAGCGACCGGGAGGCCGTTGCCGGTGTAGACGGCACCGGATGCGTGTGTGGACCCTTCAGCGACGACCATGCCGCCGTGGCCCCGCACATCGATCTTGAAGCCGGTCATGGCCGTCTCGCGGTTGGTGATCGGTTGCACGCTGTGATCCCAGGCGAAGTAGAAGTGCTGTCCGCGCCCGGTGGTGACGGTGTAGGTGGCCGGTAGTTCGATGCCGTATGCGTCGCACCAGCGTTGGAGTTCACCGGGCTGGTCTTCGTCGAGGACGACGAGTCCTGCTGGGCCGCAACTGACTCCGATGTTGAGGATGCCGCCGCACTTAGCCCATTGCATGTCGATCATTGGGGGTGTGGCTGCGATGGCCCAGGCCGTCCATGCGACTCGGGGGTGCTTGCCTCGGGTGCCGTCGCACTTGATCTTCGTGTGGCTTCCGATGCATTCCCGGTGGTGGGGGTGGTCGAGCGGGAAGGGGTGAAAGCCGTTCTCGTGGAGCCGGTGTGCGATGTCCCGCGTTGATAGCATGTGGGTGTTGGCTTTCTCTGTCGAGGGGATTGTCACGGGTAATGCCTCCGCGCTTTCGTCTTGGCGGTCGAATGGTGGGGCTGGCGGTTGGGAGCCGCTCCGGTTGGGATGCCGGGGCGGCTTCCGGTTTTTCATCGCTTCCTCACTTTTTCGTGGGATGTGAACAGCGCGTTGAGTTTTGCGATCTGCCGGGCGCTCATGGGTGGTGCGGCTGCGACGGTGGCGCGGACGTGTTCCTGCCACTCCGGTGAACGGTCTTCGATTCGTGTGGTCATGCGACTTCGCCCCGGGTGTAGGCGAGGAGGTCTTCGGGCATGACGCGCCAGTCGGCACCGACTTTGAAGGCGCGCAGCTTCTTTCGCACGATTTCCCGATGAACGGTTCTACGGGAGCAGTGGATGTACGCGGCTACCTCGTTGATGTCGAGGGCGCGGTTCGGCAGTGATGTTGGTGTGGTGTCCCAGACGATCACGTCGGGCATCAGCGGACTCCTTAACCGATGACGAAATTAGGCGTGGCCTCCCGGGTTGGGCTGCGACGACCTTCTCAAGTCCATTGGTGTGGGAATCAGCTGTGAAGTTGTTGTGCGACTACAGAATACAGCCTTCTAGGTGTACCGGGTCAGCAGGTTGGTTGCAGTCGGCTGATGGGTGGTAGGCCTCCGAGTGCGCTGTGACGTCGTTGAGTGTTGTAGTGCTCGAGCCAGGGTGCAAGGGCTGCTGCCCGCTGGGCGTTGGAG
>WBZU01000090.1_pt1 | contig 95893 bp, 90 predicted proteins | sample 5204311 | NCBI WGS metagenome assembly WBZU01 (sample SAMN12344359, study PRJNA552823) | activated sludge metagenome | biome: Activated sludge suspended growth; feature: Nitrification reactor; material: Wastewater; isolation source: activated sludge from nitrification reactor of wastewater...
CTGATCAGATGCGCCACGTCGACCTTCGCCGGCAGTGCCTTGCGCGTTCTCGCCATCGTCCCCGTCTCCGTCGAAGTGCCGACGGAGGTGGATTGTGATCGAGTTCACTCTATCTAAACAGTATTGGCACTAGCCGAGCGCCGCAGCGCGGCCGGCCGCGACGGGGCCGAAGCAGCGCCGCATCCAGGCCGGCACGCGGCCGCGGGCGGCGCCCGCTGCGGCCCGCACGGCAAGGGGCCGATCAATGCCGGAAGTGGCGCACGCCGGTGAACACCATCGCGATGCCGCGTTCGTCGGCGGCGGCGATCACCTCGTCGTCGCGCACCGAGCCGCCGGGCTGGATCACGCAGGCCGCGCCTTCGTCGACGACCACGTCCAGCCCGTCGCGGAACGGGAAGAAGGCGTCGCTGGCGACCGCCGATCCGGTCAGCGTGAGCCCGGCGTTGCGCGCCTTGATCGACGCGATCCGCGCCGAGTCGATGCGGCTCATCTGCCCGGCGCCGATGCCCAGCGTGGCGCCGCCGCCGCAGAACACGATCGCGTTGCTCTTCACGTACTGCGCGACGGTCCACGCGAACATCAGGTCGTCGAGCTGCGCGTCGGTGGGTGCGCGCCGGGTCACCACGCGCAGCCGGTCGCGCGCGAGCACGTGGTGGTCGGCACTCTGGATCAGCAGCCCCGAGCCGACGCGCTTGACGTCGTGCGCGTTGCGGCCGCGCTGCCACGGCGTGCCTTCGCGCTGCACGCCGTCGAGCGCGATCTGCAGCAGCCGCAGGTTGGCCTTGGGCGCCAGCAGCGCCAGCGCCGCGTCGTCGAAGGCGGGCGCGATCAGCACCTCGACGAACTGCTTGTGCTCGCCGATGCGGCGCGCGGTGGTTTCGTCCAGCGGCCGGTTGAACGCGACGATGCCGCCGAAGGCCGATGTCGGGTCGGTGGCCCAGGCCTTCGCGTAGGCCTCGACCGGCGTCGCGCCCACCGCCACGCCGCAGGGGTTCGCGTGCTTGACGATCACGCAGGCCGGCTGCTCGAAGCACTTCACGCATTCCCAGGCGGCGTCGGCATCGGCGAGGTTGTTGTACGACAGCTCCTTGCCCTGCAGCTGGCGCGCGCTCACCAGCGAGCCCGGCGCCGGGTGCAGGTCGCGGTAGAAGGCGGCGCTCTGGTGCGGGTTCTCGCCGTAGCGCAGGTCCTGCAGCTTGACGAAGCGGCCGTTGCTCTGGCCCGGGTATTCGGCGCGGGTGCCGTCGGGCCGCAGCGACGACAGGTAGTCGCTGATCGCCGCGTCGTAGTTGCTGATGCGGTCGAAGGCGGCCACCGCGAGCGCAAAGCGCGTGGCCTCGCCCACCTGGCCGTGCTGCTGCAGCTCGGCGAGCACGCCGGCGTACTGCGCCGGGTCGGTCAGCACGGCGACGCCCTGCCAGTTCTTGGCGCCCGAGCGCACCATCGCCGGGCCGCCGATGTCGATGTTCTCGATCGCGTCGGCGAGCGTGCAGCCGGGCCGGGCGACGGTGGCCTCGAAGGGGTAGAGGTTGACCACGAGCAGGTCGATCGTGCCGATGCCGTGTGCGGCGAGCGCCGCCCCGTGCGCCGGCAGGTCGCGCCGTGCCAGCAGGCCGCCGTGCACCGCAGGGTGCAGCGTCTTGACGCGGCCGTCGAGCATCTCCGGAAATCCGGTGAGCGCCGCGACTTCGGCGACCGGCAGGCCGGCTTCGGCCAGCAGCGCGGCGGTGCCGCCGGTGGACACCAGGCGCACGCCGAGCGCGTGCAGCGCGCGCGCGAATTCGACGATGCCGGTCTTGTCGGACACGGACAGCAGGGCGGTCAACTGGGGCATGGCGTCAAGGGCCCGGGTGCGGGCATCGGGTCAGGCGGCCGGCACGGCACGGGCCGGCAGGCCGGGATCGGCCGGCGCGCGCGGCGCCGGCCAGGTTCAGTCGATCAGCTTGTGGTCCAGCAGCTTGCGCCGCAGCGTGTTGCGGTTGATGCCCAGCCATGCTGCAGCCTTGCTCTGGTTGCCCTGGGCCTGGCGCATCACCACCTCGAGCATCGGCTTTTCCACCGCCTGCAGCACCATGTCGTGCACCGCGTGCGGCTCGACGCCCTTCAGGTCCTTGAAATACTGTTCGAGGCTGGCGCGCACGCAGTCCTCGATCGGCTTGCTGTGGGTCATGCGCTGGCCCTCGCCAGCGGGTCGTTGGCGGCGTCGGCGGCTGCCGGCAGCCGCGGGTGGGCGTCGGCGAGCGCGTCGAAGTAGGCGGCGACCGCGCGCAGCTGCGCATCGGCCGATTCCAGCGCATTGACCGCGGCGCGGCAGGCGTCGCCGCCGGGCAGCGCACGCAGCGTCCAGCCGATGTGCTTGCGCGCACTGCGCACGCCGGCGGCCTCGCCGTACAGCGCGTGGTGCTCGCGCAGCTGGGCGAGCAGCCAGTCGCGCACGTCGAGCGTGGCCGGCGCCGCGCGCAGCGTGCCGTGCTCGAGGTAGTGCGCGATGTCGCCGAAGATCCACGGCCGGCCGAGCGCGGCGCGGCCGATCATCAGCGCGTCACAGCCGGTGGCGCGCAGCACCCGGGCGGCCTTGTGCGGCGAATCGATGTCGCCGTTGACCGCCACCGGGATGCGCAGCGCGGCCTTGACCGCGGCGGCGGTGTCGTACTCGGCCTCGCCCTTGTAGCCCTGCTCGCGCGTGCGGCCGTGCACCGCGACCAGCGCGATGCCGGCCGATTCGGCCGCGCACGCCAGGCGCAGCGCGTTGCGCTCGGCGGCGCACCAGCCGGTGCGCATCTTCAGCGTGACCGGCACGCGCTGCGGCGCGCAGGCGGCGACCACCGCGTCGATGATCGCCAGCGCCAGCGGCTCGTCGCGCATCAGCGCCGAGCCGGCCCAGGCGTTGCACACCTTCTTGGCCGGGCAGCCCATGTTGAGGTCGATGATCTGCGCGCCGCGGTCGATGCATGCACGCGCGGCGTCGGCCATCTGGGCCGGCTCGGTGCCGGCGATCTGCACCGCCGCCGGGCCGGCCTCGCCGCGGTGGTCGGCGCGGCGCAGCGACTGCGCGGTGGCGCGCAGCTCGGGCCGGGCGCTGATCATTTCGCTGACGGCATGGCCGGCGCCGAGGCGGCGGCACAGCGTGCGGAAGGGCCGGTCGGTCACGCCTGCCATCGGGGCGACGAACAGGCGATTCGCCAGCACGAAGGCACCGAGTTGCATGGGGGCGTGCACAGGGGCGGGCGGCGGGAGCGCGAGTATAGCGGCGGGCCCCGGCGCGGCCGCTGCCGATAATCGGCGCCGATGGAGGCCTGGGCACACGCGCTGATCGGCTGGCTGGCGCTGCCGAAGAACGGGCTGGGCACGGTCTTCCTGGTCTCGCTGCTGTCGGCCACGCTGCTGCCGATGGGCTCGGAGCCGGCGGTCTTCGGCCTGGTCAAGCTGAACCCCGAGCTGTTCTGGCCGGTGGTGCTGGTGGCCACCGCCGGCAACACGGCCGGCGGCGCGATCACCTGGTGGATGGGCTGGGGCGCCGAGCGCGCCTACGAAGCCGTGCGCCACCGCAAGCCGGCCGAGGCGCGCGCGCTGCAGTGGCTGCACCGCTTCGGCGCGAAGGCCTGCGTGCTGTCGTTCCTGCCGGTGGTCGGCGACCCGTTGTGCGCGGTGGCCGGCTGGCTGAAGCTGCCGTTCTGGCCCTGCGTGGGCTGGATGGCAGTCGGCAAGTTCGGCCGCTACGTCGTCATGACGGCCGCGCTGCTGTGGGTCTTTCCCGGGCGCTTCAGCTACTGACTGCGGGCAAGCCGGCAGGAATGCGCGCAGCCGCCGCTGCGCGGTCGCCGACAATCGCCGCGATCGAAGCCGACCCCGCCGGCGCGCCCTGCCGGCGCCCGCGCACGCCGATGCCCGCCACCCCTGCCTACGACGACCTGACCCGCACCTACGACCGGCTGCACCGGCTAGGCCACCTGCAGGCGCTGGCCGGCTGGGACCAGGCCGCCAACATGCCGCCCAAGGGCAGCGCCGCGCGCGCCGCGGCGCTGGCCGAGATGGCCGCGCTGCTGCACCGCATCCGCACCGACCCGGCGCTGGCGGCCGCGATCGAGCGTGCCGAACGGGAGGCGCTGGACGACCTGCAGCGCGCGAACCTGCGCGAGATCCGGCGCGACTGGCGGCACGCCAACGCGTTGCCGGAATCGCTGGTGCAGCGCCGGCAGCTCGCGGCGTCGCGCTGCGAGCACGCGTGGCGCGCGCAGCGGCCGGCCAACGACTGGGCCGGCTTCCTCGGCAACTTCCGCGAGCTGCTGGCGATCGCGCGCGAGGAGGCCGAGCGGCTGTCGCAGCAGCAAGGCCTGGCGCGCTACGACGCGCTGATGGACCGCTTCGAGCCGGGCATGCGCTGCACGGTGGTCGACCGCGTGTTCGGCGACCTGCGGCACTGGCTGCCGGGGCTGATCGAGCGCGTGCGTGCGCGCCAGGCGCAGCAGACGGTGATCGCGCCGGTCGGCCCGTTCCCGCTGGCGGCGCAGCGGCGGCTGTGCGAGCGCGTGATCGCGCTGCTGGGCTTCGACTTCGACGCCGGGCGGCTCGACGTCAGCACGCATCCGTTCTGCGGCGGCGTGCCCGAGGACGTGCGCATGACCACGCGCTTTCGCGAAGATGACTTCCTCGGCAGCCTGATGGGCACGGTGCACGAGACCGGCCACGGCCGCTACGAGCAGAACCTGCCGCGCGCCTGGCTCGGCCAGCCGGTGGCCGAGGCGCGCTCGATGGCGGTGCACGAGAGCTGCAGCCTGGCCTTCGAGATGCAGCTGGGCAGCCACCCGGGTTTCATCGCGCGGCTCGCGCCGCTGCTGGCCGAGGCCTTCGGCGCGCAGCCGGCCTTCGAGCCGGCCAACCTGCAGCGGCTGATGACGCGCGTGCAGCCCGGCCTGATCCGCGTCGACGCCGACGAAGTCACCTATCCGGCGCACATCGTGCTGCGCTACGAGATCGAGCGGCCGCTGATCGAAGGCGCGATCGAGGCCGAGGACATCCCGGCGCTGTGGGACGCGAAGATGGCCGAGCTGCTGGGTCTGGATACGCGCGGCAACTGGCGCGACGGGCCGCTGCAGGACGTGCACTGGCCCGAGGGGCTGTTCGGCTACTTCCCCTGCTACACGCTGGGCGCGATGTTCGCCGCGCAGTGGTTCGCGGCGATCCGGCGCCGGCACCCGGACCTGGATGCGCGCATCCACGCCGGCGATTTCGCGCCGGTGTTCGACTGGCTGCGCGCGCAGATCTGGTCGCAGGGCAGCCGCTGGACCACCGACGAGCTGGCGCAGCGCGCCAGCGGCGAGGCGCTGAACCCGGCGCACTTCAAGGCGCATCTGCAGGCGCGCTACCTCGGTTGAGCTGCGGCCTGCGGCCGTACGCAGGCGCTGCGGCCGGCGGCCTTCGCGCGTGCGGGCCGCGCTGCCGCGGCTGCGCCGCCGAGGCCGGGCGTCGCCGCGGCCCCGGCGCCTGCGCGGATCGAACGGGTCAGGCGGCGCGCGCTTCGAGCGCGCGCTCCAGATCGGTCAGCACCTCGTCCAGGCGCTTCAGCGCGCGCGCCGCGCGCGTGCGCCGCGGCGTGCCGCGCCCGACCAGCGTGCGCCGCGGGTCGTCGAGCACGGCGTCGTCCAGCCGCAGGCCGTGGCGCTCGAGCGTGGCCGCGAGCGTGCTGCGGCGCGAGCGCAGGTCGGCGCGGGTCTTCTGGTACGCGTGCTCGGCCAGCGAGCGCCGTTGCGCGTAGCCGAAGGTGTTGGCCAGGAACATCTCGGGGTCGCGGTGGTCGGGCTCGAACAGCACGATGTCGGTGTGCGGGTGGCTGCGCTCGTAGCGCTTCAGCCCCAGTTCCAGGCGCGAGTGGATCAGGCTGCGGAAGGTCTGGCTCAGCACCACCGGCAGCCCGCCGTCGACCAGCTTGGGAATGCGCGGCTCGCCGCTGGACAGCACGCGGTGCTGGCGCGAGTGGGTCGCGTCGAAGGGCACCAGCGGGTTCAGGCACAACACCAGGTCCAGCCCGCGGTCGAGCAGCACGCTGGCGTGCAGCGTCTTCTTCAGCGCGCCGTCCACGTACCAGCGGCCGTCCACCTGCACCGGCGGAAACAACCCCGGCAGCGCCGAACTCGCCGCTGCGGCGACCGAGATCGGCACGTGGTCCCAGCCCGGCTGGCCGAAGGGTGCGGCCTCGCCGCTGTCCAGGTCGGTGGCCACCAGCACCAGCTTGCGCTGGAGCTTGCGGAAGTCGTTGGTGCGGCCTTCGACCGCGAACACGCGCCGCATCTGCGCCTCGAGCGGCGCGTTGCTGAACACCCCCGTGGGCAGCGCGCGGCCGACGATCTCGAAGGCCGACAGCAGCTCGCGCCGCCCCAGCAGCAGGCGCAGGCCCGCCTGCACCAGCAGGCCGGGCACCGCGATCGCGCGGCGCAGGTATTCGCCCATCGCCGGACGCACGAAGTTCTGCGGCCGGATCAGGTCTTCGCGCGCACTGTCGTTCTCGATGAATGCGCTGCACAACTGGCGCGGCGTCATGCCGTTGGCCAGCCCTGCTGCCAGGAAGCCGCCGGCCGACACGCCCACGTAGCCGTCGAGCGCGTTGAAGTCGACGCCCGGCAGCGCATCCTGCAGCGCACACAGTGCGCCGATCTCGTAGATCGCGCCCAGCGGCCCGCCGCCGGCCAACGCAAGGCCGATCCGCGGCGCACGGCCGCGCTGCGCGCTGTCGGCAGGCATGTTCAGCCCGCCTTGCGTCGCGTGCGCTTGGCCGCAGCCGCCTCGTCTGCCGGCGCAGCGCGCTTCCTGGCCGCGGCCTTCTTGGGCGCCGCCTTGGCGGCGGCCGGGCTCAGCTGCGCAACGGCGGCGGCGAGCTGGTCGACCCGCTTGATCAAGGCGTCGATGTCCTTGGCGGTGGGCACGCCGAGCTTGTTCAGCGCCTTGGCGGTGCGCTGCTCGAAGATCGACTCGAGCTTGTCCCAGTGCTGGCCGGCGCGCGCGCTCACGTCGCCGGCCATCGCGCTCATGCGCCCGGTGACGTCGTTGATGCGCTCTTCGGCGGCGGCCTGGGTGCGGCGCTGCAGGTTCGCGCCTTCGCGCATCAGCGCCTCGAAGACCTTGGCGCGGCCTTCCTGGGCCTTGGCGAAGGCGCCCATGCCGGCGAGCCAGATCTGCTGCGCCGATTCCTTGACCGACTGCGCAAGCTGGTTGTCGAACAGCCCCGCGCCGATCGCATCGAAGCCGCTCGGCTCCGAAGCCGGCTGCGTCTTCTTGTGCACCTTCTTGACCATGCTGTCTCCTGGTTGGCCGACGGCGCGCGCCACCGCGAAACCCGATGCTGCACGCCTCGTGTCCGAAGGGTACTGCACGCCGGCCGTGCGCAGCCGCGCTCGACTAGGGCGCCGCCTCTACGCCGTGCACGGCGCGCAGCGGCCGCGTACGCGCCGCCGTCAGGGCGCCTTGGCGATCGCGGTCACGGTGTACTGGCCGCCGACCTTGGCGGCGTCGAAGCGCACCCGGTCGCCGACCGCGACCCTGTCGAGCATCGCCGGGTCGGCGACGCGGAAGATCATCGTCATCGGCGGCATGTCCAGCGGCTTGAGCTCGCCATGACGCAGCGTGATCCTGCCTTGCGCCTTGTCGATGCGCTGCACCTCGCCCTCGAAAGCCTGGGCGGCAGCGCCGCCGGCGGCCAGCGCCAGCATCAACGCGGCAAGGCCTTGGTGGATTCGTGCCATGCCATCCCTTTCCGGTCGCGGCTGCGTCAACGATAGCGGGCGTAACTGCGGCTGGAGCCGTCGCGCAGCACCAGCAGCACGTCGTAGGCGTCCAGCCGCCCGCCGTAGGCCGGCCCGTCCATGCCGGGCGAGCCGACCGGCATGCCGGGCACCGCCAGGCCGATCGCGGCCGGCTTCTCGGCCAGCAGCCGGCGGATCTCGCGCAGCGGCACGTGGCCCTCGATCGCGTAGCCGCCGATGGTCGCGGTGTGGCACGACGCGTAGCGCGCCGGCAGGCCCGCACGCTCGCGTGCGGCCTGGTTGCCCTGGTCGTGCACGCGCACGCTCAGGCCGTCGCGCTCCAGCAGCGCGATCCAGTCCCGGCAGCAGCCGCAGCTCGGCGACTTCCAGACCTCCATCACCGGCAGCGGCGCGGCGCGCAGCGGGCCTGCAGCCCAGGCCGCAACGGCGGCGCAACCGCTGCCGACGAAGCGGCGGCGGGACGGTCGGCAATCGGCAGGGTTCATCATCGATTTCCTTTGCGGCGGCAGGCGGCGCGGCGGCCGGCACACGGTGCTGGGCCGATCGCTGCGGCCTGCGCCGCGGGCGTTGGACGCGGCGCGCGCGTCCGGGGTTCCGCGACGCGGCCTGTCCCGGCCAAGGGCGCCGGGCGCAGCCGGCCGGACGCGGGCAGATCGCGCGGCCAGCATAGCGCAGCGCGGCGGCCGCAGCGGGCCGAAGGGTCGGCGGCCGCCGCGCCCGCGGCCTGCGCCGCGGGGCGGCCGCCTTTCCTACAATCCGCGCCCAATTCCTCCACGACGCGGCCCGCTGCGCCGCCGCCCGACGATGACCCGCACCGCCGACGAGCTTCGCCTCGACCAGATCTCGCCGCGCGACAAGGCCGAAATCCTGGCGCAGGCGCTGCCCTACATCCGCAAGTTCCACGGCAAGACGATCGTCATCAAGTACGGCGGCAACGCGATGACCGATCCGGCGCTGCAGCAGGACTTCGCCGAGGACGTGGTGCTGCTCAAGCTGGTCGGCCTGAACCCGGTGGTGGTGCACGGGGGCGGGCCGCAGATCGACGAGGCGCTGGCGCGCGTGGGCAAGAAGGGCAGCTTCGTGCAGGGCATGCGCGTGACCGACGCCGAGACGATGGAGGTCGTCGAGTGGGTGCTCGCCGGCCAGGTGCAGCAGGACATCGTCGGCCTGATCAACGCCGCCGGCGGCAAGGCGGTGGGCCTGACCGGCCGCGACGGCGGGCTGATCCGCGCGCGCAAGCTCAAGCTGCGCGACGCCAAGGACCCGAGCATCGAGCACGACGTCGGCCTGGTCGGCGAGATCGAGTCGATCGACCCGGCGGTGGTGCGCGCGCTGCAGGACGACCAGTTCATCCCGGTGATCAGCCCGCTGGGCTTCGGCCACGACAACGAGAGCTACAACATCAACGCCGACGTCGTGGCCGGCAAGCTCGCCGAGGTGCTGCGCGCCGAGAAGCTGATGATGCTGACCAACACGCCGGGCGTGCTCGACCAGGGCGGCCAGTTGCTGACCAACCTGAGCGCGCGCGAGATCGACGCGCTGTTCGCCGACGGCACGATCAGCGGCGGCATGCTGCCCAAGATCGGCTCGGCGCTGGACGCGGCCAAGAACGGCGTGAACACGGTGCACATCATCGACGGCCGCGTGCCGCACGCGATGCTGCTCGAGGTGCTGACCGACCAGGCCTACGGCACGATGATCCGCAGCCATTGACGCACAGCCGCGATGCCGCTCGGGATCTCGGGCAACGGTGGGCCGCCCCCGGGTGCCTCGCCCGCCGGCAGCGGCAGGCCGGGCTTCGCCTCGGCCCTGGGGGCGCCGTCAGCGCATGTCGCCGAGCAGGCGCTGCACCAGCGCGAAGTAGCGGTCGTAGAAGGGCCCGGCGGGGATCGTCTCGGAGCCGACCTTGACCAGCGAATCCTCGCTCGACGACAGCGGCACCGAAATCGAGCCGAAGGGCCCGACGCCCACGCTGGTGTTGTTGGGCACCTTCTTCAGCACGTAGCGGTCCTGCTGCGCCGACACGTAGGCGGTGGCCAGCGTGCCGTCGCTGCCTTCGGGCACGCACACCACGTTGAAGCTGATCTCGATGTGCACCTCGTTCTCCGGCTGGAAGCGCTTGCTGCCCGAAACCGCATCGTCGCGCGCCGCGGTGATCAGGTAACCCTGGCTGAGCAGGGCCCGGCGCGCTGCTTCGCAGGTGTCCGCCACGCCGGCGTCGAACAGGCGCGAGAAGGTCTCGTCGGGCTGGAAGCGCTCGCGCTGGTATACCGAAGGCGCCTTGTCGCCGCTGCCGGGCACCAGCGTGCAGCCGGCGGCCGCGGCCGACAGCAGCAGCGCCGCGATCGGCCCGGCCGCAGTGCGCCGCAGGCTGCGTCGGCCAAGCCGCCCAACATCGCTGTACAAGTGCAGTCGCCCCCCGAAATGAAACAGAAGATTATCGGGCGCGATCCGAAGTTCCCATCCCGATGAAGCCGGCCGCGCCGCTCGTCTGGCTGTTCGACCTGGACGACACGCTGCACGACGCATCGACCGCATCGATGCCGCGGCTGCGGGTGTCCTTCGGCGAGTACATCCAGCGCGAGCTGCAGCTCACGCAAGCGGAATCGGACGCGCTGCGCCGCCGCTACTGGCTGCGCTACGGCGCGACGCTGCTGGGCCTGGTCAAGCACCACGGCGTGGATGCGGCGCACTTCCTGCACCACACCCACCTGCTGCCCGGGCTGGAGCAGGCGCTGCGCAGCCATGCGCACGACGTCGCGGCCCTGCAGCGCCTGCGCGGGCGCAAGCTGATCCTGACCAACGCGCCGCGCGCCTATGCCGAGCGGGTGCTGGGCGCGCTCGGCATCCGCCGCTGCTTCGACGGCTTGATCAGCATCGAGGACATGCGCATGTTCGGCGCGCTGCGGCCCAAGCCCGACGCGCGCATGCTGCGCCGGCTGGTTGCCCGGCTGCGCGTGCCGGCCGCGCGCTGCGTGCTGGTCGAGGATACGCTGCAGCACCAGAAGGCGGCGCGTCGCGTCGGCCTGCGCACGGTGTGGATGCAGCGCTGGTCGCACGCTGCCGGCATGGGCCGCCTGAGCCGCCGCCCGGCCTACGTCGACCTGAAGGCGCGCAAGCTCGGCGCACTGGTGCGCCGATTCGGCTGAAGCCTGCCGGCATGCGTGCCGGAAGTCAGTGTTTACCTGCACGAGGCGGCTGCGGGCCCCTATGCCAGAATGCCCTTGACCCGGCCCGCAGCGGCCCACAGTGCCCCCGGCATCCTGAGCGCCCGTGACTTCCGACCCGCCTGCCAGCCCCGGCGACCTGCCCTGCGGTGTCGCGCTCGAGCCCTCGGCCGCGCTCGTGCCGCTGGGCACGATGCCCGCCGAGGCGGTCGCCGCAGCGGACCTGGCTGCGGCGCCCGCGCAGCCCGGCCCGGCCGCCGCGGCGGCCGAGACCGCCGGAACGGACGCTGCTGCCGAATCGGGTGCTCCGGCCGCGCCGTCGGCGTCTGCCGGCCAGGCCGAGGTGGTCGGTGCGGCCGAGCCTGACGATCGATCCGGCCCGGCCGATTCGGCCGAAGCTGCCGAGCGCGCCGCAGCCGCGCCGCCGGTGCGCGTGCGCAAGCGGCCACGGCCCGGCGAGCGCCGCGTGCAGATCCTGCAGACGCTGGCCTCGATGCTCGAGCAGCCCGGCGCCGAGCGCATCACCACCGCCGCGCTGGCCGCACAACTGAAAGTCAGCGAAGCCGCGCTGTACCGGCACTTCGCCAGCAAGGCGCAGATGTTCGAAGGGCTGATCGAGTTCATCGAAGCCAGCGTGTTCACGCTGATCAACCAGATCACCGAGCGCGAGCCCGCGGGCGGCGAGCAGTCGCGCAAGATCGTCGGCATGCTGCTGCAGTTCGGCGAGAAGAACCCGGGCATGACCCGCGTGATGGTCGGCGACGCGCTGGTGTTCGAGAACGAGCGGCTGACGGTGCGCATGAACCAGTTCTTCGACCGGGTGGAGTCGCAGCTGCGCCAGAGCCTGCGCCTCGCGGCCGAGGCCGGCGGCTCGCCGACGCCGACGGTCGAGGCGCAGGCGCTGGCTTCGGCGCTGACCGCGCTGACGGTCGGGCGGCTGCAGCGCTACGCGCGCTCGGGCTTCAAGCGGCTGCCGACCGAGCACCTCGACCTGGCGCTGATGCGGCTCAGCGCCTGAGCGCGCCGCAGTTCGCGGTGCCCGGCGGCCGGGGCGCATGCGGCCGCTGCATACACTCGCGGCATGAATCCGCAAGCCCTGGAATCGCTGGTCGCGCGCGCCGAGTCGCTGCTGCTGCGGCTCGAGCAATGGCTGCCGCAGCCCGCGGCCGCGCCCGACTGGCAGGCCTCGACTGCGTTTCGCTGGCGCAAGCGCAGCGGCACCGACGTGCTGCAGCCGGTGCGTCAGGTGGCGACGATCCGGCTCGATGCGCTGGTCGAAGTCGAGCCGCAGAAGCAGCGGCTGCTGCGCAACACCGCGCAGTTCGTCGCCGGCCGCGCCGCCAACAACGTGCTGCTGACGGGCGCGCGCGGCACGGGCAAGAGCTCGCTGATCAAGGCCTGCCTGAACGAATTCGCGCCGCAGGGCCTGCGGCTGATCGAGGTCGACAAGGCCGACCTGGTGGACCTGCCCGACATCGTCGACCTGGTGGCCGGGCGGAGCGAGCGCTTCGTCGTCTTCTGCGACGACCTGAGCTTCGACGAGGGCGAAGCCGGCTACAAGGCGCTGAAGTCGATGCTCGACGGTTCGGTCGCGCAGGCGTCGGACAACGTGCTGATCTACGCGACCAGCAACCGCCGCCACCTGCTGCCCGAGTACATGAGCGAGAACCTCAGCTACCGCCACACCGAGGACGGCGAGGTGCACCCGGGCGAGGTGGTGGAGGAGAAGATCTCGCTGTCGGAGCGCTTCGGGCTGTGGATCAGCTTCTACCCGTTCACCCAGGCCGAGTACCTGGCGATCGTCGCGCAGTGGCTGCGCGCTTTCGGCGTGGACGAGGCGCGCATCGCCGCCGCATACCAGGAGAGTCTGGTGTGGGCGCTGGAGCGCGGGTCGCGCTCGGGCCGGGTTGCGTACCAGTTCGCCCGCGACTTCGCCGGGCGGATGGCGTCGTGACGGCCGGGCGCGGACCCGTGGACGACGAGGAACCCCAGGTGTGCCGTCCGGCGGACGTCGAAGGGCAGGAGCCGCGCCGTGCGGAGGACGCCGTGGGACAGGAGCCGCGCCGTCCGGTGGACGTCGCGGTGGGCGTGCTGATCGACGCAGACGGCCGCTTCCTGCTGACCAGCCGGCCGGCGGGCAAGGTCTACGCCGGCTTCTGGGAGTTTCCCGGCGGCAAGCTCGAACCGGGCGAATCGGTGGAGCAGGCGCTGGCGCGCGAGCTGCACGAGGAGCTCGGCATCACGATCGGCGCCGCGCAGCGCTGGCGCGAGGCGATCGTCGACTACGCGCATGCGCGCGTGCGCCTGCATTTCTGCAAGGTGTTCGGCTGGCACGGCGGGTTCCAGATGCGCGAAGGCCAGGCGATGGCCTGGCAGCGGCTGCCGGTGCAGGTGTGCCCGGTGCTGCCGGGCACGGTGCCGGTGCTCCAATGGTTCGCCGCCGAGCAGAGCTTCGCCGGCGCGACCCACGCGGGCTGAGCGCGCCGCACGGGTGCCGGCTGCTAGACTGCCCCGGATGGGCTGGCTCGACGAAATCAAGTGGGACGCGCAGGGCCTGCTGCCGGTGATCGCGCAAGAGCGCGGCAGCGGCGACGTGCTGATGGTCGCGTGGATGAACCGCGAGGCGCTGCAGCGCACGGTGGCGTGCGGCCAGGCGGTGTATTGGAGCCGCTCGCGACGGCGGCTGTGGCACAAGGGCGAGGAATCGGGCCACTACCAGCAGGTGCACGAGCTGCGGCTGGACTGCGACGGCGACGTGCTGCTGCTGAGCGTGACCCAGCTCGGGCACGAGCCCGCGGCGCCGTCGATCGCCTGCCACACCGGCCGCCACAGCTGCTTCTTCCGCCGCTTCGAAGGCGGCGCCTGGCGCACGGTGGAGCCGGTGCTGGCGGACCCGGCGCTGATCTACAAGGGAACGCTGCCGTGAGCGGCGACGACACGCTCGCGCGCCTGGCGCAGGTGATCGAGGCGCGCCGCGGCGGCGACCCCGACCGGAGTTACGTCGCCCGCTTGTTTTCCAAGGGCCCCGACGCCATCTTGAAGAAGGTCGGCGAAGAGGCGACCGAAGTCGTGATGGCCGCGAAGGACGGCGACGCGGCCAAGGTGGTGAACGAAGTCGCCGATCTGTGGTTCCACACCTTGCTGGTGCTCGCGCAGCACGGGCGCACGCCGGCCGACGTGCTGGCCGAGTTGCGCCGGCGCGAAGGGCAGTCGGGGCTGGAAGAATTCGCGGCGCGCCGGATGCGCCGCAGGGAGGGCGAGGGCACATGAACGCAATCGTGGTGAGGGATCCGCGCGAGCAGTCGCTGCGCAACATCGGGCATATCAGCTACCTGCTGCACCTGATCGTCGCGATCGGCGCGGTCACGCCCGGCGCGCAGGCGAGCGTCGCGCTGCTGATCGCGGCCTTCGTGATCGACCTGGCCAAGCGGCCCGACGCTGCCGGAACCTGGCAGCAGAGTCATTTCACCTGGCGCATCCGCAGCGTGCTGTGGGCGGCGGGGCTGTACCTGGTGACCGCGCCGCTGTGGCTGGCGTTGATCGTGCCCGGCTGGATCGCCTGGTGCGTGATCTCGATCTGGTTCCTCTACCGCATCGTGCGCGGCTGGATGAGCCTCAATGACGGCCGGCCGATGCCGGCGTGAGGAAGCTTGGCGATGAGCGCTGACCCGGACTGCATCTTCTGCAAGATCGCCGCCGGCCGGATCCCGGCGAACAAGGTGTACGAGGACGAGGAGTTGCTGGTGTTCCACGACATCCACCCGTGGGCGCCGGTGCACGTGCTGGTGATCCCGAAGCAGCACATCGAATCGCTCGACGCCGTCGGGCCCGAGCACCATGCGCTGCTCGGCCGGATGATGGCGCTGGCACCGAGGCTGATGCGCGAGCTGGGCGTGGTCAACGGCTATCGCACCGTGGTCAACGTCGGGCGCGACGGCGGCCAGGAAGTACCGCATCTGCACCTGCACGTGATGGGCGGGCCGCGGCCCTGGGCGCGCGGCTGAAGGGCGGCGCCTAGAATCGGCGATTGCCTCGCGCAGGAGAAACATCATGGGTTCGTTCAGCATTTGGCACTGGCTGATCGTGCTGCTGGTCGTCGTGCTGATCTTCGGCACCAAGAAGCTGAAGAACATCGGCTCCGACCTGGGCGGCGCCGTCAAGGGCTTCAAGGAAGGCATGAAGAGCGGCAGCGAAGGCACCGACGAGGCGCCGGCTTCGCCGCCGCCGCAGGTGGGCGCGGCCAACAAGTCTGCCAAGAACGACACGGTGGACGTCGAGGCGCGCACCAAGTCCTGACCGGCCACGGCCGCAGCAGCGCCCGGCGCCAGGCGGCGGCCGCGCAGACCGCATGATCGATTTCGGATTCGACAAGATCGCGCTGATCGGGGCGGTGGCCCTGATCGTCATCGGCCCCGAGAAGCTGCCGCGCGTGGCGCGCACGGTCGGCCACCTGCTGGGCAAGGCGCAGCGCTACGTGGCCGACGTCAAGGCCGAGGTCAACCGCTCGATCGAGCTCGACGAGCTGAAGAAGATGAAGTCGCAGATCGAGGAGGCGGCGCGCGACGCGGGCGACCAGGTCCGGCAGGCCGGCACCGATCTGCAGCACGAGTGGGACAGCGCGGCCGCCACCTTCGAATCGGATGGCTCGCCGGTGGCGCCGCCGCCGGCCGCGCCGCCGCAGTACCGTCACCCGAAGAAGAACTGGCGCCTGAAGCGCGGCGCGACGCCGCAGTGGTACAAGCGGCGCCACGGCGTGCGCATGCACGCGCAGTCGGGCGCGGCGCGGGTGGCGCGCTACCGCCCGCCGGGCCTGCGCTGAAGGCGGCCCGGCGCACCGATGGCCGCCCCGCCGGATCCCGAAGACGAACTCGCCGGCACCGAGGCGCCGTTCGTCTCGCACCTGGTCGAGCTGCGCGACCGCCTGCTGCGCGCGCTGATCGGGGTCGGCATCGCCTTCGGTGTGCTGATGTTGTGGCCGGGCCCGGGTGCCTTGTACGACTGGCTGGCGGCGCCGCTGGTGGCCAACCTGCCGCAGGGCGCCACGCTGATCGCGACCAACGTGATCTCGCCCTTCCTGGTGCCGCTGAAGATCACGCTGCTGGCGGCCTTCCTGCTCGCGCTGCCGGTGGTGCTGTACCAGGTCTGGGCCTTCGTCGCGCCGGGCCTGTATCGCCACGAGAAGCGCATGGTGCTGCCGCTGGTGGTGTCGAGCACGGTGCTGTTCTTCCTGGGCGTGGCTTTCAGCTACTTCTTCGTGTTCGGCAAGGTGTTCCGCTTCATCCAGAGCTTCGCGCCGAAGAGCATCACCGCCGCGCCCGACATCGAGGCCTACCTGAGCTTCGTGATGACGATGTTCATCGCCTTCGGTGCGGCCTTCGAGGTGCCGGTGGCGGTGGTGCTGCTGGCGCGGCTGGGCGTGGTCAGCATCGAGCAGCTGAAGGCGTGGCGCGGCTACTTCGTGGTCGGTGCCTTCATCGTCGCGGCGATCATCACGCCGCCCGACGTCGTGTCGCAGCTGGCGCTGGCGATCCCGATGTGCCTGCTGTACGAGTTCGGCATCTGGAGCGCGAAGCTGTTCATCAAGCACACCCAGACGCCCGACGCCGACGCCGATGCCGGCGCCGGCGTCGACACCAAACCCGACCGCCCCGCCTGAGGTGCGCGGCGCCGCGCTGCGCTCAGTCGCCTTCGCGCCGCCGCGGCGGCGGCCGCTGGGCGACGGTGAGCGTCAGTTGCAGCGCCTGCGCGCCGCGCTGCACCGCGATCTGCGTGCGGCTGTGCGGCTTCAGCGCCGCCACCGCGGCCAGCAGCTGCGCGGTGCTGGCGACTTCGTGCCCGCCGATGCGGGTGAGCACGTCGCCCGGCTGGATGCCGGCCCGGGCGGCCGGCCCGTCCTGCAGCACGCCGGCGATCAGCACGCCGCTGGCCGACGGCAGGCGCAACTCGGCGGCGATCTCGGGCGTCAGGTCGCGCGGCTCCACGCCGATCCAGCCGCGCGTGACGTGGCCGTCGCGCACCAGCGCCTCCATCACCGCGCGCGCGGCGTCCACCGGGATCGCGAAGCCGATGCCCAGGCTGCCGCCGCTGCGGCTGTAGATCGCGGTGTTGATGCCCACCAGCCGGCCCTCGGCATCGACGAGCGCGCCGCCCGAGTTGCCCGGGTTGATCGCGGCGTCGGTCTGGATGTAGTTCTCGAAGGTCGACAGCCCGAGCCGGTTGCGGCCGAGCGCGCTGACGATCCCCGAGGTCACCGTCTGGCCGACGTTGAAAGGATTGCCGATCGCCAGCACCACGTCGCCGACCTGCAACGCACGCAAGTCGCCGAGCTCGACCACCGGCAGCCGTTCGAGCCGCACCTGCAGCAGCGCCAGATCGGTTTCGGCGTCGGTGCCGACCAGGCGCGCGCGCGCCTGGCGGCCGTCGGCGAGCTGCACCTCGATCTCGTCGGCGCCGTCGATCACGTGGAAGTTGGTCAGCAGGTAGCCGTCGGGCGACACGATCACGCCCGACCCCAGGCCGACCTGCGGCTGGCGGCCGCGGCCGCCGAAGAAGTAGCGCTGCCACGGGTCGTCGCTGCCGCCGCGCGCCCGTGCCGCCTTGCTGGCGACGATGCTGACCACTGCCGGCGCGGCCCGCTGCGCCGCGTGCGCGTAGCTGCCGGGCGCCGCCGCGGCGGGTGCTGCCGGCGCGGCGGCCGCCGCTGCGGCAGGTGCCGCCGGCGCCGCCGGCAGCACGGCGGGCGGGACGGGTGCCTGCCGGGGCGTCATCGCGCCGACGACGAACCAGACCGCCAGTGCGACCGTCGTCGCCTGGGCGAACAGCAGCCACAGTCTGCGCAGCATCAGGGGTGTCGTTGCGTCGCGCGTGCCGGGCACGGACCACGCGGGTGGCCCCGATTATCGGTCGGCAGCACGGTTCGCGAGGCCGCGCCGGTGCCGGGGCGGCTGGACGGCAAGACCGCCCGGCGCCAACGCGGCAAGGCGTCAAAATGGGCGATGCCCGCCGCACCGCTGCTGCTGACGATGGGCGATGCCGCTGGCATCGGCCCGGAGATCATCGTGCGTGCCCACCTCGAGGGGGCGGCCGCCGGCTGCGTGGTCGTCGGCGACGTGGGCGTGATGCGGCGCGCGGCGGCGCTGCTCGGCGCGGGCCTGCCGGTGGCCGAGCTGGAGACGCCGGCGGCGATTGCGCATCTGCCGCCCGGCTGCCTGGCGGTGTGGGTGCCGCCGGGGCTGCCCGGCGGGCTCGATGCGCTGCCCTGGGGCCGGATCGATGCACGCTGCGGCGCCGCGGCCGCCGCCTGCATCGAAGCCGCGGTGCGCCGGCTGCAGCGCGGCGAAGGCAGCGCGCTGGTGACCGCGCCGCTGCACAAGGAGGCGCTGGCCGCGGCCGGCATCGGCTGGCCCGGCCATACCGAGATGCTGCAGGCGCTGGCCGCGGCGCCTGACGGCGCGCCGCCGCCGGTGCGCATGATGCTGGCCAACGACGAGCTGCGCGTGGTGCTGGTGACGATCCACGTCGCGCTGCGGCGCGCGATCGAGCAGGTCACGACCGCCGCGGTGCTCGAGACGCTGCACATCGCGCACGCGGCGGCGCGGCGCTGGGGGCTGGCGCGGCCGCGCATCGCGGTGGCCGGGCTGAACCCGCATGCCGGCGAAGGCGGGCTGTTCGGCGACGAAGAGCGGCTGCAGATCGCGCCGGCCGTCGCCGCGGCGCGCGCCGCGGGCATCGACGCGCAGGGCCCGTTCGCGCCCGACACGGTGTTCATGCGCGCGCGCAACGCGCCCGGCCACCCGGGCGAATTCGACCTGGTGGTGGCGATGACGCACGACCACGGGCTGATTCCGGTCAAGTACCTGGGCGTCGAGCAGGGCGTCAACGTGACGCTGGGCCTGCCCTTCGTGCGCACCAGCCCCGACCACGGCACCGCCTTCGACATCGCCGGCCGCGGCTGCGCCGATGCGTCCAGCCTGCGCGCGGCGATCGCCTGGGCGCGGCGGCTGTGCAGCGGCTGAGCAGCGGCTGCCGCCGCCTCTCAGCCTCTCAGGCGCGCGCGCCGCTGCCGCCGAGCGCGGCGAGCTGGCGGCGCACGCGTGCGGTCGCGCGCTCGATCAGGTAGCCGTTCTCGAAGGCGCGCAGCCGGCCCGCCTCGCACAGCCGCACCAGCATGCGGTGGGTCAGCGAGATCGTCTGCTGGTGGCGGCTGCCGCGGTTGAACACGAAGAAGCTGCGCCCCGGGCTGACGTGCGCGAGCCTGACCTTGTGCCACTGGCCGTCGAGGTGCATGCGGTAGGCGAAGCCGATCTGCACGTGGTCGGCCAGCGACCGGCCGCTGGCCGGCTCGGGCGCCTCGGCCTTGGGCAGGCCGAGGCCGGCCAGGTCGAGGTCGACCTCGCGCACCTCGGGTTCGCCCAGGTCGATGTCGACCTTGCCGTCCCAGTCGACGGCGGCCTCGTCGACCAGGCCGATGCGCTGCCTTTCCTCGGCCGAGAATGCCGGCGCCGCGATGTCGTCGCGCACCGCGGGCGCATCGGGGGGCGGCGGCGGCAATTCGTGGACCGCGGGCTTGGCCTCGCCGATCGCCGCGTCAACCTGGCGCACCAGCAGGTTGTAGTCGAGGGTGCGCAACGCCTGGCCCTTCAGCGATTCGGCGTGCGCCGGCAGCAGCCGGCCGAAGAACGCCTTGCGCGCGGCGTCGTCCCAGCCGATCAGGTCCATGCCCTCGTTGAGTTCCTTCATCAGCACTGGCAAGGTCATCAGGAAGGCCTTGCGCTGCTCGGGCGAGCCCTTGGGCTGTACGCTCATCACCAGTTCGCGCGCGGCGTGGCGCAGCCGCTGGGCACGCGCGCTGTCGGGCCCGTCGAGCCGGTCGGCGCGCATCATCGCCTGGCTCCAGACCTGGGCGACGAAGTCGCGCACGAAGTCCGGCACCGGGACCGGCTTGAGCAGCGCCAGCAGCTGCTGCGCGTAGCGCTGCTGCAGCCGCAGGTCGGTCTCGCGCTCCTCGAGCATCGCGGCCGCGCCGTCCTGGGCCTGCAGTTCGGTGCGTGCCTGCTCGACGATGAAGGCCTCGAGCCTGCCGAGCTTGTGCTCGTAGACCTCGATCTGGTCGAAGTCGCCCTCGACGATCTCCTGCACCAGCTCGCGCACCAGCGCGACGAAGCGCCGGCCGGCTCCGGACTCCAGGTTCTCGAAGGCGCTGCCGAGCGACGCGATCCGGTTGACCAGCCGGCGCACCGGGTGCTTGCGCGACGAGAAGAAGCTCGGGTCGCCGAGCGCGGCGCGCAGCACCGGCAGCTGCAGCCGCGCGATCTGGCGCGCCATCTGCGGCGGCACCTTCGGATCCGACAGGATCTGGTCGAACAGGCTGCCGATCACGTCGATCACCATGTGATCGAGCGCGCCGGTCGAAGCCTGGCGCAGCGCGTCGCGATGGGTGCGGATCAGGTTCGGTGCAACCGGATGGCCGGCCTGCGGCCCCGGGCCGGCGTCGTCGTCGAAGGCGCCGGCCTGCGAGGCGCCCGCAGCCGACAGCTCCGGGCCGAAGTCGGTGAACGCGAGCTGGCGGATCAAGGTCATCAGCCCGGCGTCGACCTGGCCGAAGGGCGTGCCGCCCGCGCGGGCGCCTGCGCCCTGCCAGGCGTCCGTGCGGCCGCGGGCCGGGCCGGGCCCGCCGAGGCGCCCGTGGCCGCTGCCGGCCCAGCCGGCCGCGCCGCCCGCCGGCGGGCCGGCCTGGGCCGCGCCGGGCAGGCCCCCGGGCCCCGAGGCCGGCGGGGCATCCAGGGCACCCGGGCGGCTGCTGCCCGCCGTGCCCGAGCGGGTCAGGGCGCCGCGCTCCGAGAAGCGGAAGCTCGGCGCCGCCGGCCGGATGCCCGCCGCGCGCAACTCGCCGACGATGCGCGCGTAGGTCTGCGGCATCGCCGCAGCGAGCGAGCGCGCCAGCTCGGCAGCCAGCGCCTTGCGCTGTTCGGGGCGGTCGGTGACTTCGTCGACGCCGCGCAGCACCGCATTGCCGATCACTTCGGTCCGCAGCGGGTTGCGCGGCACGTCGCTGCCCAGCGGCTGCAGCAGCGCGCCGACCAGCGCGTCGAATTCGCGCTGCTCGGCTTCGCAGTCCTGTGCGAGCTGCGCGCCGAACCGGTCGGCCGAGACCTGCTGTTCGACTTCGTGGTTGTCCACCAGGCTCAGGTCGTCCCAGCTGGACGCGGCGTTCGGCCCGCCGCGCGGCTGCAGCTCGCGCCGCAGCCGCTGGTCCAGGTCCTCGTCGAAGATGTCGCAGAACAGCGCGAGCTTGCGGTTCAGCTCGAACTGGGCCCCGAGCAGCGCGTCGCGCTGGAACACGTTGGCCGAAGCCAGCGCCGACACGCCCAGGCTGGCGACGGTGCGTTCCGCCGCTTCGCGCGCGGCCGTCTTCAGCCGCTGCACGGCGTTGCGCAGCGCTGCGGGAAGAGTCTGGACGGGTGCGGGATTCATGAGGCGGACCGGGATGCGGCTCTCATCGGCCGCGCCGCAGCCGAATGGAGCCCGCCGGTCCGCGGCCGGCGGCTATTTCTTCAATGCGTCACGAATCTCGCGCAGCAGCAACACATCCTCGGGCGCGGGCGGCGGCTCGGCTGGGGGCTGCGCCGCCGCCGTATCGGCGCGGCGCAGCCGGTTGATCTGCTTGACCATCACGAAGATCACGAAGGCCAGGATCACGAAGTTCAGCGCCACGGTGATGAAGCTGCCGTAGGCGAGCACGGCGCCGCCCTGGCGGGCTTCGGCCAGAGTCGCCGCCTTCTGGCCGGCCAGCGGGATGAAGTGGTTGCTGAAGTCCAGCCCGCCGAGGATCCGGCCGATCACCGGCATGATCACGTCGCCGACCAGCGAATCGACGATCTTGCCGAATGCGCCGCCGATGATCACGCCGACCGCCAGGTCGACGACGTTGCCCTTGAGGGCAAACTCCTTGAATTCCGACGCGAAGCTCATGTGTGGGATCCCTTGATCACGAAAATGGGGTTGCCGAATCGCAACGCCAGTATCGCGCACCGTGCGCACCGGCCCGCGCGGCTTGGAGCGGCGGCGGGCTCGGCTAGAATCGACCGCTGAAATTGCACGTTCCGATGGCCGGCGGGCTGCCAGCAGCCCGCCGGCCGCGGGTCCGACCGGCCCCGGCCGAACCGGAGCCGGTCGCGCGATGAGCCCTGCCGTTTGCCCGAGGAAAGCATGAGTGACGCCAGCATCGACCAGGAACGCCGTACCTGGATCGCCATTACGTGTGGAGCGGGGGCCGTCGGCGGCGCAGCCCTCGCGGTGCCCTTCGTGGCCAGCTTCGCCCCGTCGGAGCGCGCCAGGGCGGCGGGTGCCCCGGTGCAGGTCGACATCAGCGGCCTGAAACCCGGCGAGAAGATGACCGTCGAGTGGCGCGGCAAGCCGGTGTGGGTGGTGCGGCGCACCGAGGCCGAGCTGGCGACGCTGCCCAAGCTCGACTCGCAGCTGGCCGATCCCTTCTCCAAGCGCAACCCGTCGGAGCTGACGCCCGAGTACGCGCGCAACGAGTGGCGGTCGATCAAGCCGGAGTACCTGGTCTGCGTGGGCATCTGCTCGCACCTGGGCTGCTCGCCGGTGGACCGCTTCACGCCGGGCCCGCAGCCGTCGCTGCCCGACGACTGGCCGGGCGGCTTCCTGTGCCCGTGCCACGGCTCGACCTTCGACATGGCCGGGCGGGTGTTCAAGAACAAGCCCGCGCCCGACAACCTCGAGGTGCCGCCGTACATGTACTTGTCGGACACCGTGGTGCTGATCGGCGAAGACAAGAAGGCCTGAGTCCGGCGCGACTCGTCATCCAGGAACAATGAGCCATGGCTGAACTCAAGGAGGCGCCCGAGGGCGCATCGGCACTGACGCGCTCGACCGTCTGGCTCGAGAACCGGTTCCCGACGCTGTTCGAAGAGTACAAGAAGCACATGTCGGAGTACTACGCTCCGAAGAACTTCAACGCCTGGTACTTCTTCGGCTCGCTGGCGATCCTGGTGCTGGCGATCCAGATCATCACCGGCATCTTCCTGACGATGCACTACAAGCCCGACGCGAACCTGGCGTTCGCATCGGTCGAGTACATCATGCGCGACGTGCCCTACGGCTGGCTGATCCGCTACATGCACTCCACCGGGGCGAGCGCGTTCTTCATCGTCGTCTACCTGCACATGTGGCGCGGTCTGATCTACGGCAGCTACCGCGCGCCGCGCGAACTGGTCTGGATCTTCGGCTGCGCGATCTTCCTGGCGCTGATGGGCGAAGCCTTCATGGGCTACCTGCTGCCCTGGGGCCAGATGTCGTTCTGGGGCGCGCAGGTGATCATCAACCTGTTCTCGGCGATCCCCTTCATCGGGCCGGACCTGTCGATCCTGATCCGCGGCGACTACGTGGTCGGCGACGCGACGCTGAACCGCTTCTTCGCGTTCCACGTGATCGCGGTGCCGCTGGTGCTGATCGGGCTGGTGGTCGCGCACCTGCTGGCGCTGCACGACGTCGGCTCCAACAACCCCGACGGCGTCGAAATCAAGGCCAAGAAGGATCCGGCCACCGGCATCCCGCTCGACGGCATCCCGTTCCACCCGTACTACACGGTGCACGACATCGTCGGTGTGGCCGTGTTCCTGATCCTGTTCTTCGCCGTCGTGTTCTTCGCGCCGGAGATGGGCGGCTACTTCCTCGAATACAACAACTTCATCCCGGCCGATCCGCTGCAGACGCCGGCGCACATCGCACCGGTGTGGTACTTCACGCCGTACTACTCGATGCTGCGGGCCGTCACCGACGACATGGTCACGGTGCTGGTGGCGATCGTCGCGATCGGCGGCGTGGTCGGTACGCTGTTCGGCGGCTTCAAGGGCATCTGGAAATGGGCGCCCCTCGTGGCGGCGCTGGTCGCGGCGGCGCTGCTGAAGGTCTTCGACGCCAAGTTCTGGGGCGTGGTGGTGATGGGCCTGGCGGTGATGATCCTGTTCCCGCTGCCCTGGCTCGACCGCAGCCCCGTCAAGTCGATCCGCTACCGGCCGGGCTGGAACAAGTGGCTGTACGGCTTGTTCATCGTCAACTTCCTGGTGCTGGGCTACCTGGGCATCAACCCGCCGTCGCCGGTGGGCACGCTGGTGTCGCAGATCGGCACGCTGTTCTACTTCGGCTTCTTCCTGTTGATGCCGTGGTGGAGCCGGATCGGCAGCTTCAAGCCGGTGCCCGACCGCGTGACTTTCCGCCCCCACTGAACGCAGGCGACGGAGACCCCTCATGACGAAGAAGATCCTGCTCGCGCTGCTGCTGGCCGTCGGTGCCGCCACCTCGTCGTTCGCCTCCGGTGGGGAACTGGTGCTCGACCGCTTCCCGGCCGACCGTGCGAAGAGCCTGCCCGCGCTGCAGAACGGCGCCAAGCTGTTCGTCAACTACTGCCTGAACTGCCATGCGGCCGGCTACATGCGCTTCAACCGCATGCGCGACATCGGCCTGAGCGACGACCAGATCCGCGACAACCTGATTTTCGGGAACAAGAAGGTCGGCGACCTGATGACGGTGACGATGAACCCGGTGCAGGCCAAGGCCTGGTTCGGCGTGGTGCCGCCCGACCTGACCGTGGTTGCCCGCTCGCGCGCCAGCGGCGCCGGCAGCGGTGCCGACTACCTCTACACCTACATGCGCGGGTTCTACCGTGACGACTCGACCGGTACCGGCTGGAACAACACCGTGTTCCCGAGCGTGGCGATGCCGCACGCGATGTGGGAGCTGCAGGGCCAGCAGCGGGCCGTGTTCGCCGAGGAGAAGGATCCGCACGACCCGGCGAAGACGGTGCGCGTGTTCAAGGGGTTGGAGCTGCAGACTCCGGGCACGATGACGCCGGCTCAGTACAACGAGGCGACGGCCGATCTGGTCGCCTTCATGCAGTGGATGGCCGAGCCGAACCGCGCCACGCGCGTGCGCATCGGCGTGTTCGTGATGCTGTTCCTGGCCGTGTTCACGGTGATCGCCTGGCGCCTGAACAAGGCGTACTGGAAGGTCATCAAGTAGTCGTCTTCCCCACGGTGCGCGGCGCCCGCCGCGCCGCGCAGCCGGGCCCGTTCTTCGGCGCCCCGGCCCGCCGCTTCCCGACCCCCAGCACGGCGGCGGCCTGCGCCGCTGCCCAGGAGCCCCGCCGATGATGGTGCTGTATTCCGGAACCACCGACCCGTACTCGCACCGCTGCCGCTTCGTCCTGTTCGAGAAGGGCATGGACTTCGAGATCCGCGACGTCGACCTGTTCGCGAAGCCCGAGGACATCGCGGTGATGAACCCGTACAACGAGGTGCCGATCCTGGTCGAGCGCGACCTGATCCTGTACGAGTCGCACATCATCAACGAGTACATCGACGAGCGCTTCCCCCACCCGCAGCTGATGCCCGGCGACCCGGTGGCGCGCGCACGGGTGCGGCTGTTCCTGCACAACTTCGAGAAGGAGCTGTTCTCGCAGGTCAACCTGCTCGAGGGCCGCGGCGTGAAGGCCACCGAGCGCCAGATCGAGAAGGCGCGCGAGCAGATCCGCGACCGGCTGACGATGCTCGCGCCGATCTTCACGAAGAACAAGTACATGCTCGGCGACGACTTCAGCATGCTCGACGTGGCGATCGCACCGCTGCTGTGGCGGCTCGACTACTACGGCATCGACCTGTCGAAGAACGCGCTGCCGCTGCTGAAGTACGCCGAGCGCATCTTCTCGCGCCCCGCCTACATCGAAGCGCTGACGCCCTCCGAAAAGGTGATGCGCAAATAGGGCGTCGCCCGCTGCTGCCGGCCGCATCCGATGACCAAGCCCGCCGCCCCCGACGGACAGGGCAGTTCGACGCGCCCGTACCTGATCCGCGCGCTGCACGACTGGTGCACCGACAACGGCTTCACGCCGTACATTGCGGTGTACGTGGACGCGAGCGTGCAGGTGCCGCTCGCCTACGTGAAGAACCACGAGATCGTGCTCAACGTCGGCTTCGAGGCGACCACCGCGCTGAAGCTGGGCAACGAGTTCATCGAATTCAAGGCGCGCTTCGGCGGGGTCGCGCGCGACATCGTCGTGCCGGTGGACCACGTGGTCGCGATCTACGCACGCGAGAACGGCCAGGGCATGGCCTTTCCGGTGCCGATGCCCGAGGCCGCGTCCGCCCCCGACGACGGCGACGAATCCGCCGCTGCGCCGGCGGGCCTGCGCCTGGCGAGTTCGGAGGCGCCGGCTGACGACCGGGGCGGCGAACTGCAGGAGCCGCCGGAGCCGGAAGATCCGCCGCCCGGGGCTGCAGGCGCGGCCGGTGCGCGGCCGGCGCTCAAGCGCGTCAAGTAGCGCCGCCTAGAATTCCCTGCGCAGAGCCGGCTTAGCTCAGTTGGTAGAGCACCCGCCTTGTAAGCGGAAGGTCGTCAGTTCGACTCTGACAGCCGGCACCATCGGCTACGGGCTCTTGGGGCCCAGCGGCGGCTGCTGCACCCGCACCCGCAACGCTGCCGTGAACATTCCCTGCGCGCGCAGCGCCTGCAGCAGCAGCGGCTGCAGTTGGCGCAGCTTGGCCGCCGCGGCGCCGCTGGGCACGAGCAGCGTCCAGCCGTCGTCGTCCAGAGGGCCCGCGCGCACCTGCGCGCGCAGCGGCTGCGGCAGTTGATCGCGGATCGCCGCCAGCCGCGCGCGGGATTCTTCCAGCCGCTGCAGCAGCCGCGCCAGGGGCGCGCTGCTGCCGAGCGCGCCGTCCATGCGCAGCACGCCGCCGGGAGTCACGCCTCGGGTTTCGGCCATCGGCGCAGTCTAGCGCGGCGCCGTACCGGTGCCTGCCCGCGCCCCGGGCGGCGCCGGGGGCGGATGCTAAACTCGCCGATCCTCGCGAATCGACGGGGCGCGGCAGCCCCCAGCCGGGCTGCGGCTGGCCTGCGGCGGCACTGCGCGTCGGCACACAAGCCGAAGCTGCCCTTCCCGGGCACACCTGACGAGCGCCGCCGCCCCACCGACCCGGACGACCCATGTTGCCCAAGCTCCTGACCCAGATCTTCGGCAGCCGAAACGATCGGCTGTTGAAGAGCTACCGCCGCACCGCGCAGCAGATCAATGCGCTCGAGCCCGCCTTCGAGGCGCTCGACGACGCGGCGCTGCGGGCCAAGACCGACGAATTCCGCGAGCGGCTGGGCAAGGGCGAGACGCTCGACCAGTTGCTGCCCGAGGCCTTCGCCGCCGTGCGCGAGGCGAGCAAGCGGGTGCTGAAGATGCGCCCCTTCGACGTGCAGCTGATCGGCGGCATCGCGCTGCACCAGGGCAAGATCGCCGAGATGCGCACCGGCGAGGGCAAGACGCTGACGGCCACGCTGCCGGTGTACCTGAATGCGCTCGCCGGCAAGGGCGTGCACGTGGTCACCGTCAACGACTACCTGGCGCGCCGCGACGCCGAATGGATGGGCCGCGTCTACGGCTTCCTGGGCTTGAGCGTCGGCGTCAACGTGCCCGGCATGGAGCGCCACGAGAAGCAGGCCGCCTTCGCAGCCGACGTGACCTACGGCACCAACAACGAATTCGGCTTCGACTACCTGCGCGACAACATGGTCTACGAAGTCGCCGACCGGGTGGCGCGCGGGCTCGCGTACGCGATCGTCGACGAGGTCGACTCGATCCTGATCGACGAGGCGCGCACGCCGCTGATCATCAGCGGCCAGGCCGAGGACCACACCGAGCTGTACGTGCGCATCGATGCGGTGGTGCCGAAGTTGAAGAAGCAGATCGGCGAGGCCGATCCGCGCACCGGCGAGGGCGTGATCGAGCCCGGCGACTTCACCGTCGACGAGAAGACCCACCAGGTCTTCCTGACCGAGGCCGGCCACGAGAACGCCGAGACGATCCTGGCCGAGGCCGGGCTGCTGGCGCCGGGTGCGAGCCTGTACGACCCGGCCAACATCACGCTGATGCACCACGTGTACGCGGCGCTGCGCGCGCGCCACCTGTACCACCGCGACCAGCATTACGTGGTGCAGAACGGCGAGGTGGTGATCGTCGACGAGTTCACCGGCCGGCTGATGACCGGGCGGCGCTGGAGCGACGGCCTGCACCAGGCGGTCGAGGCCAAGGAGCGCGTGCGCATCCAGAACGAGAACCAGACGCTCGCGTCGGTGACCTTCCAGAACTACTTCCGGCTGTACGGCAAGCTCGCCGGCATGACCGGCACCGCCGACACCGAGGCCTACGAGTTCCAGGAGATCTACGGCCTCGAGACGGTGGTGATCCCGCCGAACAAGCCGACGATCCGCAAGGACGAGAACGACCTGATCTACAAGACGGCGAAGGAGAAGTACGACGCCGTCATCGCCGACATCCGCGAATGCCACCAGCGCGGCCAGCCGGTGCTGGTGGGCACCACCTCGATCGAGAACTCCGAGCTGATCTCGGATCTGCTGAGCAAGGCGGGGCTGGCGCACCAGGTGCTCAACGCCAAGCAGCACGCGAAGGAGGCGGCGATCGTCGCGCAGGCCGGCCGGCCGGGCATGATCACGATCGCCACCAACATGGCCGGCCGCGGCACCGACATCGTGCTCGGCGGCAACGTCGAGAAGCAGGTGCAGTTCATCGAGGTCGACGAGGAACTGCCGGCCGACGAGCAGGCGCGCCGCATCCGCCAGCTCGAGGGCGAATGGCAGGGCCTGCACGACAAGGTCAAGGCCGAGGGCGGCCTGCGCATCATCGCGACCGAGCGCCACGAGAGCCGGCGCATCGACAACCAGCTGCGCGGCCGCTCGGGCCGCCAGGGCGACCCGGGATCGTCGCGCTTCTACCTGAGCCTGGACGACCCGCTGATGCGCATCTTCGCCGGCGACAGGGTGCGCGCGATCATGGACCGGCTGAAGATGCCCGAGGGCGAGGCGATCGAGGCCGGCATCGTCACGCGCAGCATCGAGGGCGCGCAGCGCAAGGTCGAGGCGCGCAACTTCGACGTGCGCAAGCAGCTGCTCGAGTACGACGACGTCGCCAGCGACCAGCGCAAGGTCATCTACCAGCAGCGCAACGAGATCCTCGAGGCGCAGTCGCTGGACGCGCAGATCGCCAACCTGCGGCGCGCGGCCATGACCGAGGTGGTGCGCGGCTGCGTTCCCGCCGACAGCCTCGAGGAGCAGTGGGACCTGCCGGCGCTGGAGGCGGCGCTGAAGGACGAGTGGCAGCTCGAGCTGGACCTGCGCGGCCTGGTCGAGCGCAGCGAGTCGATCACCGACGACGACATCGTCGACAAGGTCGTGGCCGCGGCCGACGCGCAGTTCGACGGCAAGCTGCAGCTCGTCGGCCACGAGCAGTTCACGCCCTTCATGCGCATGGTGCTGCTGCAGTCGATCGACAACCATTGGCGCGAGCACCTGGCCGCGCTCGACTACCTGCGCCAGGGCATCCACCTGCGCGGCTATGCGCAGCAGAACCCGAAGCAGGAATACAAGCGCGAGGCCTTCGAACTGTTCGCACGGCTGCTCGACGTGGTCAAGATGGAAGTCACGCGGCTGCTGATGACGGTGCGCATCCAGACGCAGGAACAGGTGACCGAGGCCGCCGAGGCGATCGAGGCGCGCGCCGGCCAGGTCGTCAACGTGACCTACACCCACCCCAACGAGGACGGCAGCGTGTCGCAGGAAGCCGATGTCGCCACGGCGGTGGCGGCAGCGGTGGGGGCGGTGCCCAAGGTCGGCCGCAACGAACCCTGCCCCTGCGGCAGCGGCAAGAAGTACAAGAACTGCCATGGCAAGCTGAGCTGAAGCGGGAGCCCCCATGCCTGTGAACCTGACTGCGCCGGACCCGGCCGCGCTGCACCCGGTGGCCGGTGTCGAGATCGGCACCGCGATGGCCGGCATCCGCAAGGCCGGCCGCCGCGACCTGACGGTGCTGCGGCTGGCCGAAGGCGCGAGCGTCGCCGGCGTGTTCACCGCCAACCGCTTCTGCGCGGCGCCGGTGCTGCTGTGCCGCGAGCACCTGGGCGCGGGCCAGGGCATCCGCGCGCTGCTGGTCAACACCGGCAACGCCAACGCCGGCACCGGCGAGGACGGCCTCGCGCGTGCGCGCGCGACCTGCGTGGCGCTGGCTGCGCGGCTGGGCATCGCGCCGTGGCAGGTGCTGCCCTTTTCCACCGGCGTGATCATGGAGACGCTGCCGCACGAGCGCATCGAGGCGGCGCTGCCCGCAGCGCTGGCCGACGCGCGCGCCGACGGCTGGGCGCTGGCGGCCGAAGCGATCATGACCACCGACACGGTGCCCAAGGCGGCGTCGCGGCGGCTCGCGATCGGCGGGCGCACCGTCACCGTCACCGGCGTCGCCAAGGGCGCCGGCATGATCCGGCCGAACATGGCGACGATGCTGGGCTTCGTCGCCACCGACGCGGCGATCGCGCCGGAACTGCTGCAGCCGCTGGTGCGCGAGTTGGCCGACGCGTCGTTCAACCGCATCACGATCGACGGCGACACCTCGACCAACGACTCCTTCGTGCTGATCGCCACCCACCAGGCGGGCAACGCGCCGGTCACGCAGCTGGCCGGCGGCGAAGGCGCTGCACTGCGCGCCGCGCTGACCGAAGTCGCGCAGCAACTGGCGCAGGCGATCGTGCGCGACGGCGAAGGCGCCACCAAGTTCATCACGGTGCAGGTCGACGGCGGCCGCGACGCCGCCGAATGCCGCCAGGTCGCCTACGCGATCGCGCACTCGCCGCTGGTCAAGACGGCCTTCTTCGCCAGCGACCCGAACCTCGGCCGCATCCTGGCGGCGGTCGGCTACGCCGGCATCGCCGATCTGGACCAAACGCTGATCGACCTGTTCCTCGACGACGTGCACGTGGCCGCGCGCGGCGGCCGCCACCCGGCCTATGCCGAAGAGCAGGGCCAGCGCGTGATGAAGCAGCCCGAGATCACGGTGCGCGTCGATCTGCACCGCGGCGCGGCGAGCGCGTCGGTCTGGACCTGCGACCTGTCGTACGACTACGTGCGCATCAACGCCGACTACCGCAGCTGAGCGGTGTTGCGGCCGTCGCTGTCGCCAATTCTCCGCGGCGGTCGGCCTCAGTGCAGCGGCTGCGGTCGTTGTCCAGACCTTCTCCGCGGCCCGCTGTTCGGCCGATGCGGTTGCGTCGGCTCAACCCAGGCTCGGCCGGACACGTGATGGCCGCGGGTCAGATGCCAAGGCGCGGGTCAGCCTTGCCGGATCTCCTGAAGCAGCCCAAGCCGCCCCTGCAGACGGGGCCGGGCCCGATTCGGCCTGCACGAGTTGGCGGGTTAACATATTGGTGTCAAAGCATCAATGCGAGGCCCTCATGAGCCGCCTGACCATCACCCTGTCCGAGGCTCGCTACAAGGCGCTGAAGGAAGCCGCCGTGCAGCGCGACAAGACGATCGGGCAACTGATCGACGAAAGCCTGGACTTCTACGGCATCAAGTCGCGCGCCGACGCGCGTGATCTGGTGCGTCGCGCGCGTGCCCACGGCAAGCTCCCCGACGACCAGGCGCTTGCAGTGGCGCAGGAGCATGTGCAGGCGGTGCGGCGCAAGTCGTGAGCCGTCAGGCCGTCATCGTCGACACCAACGTGGTGGTTGCCGGGCTGCTGACCGGCAACGCCGCGTCCCCTGTCGCGCGCATCCTCGACGGCATGCTGGCAGCCGCCTTCCCGTTCGTCGTATCCGAAGTGCTGCTGGCCGAGTACCGGACGGTGCTGGTGCGCCCCGGCCTGCGCAAGCTGCATGGGCTGACGGTGACGGAGGTCGAGACGCTGCTGACCGACATCGCGCAGCACGCGATCGTTCCGGCGCCGGGCGCTGGATCGCCGGCGCCGGACGCTGGCGATCAACTTCTGTGGGACCTGCTCGCCGCCAAGCCGGACTTGTTGCTCGTCACCGGTGACAAGGCGCTTCAGCGCGACGCCGCGATGCGGTCGCGCGTGCTGTCGCCGCAGGCCTTTGCAGATGGCCCATGACCGGCCCACAGGGCCACGCCGAGCAGCGCGTCCACCCGGAACTGGCCTTGGTCTCACAGACAGACCTGGACGCAGCGAAGCCGCTGATACACATGGCCTACGAAGGGCGAGGTGCGGCGCCGATCGCTGTTCGGTCTGCTCCCTGATGCCGCAGCCCGGGCGAACTCCGGCATTCGGCGGGCGCTCTTGTCGCGCGGACGGCGCTAGCCGCCGTCGGGCGAGACGCGTGCCCCCGGGCCGAGGCGGTCGACGGCGTCGGTCACGATGCCGTCCACGCCGGATGCGAGCAGTTCCTGCGCGCGCGCCGCGTCGTTGACGGTGTAGACCAGCGCGCGCAGGCCCGCCGCGTGCAGCGCCGCCGCCAGCGCCGCATCCATCAGCCGGTGGTCGGTGATCAGCGCCGCGCATTGCAGGTCGAGCGCCGGGGCCAGCGGATCGTCGGGCAGCCGGTCGAGCAGCAGCGCGCGCGGCAGCTGCGGCGCCGCCGCGCCCGCAGCGCGCAGCGCCTCCGGCTGGAACGAACTGAGCAGCGGCGGCGTAGCCTGGCCCTGCCACAGCTTCAGCACTTCGGCGGCGACCACGGCGCCCGTGTGCGCCTCGGTGCCCGGCGTCGGCTTGATCTCCAGGTCGAGCGCGAATCCGTTGGCCAGCAGCCATCGGGCCACAGCTTGCAGCGTGGGCAGCGGCTCGCCGGCGTAGCGCGGGCTGTGCCAGCTGCCGGCATCGCGTCGCGACAGCTCGGCCCAGCGGTGCTCGCCGGCGATTCCCTGGCCGTCGGTGGTGCGCTCCAGCGTGGCGTCGTGCAACAGGAAGGGCACGCCGTCGGCGCTGAGTTTGACGTCGCATTCGAAGGCGCGGTAGCCGTGCCGCGCACCCCGGCGGAACGCCGCGAGCGTGTTCTCCGGCGCCAGCCGGCCGGCGCCGCGATGCGCGATCCACAGCGGGTACGGCCAGGGCGCCATGTTCAGCCCACGCGATGCCCAGTGGCCGGATCGAACCAGTGCAGCCGCTGCGCATCCGCGCCCAGCGGCACGCGCTCGCCCGGCCGGGGCGCGGGCAGGGTGCCGTCGATGCGCACGATGAACAGCTCGCCGCCGAGCCTGCAGTAGACCAGCCGTTCGGCGCCCAGCGATTCGACCACCTCCACCCGCAGCTCCCACGCGCCCGCACCCCATTGCGCGTGCTCGGGGCGCAGGCCGAGGATCAGCTCGCCCGCGCGCGGGGCCGGCGCCGGCAGCGGCAGCGCCTGCGTGCCGGCCACGAAGCTCGCCCCTTCGGCGCGGCCGCGCAGCAGGTTCATCGGCGGGCTGCCGATGAAGCCGGCGACGAAGGTGGTGGCGGGCTGCCGGTACACCTCGTCGGGCGTGCCGAACTGCTCCATGCGGCCGGCGTTCATCACGATCATGCGCTGCGCCAGCGTCATCGCCTCGACCTGGTCGTGGGTGACGAACAGCGAGGTGATGCCCAGTTCGCCGTGCAGCTTCTGGATCTCGAGCCGGGTCTGCGCGCGCAGCTTGGCGTCGAGGTTGGACAGCGGCTCGTCGAACAGGAACACCGCGGGCTGGCGCACGATCGCGCGGCCCATCGCCACGCGCTGGCGCTGGCCGCCCGACAGCTGCCGCGGCTTGCGCTCGAGCAGCGCCGACAGCTCGAGGATCTGCGCGGCCTTGGCCACGCGCGCACGGATCTGCTCGGCCGGCACCTTGGCGATCTTCAGCCCGTAGGCCATGTTGTCGAACACGCTCATGTGCGGGTAGAGCGCGTAGTTCTGGAACACCATCGCGATGTCGCGTTCGCTCGGCTCGAGCCGGTTGACCACGCGGCCGCCGATCGCGATCTCGCCGGCCGTGATCTCTTCCAGCCCGGCCACCATGCGCAGCAGCGTGCTCTTGCCGCAGCCGCTGGGGCCGACGATCACGATGAACTCGCCGTCGCCGATCTCGGCGTCCACGCCGTGGATCACCTTGACCGCCGCGCGCGTGCCGGGGGCGTAGGTTTTCTCGACCTTGCGCAGGCTGATCGCCGCCATCTATTTCTCGCTGTCCACCAGGCCCTTGACGAACCAGCGCTGCATCAGGATCACCACCAGCGCCGGCGGGATCATCGCCAGCATCGCGGTGGCCATCACCGCGTTCCATTCGGTGGCGGCGCCGCCCGCAGCCGGGAACAGCGGCGGTTTTCCCCGATAGCGGCGTGACCGGCAAGCGGGGAATACCCGCCGCCGCCGCCAGGCCGGGCCGCGCAGCGCGGCGCCCGCCATGCTGCGCTGCGGTAGGATGAGCGCCCAAGCGCCCCACGGGCCGCCGCGAGCCTGCCCAGGGCGCCGCCGGGCCCATCGCCCCGATGAATGCACCGCTGCCGCTCGCACCCCTGGCAGCGCCGGATGCCGCTGCCGACGAAGGCGCGGCGCCGCGCCTGCGCGAGATCCCCTACAACTACACCTCGTTCTCCGACCGCGAGATCGTGATCCGCCTGCTGGGCGAGCGCGCCTGGCAGCTGCTGGACGCGCTGCGCAGCGAGCGCCGCACCGGCCGCTCGGCGCGCATGCTGTACGAGGTGCTGGGCGACATCTGGGTCGTGCAGCGCAACCCCTACCTCGAAGACGACCTGCTGCACAACCCGAAGCGGCGCGCGCTGCTGGTCGAGGCGCTGGAGCACCGGCTGCGCGAAGTCGGGCGCCGACGCGAGCGGCCGCCGGGCGACGCCGAGGCCGCGGCGCGCGATGCGCTGGTGGGCGAGCTGCTGGCGCTGGCCGACGCGGCGGTGCAGCGCTTTGCCGCGCAGTTCGGCGAGGTGTGGGATCTGCGCCAGCGCGCGCGTCGCGTGCTCGGGCGCCTGACCGCCAAGGACAACCTGAAGTTCGACGGCCTGTCGCGGGTGTCGCACGTGACCGACGCGACCGACTGGCGGGTCGAGTTCCCGTTCGTCGTGCTCACGCCCGACACCGAGGCCGAGATGGCCGGCCTGGTGCGCGGCTGCATCGAGCTGGGGCTGACGATCGTGCCGCGCGGCGGCGGCACCGGCTACACCGGCGGCGCGATCCCGCTGACCTGGCGCAGCGCGGTGATCAACACCGAGAAGCTCGAGGCGATGGGCGAAGTCGAGTTCGTGGCGCTGCCCGGCGTCGGGCAGCCGGTGCCGACGGTGTGGACCGAGGCCGGCGTCGTCACCCAGCGCGTGGCCGACGCCGCGGAGCGCGCCGGCCACGTGTTCGCGGTCGACCCGACCAGCGCCGAAGCCAGCTGCGTCGGCGGCAACATCGCGATGAACGCCGGCGGCAAAAAGGCGGTGCTGTGGGGCACGGCGCTGGACAACCTGGCGAGCTGGCGCATGGTCACGCCCGATGCCCGGTGGCTCGAGGTGCACCGGCTGGACCACAACCTCGGCAAGATCCACGACGTGCCGGCGGCGCGCTTCGAGCTGCGCTGGTTCGACGCGGGCGGCGCGAAGCTGGAGAAGACCGAGATCCTCGAGATCCCGGGCAGCACCTTCCGCCGCGAAGGCCTGGGCAAGGACGTGACCGACAAGTTCCTCGCCGGCCTGCCGGGGGTGCAGAAAGAGGGCTGCGACGGCCTGATCACCTCGGCGCGCTGGGTGGTGCACCGCATGCCGGCGCACACCCGCACCGTGTGCCTGGAGTTCTTCGGCGCGGCGCGCGACGCGGTGCCGTCGATCGTCGAGATCCGTGACTTCATGTTCGCCGAGAGCCGCCGCGGCGGCGCCGTGCTGGCCGGGCTCGAGCATCTCGACGACCGCTACCTGAAGGCGGTGGGCTACAGCACCAAGAGCAAGCGCGGCGGCCTGCCGAAGATGGCGCTGTTCGGCGACATCGTCGGCGACGATGCCGACGCGGTGGCGCGCGCGGCCAGCGAAGTGGTGCGCATCGCCAACAGCCGCTCGGGCGAGGGTTTCGTCGCCGTCGGCGCCGATGCACGCAAGAAGTTCTGGCTCGACCGCAAGCGCACCGCGGCGATCAGCCGCCACACCAACGCCTTCAAGATCAACGAGGACGTGGTGATCCCGCTCGAGCGCATGGCGGCCTACACCGACGGCGTCGAGCACCTGAACATCGAGCTGAGCCTGCGCAACAAGCTCGAGCTGCTCGACCGGCTCGAAGCCTTCTTCAGCGCCGGCCGGCTGCCGCTGGGCAAGGCCGACGATGCCGCGGCGATCCCCAGCGCCGAGCTGCTCGAAGACCGCGTGCAGCAGGCACTGGCGCTGCTGCGCGAGGTGCGCGCGCTGTGGCAGGGCTGGCTCGCCGGGCTCGACGCGGTGCCGACGGACGGCGCGCGCACGCTGTTCGCGCGCATCCAGGACGCCAGCCTGCGCGCGTCGTGGAAGGCGCAGGTGCTCGAGCCGCTGCGCGTGCTGTTCGCCGGCGCCGCCTTCGCGCCGATCGTCGACGAGTGCCGGCGCATCCACGGCGAGGTGCTGCACGGCCGCGTGTGGGTGGCGCTGCACATGCACGCCGGCGACGGCAACGTGCACACCAACATCCCGGTCAACAGCGACGACTACGCGATGCTGCAGACCGCGCACGCGGCGGTCGACCGGATCATGGCGCTGGCGCGCAGCCTGGGCGGCGTGATCTCGGGCGAGCACGGCATCGGCATCACCAAGCTCGAGTACCTGAGCGACGACGAGCTGCGCGGGTTCAAGGACTACAAGGCGCGCATCGACCCCGAGGGCCGCTTCAACAAGGGCAAGCTGCTTCGGGCCCCCGCGGCATCGCAGGCGATGCCTGCCCCCCAAGGGGGCTCGCCGGCCTCGGGGCGGCCCGGCGCCCAGCGGCGCGGCACGGCCGACGACGTGCGCGCAGCCGACCTGCGCCACGCCTACACCCCCAGCTTCGGGCTGATGGGGCACGAATCGCTGATCATGCAGCGCAGCGACATCGGCGCGATCAGCGACAGCATCAAGGACTGCCTGCGTTGCGGCAAGTGCAAGCCGGTGTGCGCGACCCACGTGCCGCGCGCCAACCTGCTGTACAGCCCGCGCAACAAGATCCTCGCCACCAGCCTGCTGATCGAGGCCTTCCTGTACGAGCAGCAGACGCGCCGCGGCGTCAGCATCCGCCACTGGCAGGAATTCGAGGACGTGGCCGAGCACTGCACCGTGTGCCACAAGTGCCTTCAGCCCTGCCCGGTCAACATCGACTTCGGCGACGTGTCGATGAACATGCGCAACCTGCTGCGCAAGATGGGGCAGAAGAGCTTTCGCCCCGGCAGCGCGGCGGCGATGTGGATGCTCAACGCCACCAATCCGGGCACGATCAAGCTGGCGCGCGCGGCCATGGTCGGCGCCGGCTTCAAGGCGCAGCGCCTGGCCAGCGAGCTGCTGAAGCTGCCGGCGCGCCGCCAGACGGCCGCGCCGCCGGCGACGGTGGGCACGGCGCCGATCCGCGAGCAGCTGATCCACTTCGTCAACAAGAAGCTGCCCGGCGGCCTGCCCACCAAGACGGCGCGCGCGCTGCTCGACATCGAGGACAAGGCCTTCGTGCCGATCATCCGCGACCCGGCGCGCACCACCGCCGAGACCGAGGCGGTGTTCTACTTTCCCGGCTGCGGCTCGGAGCGGCTGTTCAGCCAGGTGGGGCTGGCCACGCAGGCGATGCTGTGGCACGCCGGCGTGCAGACGGTGCTGCCGCCCGGCTACCTGTGCTGCGGCTACCCGCAGCGCGGCGCCGGCCAGTTCGACCGCGCCGAGCAGATGATCACCGACAACCGCGTGCTGTTCCACCGCGTGGCCACCACGCTGAACTACCTGGACATCAAGACGGTGGTCGTGTCCTGCGGCACCTGCTACGACCAGCTGCAGGGCTACCGCTTCGAGGACATCTTCCCGGGCAGCCGGATGATCGACATCCACGAATACCTGCTGGAGAAGGGCATCCGGCTGGAAGGCGCCGGCACCTACCTGTACCACGACCCCTGCCACAGCCCGCTGAAGCAGCGCGCGCCGATGGAGACGGTCGGCGCGCTGCTCGGCCCGGGCGTGCGCGAGAACAAGCGCTGCTGCGGCGAGAGCGGCACGCTCGGCGTCAGCCGCCCCGACATCTCGACCCAGGTGCGCTTCCGCAAGACCGAGGAGCTGAAGCGCGACGTGCAGGCGCTGCGCGACGCCGGTGCGCTAGGCCGGCAGGCCGACGTGAAGATCCTGACCTCCTGCCCGAGCTGCCTGCAGGGCCTGAGCCGCTACGGCGAAGACCTGGACCACGGCCTGCTGCAGGCCGACTACATCGTGATCGAGATGGCCCGGCACATCCTCGGCGAGGACTGGCTGCAGGCCTACGTCGCGCGGGCCAACGCCGGCGGCATCGAGCGGGTGCTGGTCTAGGGTCTACACTGGCTCCCGATCTGCCGCCTACCTCGAACCGAACCGATGGACAGCTCCCCGCCCGGCGGCCCGAAGCCGACCCACCTGACCGTGCACCAGAGCTCGCGCGTGCTCGAGATCAGCTTCGACGACGGCCGCGTCTGGCGCCTGCCCTTCGAGCTGATGCGCGTGTATTCGCCGTCGGCCGAGGTGATGGGCCACGGCCCGGGCCAGGAAGTGCTGCAGACCGGCAAGCGCCATGTGGTGATCGAGTCGATCGAGCCGGTGGGGCACTACGCGGTGCAGCCGCGCTTCAGCGACGGCCACGACAGCGGCATCTTCACCTGGGAGTACCTGTACCGGCTCGGGGCCGAGCAGGACGAGCTGTGGCGCCGTTACGAAAGCCGCCTGGCCGCGGCCGGGATGGACCGCGATGCGCCGTCCGCGAAGAAGGCCGGCACCCACGTCCACAAGGTCAAGCCCTGACCGGGGAGCGCGGCGATGGCCAAGACGCATTTCGGCTTCAGCACGGTCGACGCCGCCGACAAGGCGCGGCAGGTGCGCGGCGTGTTCGATTCGGTCGCGCCCAAGTACGACCTGATGAACGACCTGATGTCGCTGGGCCTGCACCGCGTGTGGAAGGCCTACGCGATCGGCGTCGCCGGCGTCCGCGCGGGCGACCGCGTGCTCGACCTGGCCGCCGGTACCGGCGACCTGACGCGCGCCTTCGCGCGCAAGGTCGGCGCCACCGGCCTGGTGGTGCACACCGACATCAACGAGGCGATGCTGCGCACCGGCCGCGACCGGCTGCTCGACGAGGGCCTGGTGCTGCCCACCATCGCCTGCGACGCCGAGCGGCTGCCCTTCGCCGACGGCGGCTTCGACCTGGTGAGCGTGGCCTTCGGCCTGCGCAACATGACCGACAAGGAGCGCGCGCTGGCCGAGATGTGCCGAGTGCTGCGCCCCGGCGGCCGGCTGCTGGTGCTGGAGTTCTCCAAGGTGGCCGAGCCGCTGGCCAAGCCCTACGACTGGTACTCGTTCAAGGTGCTGCCGCGCCTGGGGCAGCTGGTCGCCGGCGACGCCGCGAGCTACCGCTACCTGGCCGAGTCGATCCGCGTGCATCCGTCGCAGGCCGAGCTGAAGGCGATGATGCAGCGCGCCGGTTTCGGCCATGTCGATGTGCACAACCTCACGGCCGGCATGGTCGCGCTGCACGTGGGCGTGAAGTGCTGAGCGCCGGCCTGCGCTGAGCTGCCGCCGCGCGGCCGGACGGCGCTTACACTGCGCGCCCTTCAAGCGCCCTTTCAGCGCCCGTTTGGTGCCCATTTGGTGCCCTTTCCACCCGTTGCGCGAGCGCGGCCGGCTTTGGCCCGAGCCTGTGGGCGGCGGCGCAGCATCCATCCCCGAAGGCCCGACGATCATGCCGATCACTCCCGAATCCCGCCTCGCGCGCGGCAGCGCGGCACTGGCGGTTGCGCTGGCGCTGACCGCGCTGCTTGCCGCCTGCGAGCCGAAGAAGGACCGGCCGGCGCAGCAGGCGGCCGCCAAGGTCAACCAGGGCGAGGTCACGGTGCAGGAGCTGGACTTCGTGCTGCAGCAGCAAAAGGGCCTGAAGCCCGAGCAGATGCAGGCGGCGTCGAAGCAGGTGCTGGAGCGGCTGATCGACCAGGAGCTGGCGGTGCAGAAGGCGGTGCAGCTGAAGCTCGACGCCGAGCCGAAGGTGCAGCAGCAGATCGACGCCGCGCGGCGCGAGATCATCGCCCGCGCCTATGCCGACAAGGCCGGCGAGGCCGCCGCCAAGCCGAGCGCCGACGACGTGGCGCAGTATTTCGACGCCCATCCGGCGCTGTTCAAGGAGCGGCGCATCTACAGCCTGCAGGAGATCGCGATCGAGGCCCGGCCCGAGCAGCTCGACGCGCTGCGCGCGCAGCTGCAGGCTTCGAAGAGCGTCGCCGATTTCGTCGAGCACCTGAAGGCCGGCGACTTCCGCTTCAGCGGCAACCAGGCGGTGCGCGCGGCCGAGCAGTTGCCGCTGGCCAGCCTGGGCGCGCTGGCGGCGATGAAGGACGGCCAGGCGGTGCTCAGCCCGACCGCGAACGGCGCGCTGGTCGTGGTGCTGGCCGGATCGCGGATGCAGCCGGTGACGCTGGAGCAGGCCACGCCGGCGATCGAGCAGTTCCTGCTGAACGAGCGCCGGCGCGAACTCGTCGCCAAGGACCTGAAGGGCCTGCGCGACGCGGCGAAGATCGAGTACCTCGGTGCGTTCGCCGGCGCAGCCGCGGCGCCCGCCAGTGCGGCGGCGTCGGGTTCCAAGTGACCGCCGGCCGGGCCGGCGGGCGGCGCGTGGCGCGGTGCCTGCCGCGCATTTTCGACAGAAGGGTTCATTGACGTGAAGGTCTTGGTCACGGGTGCCGCCGGCTTCATCGGCATGCACGTCTCGCAACTGCTGCTCGCGCGCGGCGACCAGGTGGTCGGCATCGACAACCTGAACGACTACTACGACCCGCGGCTGAAGCAGGCGCGGCTCGAGCGGCTGCGCGGGCACGCCGGTTTCGCGTTCGAGAAGCTCGACGTTGCCGACCGGCCGGCGATGGAGCGGCTGTTCGCCGAGTCGGGCTTCGACCGCGTCGTCCACCTGGCCGCGCAGGCCGGCGTGCGCTATTCGCTGCAGAACCCGCATGCCTACATCGACAGCAACGTCGTGGGCTTCATGAACGTGCTCGAAGGCTGCCGCCACAACCGGGTGCAGCACCTGGCCTATGCGTCGAGCTCGAGCGTGTACGGCGGCAACACCGCGATGCCCTTTTCCGAGCATCACAACATCGACCATCCGGTCAGCCTGTACGCGGCGACCAAGAAGGCCAACGAGCTGATGGCCCATACCTACAGCCACCTGTACCGGCTGCCGACCACGGGCCTGCGTTTCTTCACGGTGTACGGGCCCTGGGGCCGCCCCGACATGGCGCTGTTCCTGTTCACGCGGGCGATGCTCGAGGGCCGGCCGATCCAGGTGTTCAACCACGGCCGGATGGTGCGCGACTTCACCTACATCGACGACATCGCCGCGGGCGTGGTGCACGTGCTCGACCGCGCGGCGAGCGCCGACGAGGGTTTCGATCCGGCCCGGCCCGACCCGGCGCGCAGCAACGCGCCCTACCGCGTGTTCAACATCGGCAACAACGAGCCGGTGGAGCTGATGGCCTTCATCGAGGCGATCGAGCACGCGCTCGGCCGCCAGGCGGACAAGGAGTTCCTGCCGCTGCAGGACGGCGACGTGCCGGCCACCTTCGCCGACGTGTCCGAACTCGCCGCGTGGACCGGCTTCAAGCCGGGCACGCCGGTGCGCGAAGGCGTCGCCCGCTTCGTCGCCTGGTATCGCGACTATCACGGCGTCTGAGGCGCCGCACTACCGTTACGACAAGAGCATCCGCATGACCACGATTGCAGTGATCGGCCTGGGCTACGTCGGCCTACCCCTGGCCGTCGAGTTCGGCAAGCAGTTCCGCACGCTCGGCTTCGACCTGTCGCATGAAAAGGTGGAGGCCTACCGGCGCCACGTCGACCCGACCGGCGAAGTCTCCACCGAAGACCTGAAGGCCGCGGCGCAGCTGCACTGCAGCACCGACCCGGGCGTGTTGCAGGAGGCCGACTTCCTGGTCGTGGCCGTGCCCACGCCCGTCGATGACGCGCACCAGCCCGACCTGACGCCGCTGGTGAAGTCCTCCGAGACGGTCGGGCGCCACCTGAAGCGCGGCGCGATCGTGGTCTACGAATCGACCGTGTATCCGGGCGCGACCGAGGAAGTGTGCATCCCGATCCTCGAGAAGGCTTCCGGGATGAAGTGGAAGCAGGACTTCTTCGTCGGCTACAGCCCCGAGCGCATCAACCCGGGCGACAAGGAGCGCACCGTCACCAAGATCACCAAGGTGGTGTCGGGCGACACGCCGGCGACGCTGGACAAGGTGGCCGAGGTCTACGGCCGGGTGATCGGCGCCGGCGTCTACAAGGCCGGCAGCATCAAGGTCGCCGAAGCGGCCAAGGTGATCGAGAACACCCAGCGCGACCTGAACATCGCGCTGATGAACGAGCTGGCGGTGATCTTCCAGCGCATCGGCATCGACACGGTCGAGGTGCTGAAGGCGGCCGGCACGAAGTGGAACTTCCTGCCCTTCCGCCCGGGGCTGGTGGGCGGGCACTGCATCGGCGTCGACCCGTACTACCTGACGCACAAGGCCGAGAAGCTCGGCTACACGCCGCAGGTGATCCTGGCCGGGCGGCGCATCAACGACGGCATGGGCAAGTACGTGGCCGAACAGACGGTCAAGCACATGATCGCCGCCGACCTGCCGGTCAAGGGCGCCGACGTGATCGTGCTGGGCATGACCTTCAAGGAAAACTGCCCCGACCTGCGCAACAGCAAGGTGATCGACGTGGTGCGCGAGCTGCGCAGCTTCGGCGTGCGCGTGTCGGTGCACGACCCGATCGCCGATTCGGCCGAGTGCGAGCACGAATACGGCGTCGCGCTGACGCCCTGGGAGCAGCTGCCGCGCGCGGCGGCCGTGGTGGCGGCGGTCGCGCACCGCGACTACCTGGAGCGCGGCGCCGCCGGCATCGCGCAGAAGCTGGTGCCGGGCGGCCTGTTCGCCGACGTGAAGAGCAGCTTCGATCCGGCGGCGATCGGCGCAGCCGGCTGCCGCGTCTGGCGGCTGTAGCGGCCGCAGGCTCGCCCCGACGGCGGCCGGGCCGAGCCCGGCGCGCGTTCACTGGGCTGCCTTCGGGCTGCGCCCTGCGGTGTTCGCCCTTGGGGCGGCCCGGCGGGCTCAGGCCGGCTGCACGTTGCGCAGCCGGATGTGCAGCTCGCGCAATTGCGCCTCGTCCACGTGCCCGGGCGCGCCCGTCAGCAGGCACTGCGCACGCTGCGTCTTCGGGAACGCGATCACGTCGCGCAGCGAATCGGCGCCGGTCATCAGCATCACGAAGCGGTCCAGCCCGATCGCGATGCCGCCGTGCGGCGGCGCGCCGTACTGCAGCGCGTCGAGCAGGAAGCCGAACTTCAGCTGCGCCTCCTCGGCGCCGATCTTGAGCGCGCGGAAGACCTTGCTCTGCACCTCGGCGCGGTGGATCCGAACCGAGCCGCCGCCGAGCTCGACGCCGTTGAGCACCACGTCGTAGGCCTTGGCCAGGCAGCGGCCGGGGTCGGTCTCGAGCCAGTTCTCGTGGCCGTCCTTCGGGCTGGTGAACGGGTGGTGCACCGCGTTCCAGCGATCGGCCTCGCCGTCGCGTTCGAACATCGGGAAGTCGACCACCCACAGCGGCGCCCATTCGCCCTGCACCAGGCCGTGCGCCTTGCCGAATTCGCTGTGGCCGATCTTCACGCGCAGCGCGCCGATCGCATCGTTGACGATCTTGGCGCGGTCGGCGCCGAAGAGCAGCAGGTCGCCGGCGGCCGCGCCGGTGCGGCGCACGATCTCCGCCAGCGCGCGGTCGTGCAGGTTCTTGACGATCGGCGACTGCAGAGCGGCGCGCAGCTCGGCCGGGTTCGTGCCGTCGCCGATCTCGTTGACCTTGATCCAGGCCAGGCCCTTGGCGCCGTAGATCTTGACGAACTCGGTGTAGGCGTCGATCTCGCCGCGGCTGATCGCGGCGCCGCCGGGCACGCGCAGCGCGGCCACGCGGCCGTCGGCCATCGCCGCCGGCGCGGCGAAGACCTTGAAGTCGACGTCGCGCATCAGCTCGGTCAGCTCGGTCAGCTCGAGCTGCACGCGCAGGTCGGGCTTGTCGGAGCCGTAGCGCGCCATCGCCTCGGCGTAGGGCATCACCGGGAAGGCGGGCAGCTCGACGCCGATCGCGTGCTGGAACACGCTGCGGATCATGCCCTCGAACATCGTGCGGATCTCGGTCTCGCCGAGGAACGAGGTCTCGATGTCGATCTGGGTGAACTCGGGCTGGCGGTCGGCGCGCAGGTCCTCGTCGCGGAAGCACTTGACGATCTGGTAGTAGCGGTCGAAGCCGGCCACCATCAGCAGCTGCTTGAACAGCTGGGGAGACTGCGGCAGCGCGAAGAACTGGCCGTCGTGCACGCGGCTCGGGACCAGGTAGTCGCGCGCGCCCTCGGGCGTGCTCTTGGTCAGCATCGGCGTCTCGATGTCGATGAAGCCGTTGCGGTCGAGGAAGCGGCGCACCTCCATCGCGACGCGGTAGCGCAGCATCAGGTTGCGCTGCATGCTCGGGCGGCGCAGGTCGAGCACGCGGTGCGTCAGGCGCGTGGTTTCCGACAGGTTCTCGTCGTCCATCTGGAACGGCGGCGCGACGCTCGGGTTCAGCACCTCGATCTCGTGGCACAGCACCTCGACCTTGCCGCTGGTCAGGTTGGGGTTGTCGGTGCCCGCGGGCCGCGCACGCACCAGGCCGGTCACCTTCAGGCAGTACTCGTTGCGCACCTGCTCGGCGGCGGCGAACATCTGCGGCCGGTCGGGGTCGCAGACGATCTGCACCAGGCCCTCGCGGTCGCGCAGGTCGATGAAGATCACGCCGCCGTGGTCGCGGCGGCGGTGCGCCCAGCCCATCAGCGTGACGGTCTGGCCGAGCAGCGCGTCGCCGACGCTGCCGCAGTAGCTGGTTCTCATGCCTGGGACTCCATGGATCGATCGGGGTGGCCGCGCGTGCGCGCCTGCGAGAGTGGGCGGCCCGCGGCGCAGGCCGGTCGTATGGGGTTCAGCCGGCGGGGGCGTCGGGCAGCGGCGCCGCGCCCCCGGCCGGCAGCGGGCGCGCCGCCGGTGCGACCACGCCCATCGAGATGATGTACTTCAGCGCCTCGTCGACGCTCATCGCCAGCGCCAACACGTCGGCGCGCGGCATCATCAGGAAGAAGCCCGAGGTCGGGTTGGGCGTGGTCGGCACGTACACGCTGACCCACGCGCCCGGCAGGTGCTGCGCCACTTCGCCGCTGGGCTTGCCGGTGACGAAGGCGATGGTCCACGACCCTTGGCGCGGGTACTGCACCAGCACCGCCTCGCGGAACGCGTTGCCGCTGCTCGAGAACAGCGTGTCCGACACCTGCTTGACCGAGCTGTACACCGACCGCACGATCGGGATCCTCTGCATCACGCGGTGCCACTGGCGCAGCCACCACTGGCCGAAGATGTTGGTCACGAACAGGCCGGTCAGGAACAGCCAGACTCCCAGCGTGAGCACGCCCAGTCCGGGGATGCGGCGCAGGCGCTCGATCGTCGCGTGTGCCGACTGCGGCAGCACCGCCTGCGGCCCCGACAGCAGCCACGAGAACACGCCGTCCATCAGGCCGAGCAGCCAGCCCAGCACCCACACCGTCACCGCCAGCGGCATCCACACCAGCAGCCCGGTGAGCAGGTACTTCTTGATCACGACGGGTCCGTGGCGGGGCCCGGCTTGGCCGCGGGGGCGGACGGCGCCGCCGCAGCAGCGGGGGCGGCCGGTTCGGCCGCGGGCTTGGCCGCGTCGGCGGCGGCGCCGTCGGTGCCGGCGCCTTCGGCCGCCGCGGGCTTGCCGGCCCCGGCGCCCTTGCCGCCGTCGCGGAAGTCGGTGACGTACCAGCCCGATCCCTTGAGCTGGAAGCCGGCGGCGGTCAGCTGCTTGGCATAGGCCTCGGCGCCGCAGGCGGGACACCGGGTCAGCGCGGGATCGGCGAGCTTTTGCAGCACATCCTGCTGGTGACCGCAGGCAGCGCACTTGTAGGCGTAGATCGGCATGGGCAGCCCCCGGGGCGGGCGAGGCGAAACCCGAAATTATAGTTTTCGGCGTCTGCGCCGCCGGTGGGGGCTAGTTCGGGCCTACGCCGACCACGTGGTGGTGCGTGCCGTGGCGGTTGCGCACCGCCTGCGGGCCGAGCGAACCCATGACCATGCCGACCACGGCCATCAGCACGCCCGCGAGCTGCGCCGGGAAGCTGTCGCCGGCGGGCGTGGCGAGGAAGATCAGCCACGCCAGGATGCCCAGCACGATCGAGAACACGGCGCCCTGCGTCGTGGCCCGGCGCCAGTACAGCCCGGCGGCCAGCGGCACGATCGCGCCGACCAGCGTGACCTGGTAGGCGCCGGAGACCATCTCGTAGATCGGCTTGCCCTCCAGCCCGATCGCGTAGACGCACACGCAGGCGCTGAAGATCAGCACCGTGATGCGCATCGTGCGCAGCTCCTGGCGGTCGCTGCGCCGCGGGAAGAACTGGCGCCAGATGTTCTCGACGAAGGTGACCGACGGCGCGAGCAGCGTGGCCGACGCGGTGGACTTGATCGCCGACAGCAGCGCGCCGAAGAACAGCACCTGCATCACGAAGGGCATGCGCTCGAGCACCAGCGTGGGCAGCACCTTCTGCGGGTCGTCCTGCAGCAGCGCGGCCGCCTTCTCCGGCATGATGATCAGCGCGCTGGTCACCAGGAACATCGGCACGAAGGCGAACAGGATGTAGCAGGCCCCGCCGATCACCGGGCCGCGGGTGGCGGCCTTCACGTCGCGGGCGGACATCACGCGCTGGAACACGTCCTGCTGCGGGATCGAGCCCAGCATCATCGTGATCGCCGCGGCGATGAAGAACACGATCTCCTGGAAGCTGGGCTCGGGCCAGAAGCGGAACAGTTCCTTGCTCGACGCCAGCGCGATCACCTTGTCGGCGCCGCCGGCCTGCTCGCCGGCGAACACCGCCAGCACCAGCAGCCCGATGACCAGGATGATCATCTGCACGAAGTCGGTCACCGCCACCGACCACATGCCGCCGAACAGCGTGTAGGCCAGGATCGACGCCGTGCCCAGCAGCATGCCGGCGGGTATCGAGATCGCGCCGGCCGACAGCAGGTTGAACACCAGCCCGAGCGCGGTCACCTGCGCCGACACCCAGCCCAGGTAGCTCAGGATGATGATCAGCGAGCACACCACTTCCACGGTGCGGCCGTAGCGCTCGCGGTAGTAGTCGCTGATCGTCAGCAGCGTCATCTTGTACAGCTTGGCCGCGAAGAACAGGCCGACCAGGATCAGGCAGGTGCCGGCGCCGAAGGGGTCTTCGACGATGCCGTTCAGCCCGCCGCCGATGAACTTGGCCGGGATGCCCAGCACCGTCTCGGAGCCGAACCAGGTGGCGAAGGTGGTCGTCACGATCATCACCAGCGGCAGGTGGCGCCCGGCGATCGCGAAGTCGGCGGTGTTCTTCACCCGCTTGGCCGCCCACAGGCCGATGGCGATCGTGACCAGCAGGTAGAAGAAGACGAGGGTCAGCAGCATGATGGGGCGGGCGGGCGTGGGCGGCGCGGATTATCGGGGCGCCGCCGGCGCCGCGATCCGTATCGGCCGCGCCGGCTTCAGTGCCGCCAGGCCAGCCAGACCACCGCCAGCACGCCGCCGACGAAGCCGATCGCGCCGAACAGCAGCGACTGCAGCAGCCGGTTGGTGTGGCGCTGTTCGGCCACCAGCGCCTGCAGGGCCGCGGCCTGCGCCGCTGCCTGGCCCGGCCCTTGCAGCGCCTGGTGCAGCAGCCGCGGCAGCTCGGGCAGCAGCTGCGCGTAGCGCGGCGCCTCGCGCTGCAGCCGCTCGACCAGCCCCTGCCAGCCGACCTGCTGGTTCATCCAGCGCTCGAGGAAGGGCTTGGCCGTGCTCCACAGGTCCAGCTCGGGGTCGAGCTGGCGGCCCAGGCCCTCGATGTTGAGCAGCGTCTTCTGCAGCAGCACCAGCTGCGGCTGGATCTGCACGTTGAAGCGGCGCGAGGTCTGGAACAGCCGCAGCAGCACCTGGCCGAGCGAGATGTCCTTCAGCGGCCGGTCGAAGTGCGGCTCGCAGACCGCGCGGATCGCGTTCTCCAGCGCATCGACGCGGGTCGCCGCCGGCACCCAGCCCGATTCGACGTGCAGCTCGGCCACGCGCTTGTAGTCGCGCCGGAAGAAGGCGATGAAGTTCTGCGCCAGGTATTCCTTGTCCCACTCGGTGAGCGTGCCGATGATCCCGAAATCGAGCGCGACGTAGCGGCCGAAGGTGGCCGCATCGGTGCTGACCTGGATGTTGCCCGGGTGCATGTCGGCGTGGAAGAAGCCGTCGCGGAATACCTGCGTGAAGAAGATCGTGACGCCGTCGCGGGCGAGCTTCTTCAGGTCGACGCCGGCATCGATCAGCCGCTGCGTCTGGCTGATCGGGATGCCGTACATCCGCTCCATCACCAGCACCGTGGGCGTGCACAGCTCCCACAGCATCTCGGGCACCATCACCAGGTTCAGCCCCTGCATGTTGCGGCGCAGCTGCGCGGCGTTGGCGGCTTCGCGCACCAGGTCGAGCTCGTCGTGCAGGTAGGTGTCGAACTCGGCGACCACCTCGCGCGGCCGCAGCCGCTTGCCGTCGCTGCTCAGGCGCTCGACCCAGCGCGCCAGCGTGTGCAGCAGCTCGAGGTCGCTGTCGATCACCGCCAGCATCCCCGGGCGCAGCACCTTGACGGCGACCTCGCGCCCGCTCTGCAGCGTCGCGAAGTGCACCTGCGCGATCGACGCGCTGGCCACCGGCTCGGACTCGAAGGTGGCGAACAACTCGTCCACCGGCTTGCCGAAGGCGCGCTCCACCAGCGCGGCCGCCTGCGCCGCGGGGAACGGCGGCACCCGGTCCTGCAGCTTCGCCAGCTCGTCGGCCAGCTCCAGCGGCAGCAGGTCGCGCCGCGTCGACAGCACCTGGCCGAACTTGACGAAGATCGGCCCGAGCTTTTCCAGCGCCAGCCGCAGCCGCACCCCCGGCGGCTCGTCGAAGCGGCGGCCGAGCGTGACCGTCCACGACAGCGCGCGCACCCAGGGCTGGCGAAAGCCCGCGAGCGCCAGCTCGTCGAGGCCGAAGCGCAGCACGGTGTACCCGATGTACACCAGCCGCAGCACGCGCCTCATGGCCAGGGCGAGCCGTCGCGCGGTCCGAAGGACGATGCGCGCTGCAGCCCGGCGCGCAGCGCGCGCGCCAGCGCCGACCCGAGCCGCTGCAGCGGCATCGCGATCGCCGGGCCCAGCAGCCGCTCCAGGTCGCCGGCCACGTCCCAGCGCAGGTTCTGCAGCAGCCAGTTGACCTCGGCGGCCAGCTGCGCGTCGCCGTCGATGTGCACCGGCGGCGGCTCGCCGCCCAGTGCGCGCGCCGTCAGCAGCAGCGGGTTGGACGCATCCACGCGCACCTGCAGCTGCGGGTCGGCCGGCGGCTCGAGCCCGCACCACTCCAGCAGCCCGGCCGGCGTGACGCGAAAGGCCAGCGCCGGCGGCGCCGGCAGCAGCCGCGGCCAGTCCTGCAGCTGCAGCGCCAGCACCCGGCCCGCATGCGGCCTCAGGCGGTCGGTGGCCGCCGGCTCGGCGCCGAGCACGTGGTTGATGACCAGCACCAGCCGTTCCATGACGGCCGGCGCCAGCAGTGCGTTCAGACTGTGCAGCATTGCCGGATTGTAGGGAGCGGCTCCGGCGCGCCGCCCGGCCGCCGCCGGCGGCCGCAAGCCGCGCCCCGCGACAATCGCGGGCTGCGCTGCCGGCCCTGGCCGGCGGCAGTCTGCCCAGAACCCCCGGCTCCCATGCAAGAACAAGCGCGAACCATCCTGTTGACGGGCGCTGCCGGCTACATCGGCTCGCACACCTGGCTGGCCCTGCTGGCGGCGGGCTTTCGCGTGGTCGGGGTCGACGACTTCTCGAACAGCTCGCCGCGGGTGCTGGAGCGGCTCGAGCGCCTGAGCGGCGCGCCGCCCTGCTTCGAGCGCTGCGACGTCAGCGACCCGGCCGCGATCGCCGCGGTGGTGCAGCGCCACCGGCCGCAGGCCGCGGTGCACTTCGCCGCGCACAAGGCGGTCGGCGATTCGGTGCGCCGCCCGCTCGAGTACTACCGCAACAACCTGGGCAGCCTGATCGCGCTGTGCGCGGCGATGGCCGCGAGCCCGCGGGTCGTCTACAGCTCGAGCGCCACCGTCTACGGCGACGCGCGCCAGTTGCCGCTGCTGGAGGATGCGCCGCTGTCGGCCGTCAACCCCTACGGCCGCACCAAGCTGATGGGCGAGACGATTCTCGGTGACCTGGCGCGCAGCGACGCGCGCTGGCGCATCGCGGTGCTGCGCTACTTCAACCCGGTCGGCGCGCACGCCAGCGGGCTGATCGGCGAAGACCCGCGCGACACGCCCAACAACCTGATGCCCTACGTGGCGCAGGTGGCCGTCGGCCGCCGGCCCCGGCTCGAAGTCTTCGGCAACGACTACCCCACGCCCGACGGCACCGGCGTGCGCGACTACATCCACGTGTGCGACCTGGCCGAGGGCCATGTGGCGGCGCTGCGGCGGCTGTTCGACGGCGACGGCTCGTTCACCGTCAACCTCGGCACCGGCCGCGGCCACAGCGTGCTCGAGCTGGTGCGCGCCTACGAGCGCGCCAGCGGCCGTACGATTCCGTACCGCATCGCGCCGCGGCGCGACGGCGACGTCGCCGCCTGCTGGGCCGACCCGGCGCGTGCGCAAGCGCTGCTGGGCTGGCGTGCGCAGCACGGCCTGGACCGCATGTGCGAAGACAGCTGGCGCTGGCAGCGCCTGAACCCCGACGGCTACGCCTGAGCGCCGCCGAACCCTGAATCCCCGCCATCCGACATGCCTGCATCCGAACCCACGCTCGACATCCAGCCGGTGATCATCGCCGGCGGCAGCGGCACGCGCCTGTGGCCGCTGTCGCGCGCGCAGTACCCGAAGCAGTTCCTGGCGCTGCACGGGCCGCGCAGCCTGTTCCAGCAGGCCGCGCTGCGGCTGCAGGCGCTCGCCGCGCCAGGCTGCAGCGTCGCGCCGGTGTGCGTGGTCGGCAACGAGGAGCACCGCTTCCTGATGCTCGACCAGCTCGCCGCGGCCGCCATGACCGACGCGAGCCTGCTGCTCGAGCCTGCGGGCCGCAACACCGCGCCGGCGATGACGCTGGCGGCGCTCGCCGCGCAGCGCGACGGCCGCGACCCGGTGCTGGTGGTCACGCCGGCCGACCAGAGCATCGGCGACGAGGCCGCCTTCAGCGCGGCGCTGCACCGCGCGGCGGCGGCGGCGGCCGGCGGCGCCTTCGCGATCCTGGGCGTGCTGCCCGACCGGCCCGAGACCGGCTACGGCTACGTGCGCTGCCGCGCGGCGGCCGGCGACGCGCTGCCGGTCGAGCGCTTCGTCGAGAAGCCCGACGCGGCCACCGCGCGCCGCTACGTCGAGGAGGGCGGCTACTACTGGAACAGCGGCATGTTCGTGGTGCGCGCGTCGGTGTGGCTGCAGGCGCTGGCGCAGTTCCGCCCGGACATCGCCGCGGCGGTGCAGCCGGCCTGGGACGCGCGCAGCACCGACGGCTGCTTCGTGCGGCCCGAGCGCGAGCGCTTCGAGGCGGTGCCGGCCGAGTCGGTGGACTATGCGGTGCTCGAACGCTGCCCGCAGTCGGGCCGCTTCGACGTGCGCATGGTGCCGCTGGCCGCGGGCTGGTCCGACCTGGGCGCCTGGGATGCGGTGTGGCAGGTCAGCCCGAAGGATGCCGACGGCAACGCCGCGGTCGGCGACGTGCTGCTGCGCGGCAGCCGCGACACGCTGGTGCACGCGACCAGCCGGCTGGTCGGCGCGATCGGGCTGCAGGGCGTGGTCGTGGTCGAGACGCCCGACGCGGTGCTCGTGGCCGATCGCGGCCGCAGCCAGGAAGTCAAGCAGATCGTCGAGGTGCTGCACAAGAGCGGCCGCAGCGAGCACGCGCTGCACCGGCGCGTGCACCGGCCCTGGGGCTGGTACGACAGCATCGACCAGGGGCCGCGCTTCCAGGTCAAGCGCATCCTGGTCAAGCCGGGCGCGTCGCTGAGCCTGCAGAAGCACCACCACCGCGCCGAGCACTGGATCGTGGTGTCGGGCACCGCCGAGGTGACCAACGGCGAGCAGGTGATCCTGCTCACCGAGAATCAGAGCACCTACATCCCGCTCGGCCAGGTGCACCGCCTGGCCAACCCGGGCAAGGTGCCGCTGGAGATCATCGAGGTGCAGTCCGGCAGCTATCTGGGCGAGGACGACATCGTGCGCTACGACGATCACTACGGCCGCAGTTGAAGTTCGCTGCCGCCGGCCGCAGCTGCGATGAGCGCAGCGGCGGGCCGGTGCAGGCGCCGGGCGGCCGCAACAAGCCACAGGAGTTCACGCAATGAAAGTGACGGTCATCGGCACCGGCTACGTGGGGCTGGTCACCGGCGCCTGCCTGGCCGACATGGGCAACGAGGTGCTGTGCCTGGACGTGGACCAGGCCAAGATCGACACGCTGCGTTCGGGCGGCATCCCGATCCACGAGCCCGGGCTGGACGGCGTGGTGCAGCGCAACGTCGCCGCCGGGCGTCTGGCCTTCACCACCGACGTGGACGAGGCGGTCGCGCACGGGGAGCTGCAGTTCATCGCGGTGGGCACGCCGCCCGACGAGGACGGCTCGGCCGACCTGCAGCACGTGCTCGACGCGGCGCGTGCGATCGGCCGGCGCATGGACGGCTGGAAGGTCGTGGTCGACAAGAGCACGGTACCGGTGGGCACCGCCGACCGCGTGCGCGCGGTGCTGGCCGAGGAACTGGCGCGGCGCGGCGCGGCGATCGAGTTCGCGGTGGTGTCGAACCCCGAATTCCTGAAGGAGGGCGCCGCGGTCGAGGACTTCATGCGCCCCGACCGGATCATCGTCGGCGCCGACGACCCGCGCGCGATCGAGCTGATGCGCCGGCTCTATGCGCCGTTCCAGCGCCAGCACGACAAGCTGCTGGTGATGGACGTGCGCTCGGCCGAACTCAGCAAGTACGCGGCCAACGCGATGCTCGCCACCCGGATCTCGTTCATGAACGAGCTGGCGCGGCTGGCCGAGCGGCTGGGCGCCGACATCGAACTGGTGCGCCAGGGCATCGGCAGCGACCCGCGCATCGGCTTCGGCTTCCTGTACGCCGGCTGCGGCTACGGCGGCTCGTGCTTCCCGAAGGACGTGAAGGCGCTGATCCACAGCGCAGGGCAGAAGGGCAGCGAGCTGCAGGTGCTGCGCGCGGTCGAGGCGGCCAACGAGCGCCAGAAGGAGCTGCTGGTCGACAAGATCGTCGCGCGCTTCGGCGCCGACCTGTCGGGCCGCAGCTTCGCGCTGTGGGGGCTGGCCTTCAAGCCCAACACCGACGACATGCGCGAGGCGCCGAGCCGCGCCGTCATCGACGGCCTGCTGCGGCGCGGCGCGAGCGTGCGCGCCTTCGACCCGGTGGCGCTGCCCGAGGCGCGGCGGCTCTATGCCGGCGAGCCGCGCATCACGCTGGTCGAGCGCGCGGCCGACGCGCTCGAAGGCGCCGATGCGCTGGTGATCGTGACCGAGTGGAAGGAGTTCCGCAGCCCCGATTTCGGCCGCATCCGCAGCGCGTTGCGCCAGCCGGTGGTGTTCGACGGGCGCAACCTGTTCGCGCCGGCCATCCCCGAGGCCGAGGGCATCGAGTACCACGCGATCGGCCGGCGCACCGCGGTGCTCGCCGGCGGCGGCTGAGGCGCCGCGCTATGCTGGCACCATGTCGCAGACCCCGCCGCGCCCCCCGAAGATCCCCGAGTCGGTGCTCGTGGTCGTGCACACGCCCGCGCTCGATGTGCTGCTGATCGAGCGCGCCGACCACCCCGGCTTCTGGCAGAGCGTCACCGGGTCCAAGAACGGCGCCGGCGAGGCGCTGGCCGACACCTGCGTGCGCGAAGTCGCCGAGGAAACCGGCATCGTCATCGGCAGCGGCGCGGTGCCGCGCACGGCGCTCGTGGACTGGGGGCTGCGCAACGTCTACGAGATCTATCCGGTCTGGCGCCACCGCTACGCTCCCGGGGTCACGCACAACACCGAGCACGTGTACGGGCTCAGCGTGCCGGCGGGCACGCCGGTGCGGCTCAATCCGCGCGAGCACCTGCGCTTCGGCTGGTGGCCGTGGCGCGAAGCGGCCGACCGCTGCTTCTCGCCGAGCAACGCCGAGGCGATCCTGCAGCTGCCGCGCTTCGAGGCAGGAGCCGCATCGTGAACCGCCGCGCCTCGCCGGGCTTCGGCACGACGCCCGAGCACCGCGCCGACACGCTGCTGGTGGCCACCTACAACATCCACAAGGGCGTGCGCGGGCTCGGCCCGGCGCGGCGGCTCGAGATCCACAACCTCGGGCTGGGCATCAAGACGCTGGGCGCCGACCTGGTGTTCCTGCAGGAGGTGCGGCTGCGCCATACGCGCGAAGCGCGCTACTTCGACCAGACCTGGCTGGGCTGGCCCGAAGGCGGCCAGGCCGACTTCCTCGCGCCCGACGGCTACGGCGTCGCCTACCGCACCAATGCGGTCACGCGCCACGGCGAGCACGGCAACGCGCTGCTGTCGCGCTGGCCGATCGGCGACGTCGGCCATCAGGACGTCAGCGACCACCGCTTCGAGCAGCGCGGCCTGCTGCACGTGCCGGTGCGCTGGAACGGCAGCACGGTGCACGCGATCGTCGTGCACTTCGGGCTCGCGCACCGCAGCCGGTTGCGCCAGGTGCAGCGGCTGGCCGAATTCCTCGCCGCCGAGGTGCCGCCGGGCGACCGCGTGATCGTCGCCGGCGACTTCAACGACTGGAGCGAGCGCCTCGACGGCCCGATGCACGCGCTGGGCCTGCACCGCGCCAATGCCCCGGCCGGCAGGCCGTCGCAGCGGCTGACCTTTCCGTCGCGCGTGCCGGTGTTCGCGCTCGACCGCATCTACACGCGCGGCCTGAGCTGCCGCGCCACCGCGGTGCCGCGCGGCAGCGCCTGGACGCGCATGTCGGATCATCTGCCGCTGATGGCAGAGCTGGCGCTCGCCTGACGATGGTGGGGCTTCCCGCAGAGGGAGCCGCCAACGGTGCCGGCCCGCTGCCGCCGGCGCCCGTGTTCAGCGGCGGCAACCGCGTGCGGCTGCTGCAGGGCGGCGACGAGCTGTTCCCGGCGATGCGCGACGCGATCGCGCAGGCGCGCGCGCAGCTATGGCTGGCCACCTACCTGTTCCACGACGACGATGCCGGCCGTGCGGTCGCCGACGCGCTGCTCGATGCGGCGGCGCGCGGCGTGCACGTGCACGTGCTGGTCGACGGCTTCGGCTCGAAGGCGGCGATGTCCACGCTGCGCCGCTGGCTCGACGCGCCGAACCTGGAGTTCGACGTGTTCCGGCCGCTGGACCGCTGGACCGCCTGGCTGCAGCCGGCCCAGCTGCGCCGGCTGCACCACAAGCTGTGCGTGGTCGATGCCGAGGTCGCCTACGTCGGCGGCATCAACATCATCGACGACCGCCTCGACCTGAACCACGGCCGCACCGACGAGCCGCGGCTGGATTTCGCGGTCGAGTTGCGCGGCCCGGTGGTCGCACGCGTGCAGCACGTGGCGCGCGCGCTCAGCCTGCGCGCGCACCTGGTGCACGACTGGCGCTTCGAGCTGCGCGGCCTGGCGCAGGAGGACCGGCCTTTTCAGCGCGCCCAGGCGCTGCTGCGCGAGCTGCGGCTGTCCGAGCGCACGCCGGCGCCGGGGGCGCCGCTGCTGCCGGTGCAGGTGGCCTTCGTGGTGCGCGACAACCTGCGCCAGCGGCGCGCGATCGAGCGCAGCTACATCGCGGCGATCGCCGCGGCGCAGGTGCGGGTGGACATCGCCTGCCCTTACTTCTACCCGGGGCGCGACTTCCGCCGCGCGCTGCTCGGCGCCGCGCGGCGCGGCCTGGCGGTGCGGCTGCTGCTGCAAGGCAAGGTGGACTATCGCGTCGCGGCGCTGGCCGCGCGCGTGCTCTACGGCGAACTGCTGGGCGGGGGCGTGCGCATCTTCGAGTACACGCCGGCCTTCCTGCACGCCAAGGTCGCGGTGGTCGATGCCGACTGGGCGACCGTCGGCAGCTCGAACATCGACCCGCTGTCGCTGCTGCTGAACCTCGAGGCCAACGCCGTGGTGCGCGACGCCGCCTTTGCCGACAAGCTGGCGCAGCGCTTCGACGCGGCCCTGGCCGCGTCGCACGAAGTCAAGGCGCCGCCGCTGCGGCGCGGCTGGCGCCGCTGGCTGTCGCGCGGCTTCGTCGCCTGGTGCGCGAACCTGTACCTGCGCGTGGCCGGCATCACCGGCCGCTATTGACGGGCCGCCGCCGCCCGGCTCATCCGGCGGCCGGCGGCGGCGCGGTGCTGTCGGGCGCCCGGCGCTCTTGCAGCGGCAGCTCGAGCAGCCGCGTGCCGTCGCCGTCGGGATGGGCGCGATCGCTGAAGCCCAGGCGCTGCGCCAGATCGAGCATGCGCCGGTTCTCGGCCAGCACGGTGGCCACCAGCATCGCCGTGCCCTGCCGGCGCTGCGCGTCGATCAGGTGGCGCATCAGCAGTTCTCCCAGGCGCCGGCCCTTCAGGTCGGAGCGCACGACGATGCCGAATTCCGCGCTGGCCTGGTCGGGTGCGGCGATCGCGCGCACCACGCCGAGCGTGCGCTCGCCGCCCGCACCGTCGCCTTCCACCGCGACCAGCGCGATCTCGCGCGCGTAGTCGATCTGCGTCAGCCGCACCAGCTCGCTGCGCTCGATGCCGCGGCGCGTGTAGAACACGCGCATGCGGATGTCCTCGGGCGACAGCGCGGCCAGGAAGGCCATGTGCTGCTCCTCGTCCTCGGGCCGGATCGGCCGCACGGTGACGGTGTGGCCCTGCCACTGCAGCGTCTCGACCAGGTGCGCCGGATAGGGCTTGATCGCGAAGTTCAGCGCGCCGGCCGGCGCGCTCACGCTCAGCCGCAGCGTCGCCTGCAACACCACCGCGCCGCCCGGGCCGACGTGCAGCGGATGCAGATCGAGCGCCTCCAGTGCCGACACGTCGATCAGCAGCTGCGACACCGCCACCAGCACGTGCAGCAGCGCGGCCTCGTCGGCCGCCGGCACCTCGCCCTGCGCGGCGAGCAGCGCGGCCGCGCCGCTGCGGCGCAGCAGCACGCGCGCCAGCGGCACGTTCAGCGGCGGCAGCGCCGCCGCCAGCGACGTGGCGCCCTCCAGCGACTTGCCGCCGTGGCCCAGCAGGATCACCGGCCCGAACACCGGGTCGATGCGCGTGCCCACCAGCAGCGCGCGCGTGTGCAGCTGCGGCGGCAGGTGCTGCACCACGAAGTCCAGCGGCGCCTGCTGCGGATGTCGGCGCTGCCGGCGCAGCAGCATCCGCCGCGCCGCATCGCGCACCTGCACCGCGCTGCGCAGGTCGAAGCGCAGCGTGTCGGGCCCTGCCGCTTCGCCGTCGGGCACCAGCAGCCGCAGCGCGACCGGGAATCCGACGCGCTCGGCGGCGGCGGCCGCGGCATAGGGCTCGAGCCCGACCTGCAGGTGGGCCGCGACCTTGATGCCGTAGGGTGCCAGCAGCGTGCGCGCCTCGATCGGGTCGAGCACGCTGCGGCCGCTGCCGAGCACCTGTTGCACCAGCGCGCGCGCCACGGCCGCGTCGGCCGGCACATCGGGGCTGCGGTTGGGCGGCACCTGCAGCAGCTGGGCCTGGTTGCGCCGGTAGTCGAGCAGCATGCCGAAGGCGCCGACGGCCTCCTCGGGGCTGGCGTAGTGCGCGACGCCCGCCTCGCGGCACACGCGCCGGGCTTCGCCGACCGTGGCGTCGCCGAGCCAGCAGCTCAGCAGCCGCGGCTGCGGCTGCGTGGCCAGCGGCAGCAGCGCGCGCGCCAGCTGCGCGCTCGACACCGCCGGATGCGGCCCGTGGATCAGCAGCAGCGCCGCGCGCGCCGGGTCGTCCGCCAGCAGCCGCAGCGCCTGCACCTGGACATCGGCGGGTGCGCGGTCGTCGAGCACCAGCGCCGCGCCGGGCTGCGGCGCCAGCGCCAGCAGCGGCCGCAGCGCCGCCAGCGTCGGGTCGGCCAGCGCCGCCAGCGGCACGCCGGCGCGCGCGGCCGCGTCGTCGGCCAGCGCGGCGCCGCCGACGCTGTTGCACAGCACGGCCAGCGTGTCGCTGCGGTTCGCGCCGAAGCGCGCCAGCGTCTCGGCGGCGATGAACATCTGCTGCAGACTGTCAACCCGCAGCATGCCGGCGCGCGCGAAGGCGGCGCCGTAGACGCGGTCGGCTGCGGGGTCGGCCGCCGCGCCGGCACGCACCACGATCACCGGCTTGTTGCGCGCCGCGGCCCGCGCGGCCGACAGGAACTTGCGCGGCGACACCACCGTCTCCAGGTACAGCAGGATCGAGCGCGTGCGCGCATCGCTGGCGAGCAGGTCGAGCAGGTCGCCGGCATCGACGTCGGCGTGCTCGCCCAGCGTCACCACCTGCGAGAAGCCGATGCCGCGCGCGCGCGCCCAGTCGAGCATCACGCCGGCGAGCGCGTTGGACTGCGACACGAAGGCGAGTTCGCCCGCTTCGACCCCGCCCGGCAGCAGGCTCGCGTTCAGCCCCAGGTGCGGCGCGAGCAGCCCGGCCGATTCCGGCCCGAGCACGCGCAGCAGGTGCGGCCGCGCCGCGTCGAGCATCGCCTGGCGCTGGTCGGCCGAGAAGCCGCCGCCGAACACGACCACCGCGCGCGTGCCGCGCGCGCCCAGCCGCGCGACCAGGCCGGGCACCGTCTCGGGCGGCGTGCACACCAGCGCCAGGTCCGGCGCCTGCGGCAGCGCGTCGATCGATGCGTACACGCTGTGCTCGTCGAGCCGGCCGTGGCGCGGGTTGACCGGATACAGCGGCCCGCCGAAGCCGGCGGCGCGCAGCGCGCGCCAGACCAGCGCACCCAGGCGCTCGGGGTTCGGCGATGCGCCGACGACCGCGACCGAGGCAGGGGCGAGCATCGGGTCGAGGTTGCGGGTGCTCATCGGGCGGCGTGCAGGGTGGCGCGTGGGGTGGTGTGCAGGGCGGCGTGCCGGATCGTGCGTCGGGCGGCGCACCGGGCCGGCGCCGGGATGCGATGATGAGGCCAAAGCCGGCCGCGCGGGGTGTCACACTCGCGGCCGGTGCGGCAGATCGGAGGCGGACGATGAAGGTCCTGGTGGCGGTGGACGGCTCGGCGGCGGCGATGGAGGCGGTGCGCGAGGCACTGCGGCTGGTCGGCGCAGGCCTGCGCGCCAGCCTGGTGCTGGCCAACGTGCAGGAGCCGGCGACGCTGTACGAGCTGCTGCTCGCGCACGACCCCGAGGTGATCGAGCAGATCGCCGCCGAGGCCGGGCTGGAGCTGCTCGAGCCGGCGCGTGCGCTGGTGCGCGCCGCCGGCGTCGAGCACGAGATCGAGGTCGCGCGCGGCGACCCGGCGCACACGCTGATCGACATCGTCGAGAACTTCGGCTGCGATCTGGTGGTGATGGGCGCGCGCGGCATGGGCCGGCTGCGCAGCGCGATGCTCGGCTCGGTGTCGCACGAGGTGCTGCACGCCGCGCCGGTGCCGGTGATGGTCGTGCGCACACCGCCGCCGCCCGAGGAGGCCGACACGGCCGACGCATGACGGCCGCAGCCGCGCTGCCCGCGGCAATGCCCGCTGTGGGGCCCGGATGGCGCTGAACGCGGCGGTCGTCTTTCTCGGCGCCTTCCTGCTGTTCCTGGTCCAGCCGATCGTCGCCAAGCTGATCCTGCCCGGCTTCGGCGGCAGCGTCGCGGTCTGGGCCACCTGCCTGGTGTTCTTCCAGGCGGCGCTGCTGCTCGGCTACGGGCTGGCACACGGGCTCGCGCGCGCCGACGGCCGCCGCGCGGCGCGGCTGGGCCACGCGGCGCTGCTGCTGGCCAGCCTGGCGCTGCTGCCGATCGTGCCGCGCACGGCGGCCGCGCCTTCGGCGCTGCCGCCGGCGGCGCAGATCCTGCTGCTGCTGGTGGCGAGCGTCGGCCTGCCGTTCACGCTGCTGGCCGCCACCAGCCCGCTGCTGCAGGCCTGGATCGCGCGCGATCCGGCGGCGCGCAACCCGTACCGGCTGTTCGCGCTGTCCAACGCTGCGTCGCTGGCGGCGCTGCTCGCCTACCCGTGGCTGATCGAGCCGTGGGTGCCCACGCGGCTGCAGGCCTGGCTGTGGTCGGCGGGCTACGCGCTGTACGTGCTGCTGCTCGCGCAGGTCGCCTGGCGGCGGCTGCCGCCGCCGGCCGCGGTGCGCGCGCCGGGCGCGGCGGGCCCGGCAGGGGGCAGCAGCGGCGCCGGGCGGCGCCTGCCCGCCTGGTTCGCGTTGTCGGCGCTGGGCAGCGCGCTGCTGCTGGCCGTCACCAACCACCTGACGCAGAACATCCCGTCGTTCCCGATGATGTGGGTGCTGCCGCTGGTGATCTACCTGCTGAGCTTCACGCTGGCCTTCGACGCCGACCGCTGGTATGCGCCGCGCGCCTGGCGTGCGGCGGCGCTGGCGGCGCTGGCGGTGCTGTGCGCGATGCTGCTGCTCGAGCGCCGGATCAAGGCCACCGCCTGGCCGATCGGCGTGTTCCTCGCGGCGCTGTTCGTGCTGTGCATGTTCTGCCACGGCGAGCTGGCGCGCAGCCGGCCGGCGGCGCAGCGGCTGACGCGCTTCTACCTCGCGGTGTCGGCCGGCGGCGCGGCCGGCGGCGCGCTGGTCGCGCTGGCGGCGCCGGTGCTGCTGCGCGGCTATTTCGAGCTCGAGATCGGGCTGGTGCTGGCCGCGGCCGCGCTGCTGTGGCGCGGCTGGCCGGCGGGCCCGGGCTGGCGCACGGCCGCGGCCGCGGTGCTCGCGGGCTGCGCCGCGACCGCCGCCTGGCGCGCGGACGACGCGCTGCGCGAGGTGGTGGCGATCGAGCGCAACTTCTACGGCGTGCTGCGCGTGCGCGAGTACGGCGCCGGCGACCCCGAGGCGCTGGAGCGCGTGCTGGTGCACGGCCGGGTGCTGCACGGCCAGCAGTTCCTGGCCGAGGACCGGCGCCGCCGGCCGACCAGCTACTACGCCGAGGGCTCGGGCATCGGCCGGCTGCTGCGCGCGCTCGCCGACCGGCCGGTGGCGGTCGGGGCGATCGGGCTGGGCGCGGGCACGATCGCCGCCTACGGCAAGCCGGGCGACCGCCTGCGCTTCTACGAGATCGACCCGGCGGTGCCCGCGCTGGCGCGCCGCTGGTTCAGCTTCCTGGGCGACTCGGCGGCGGCGGTCGAGGTCGCGGTCGGCGACGGCCGGCTGCTGCTGCAGCGCGAGGCCGGCGCGCGCTTCGACGTGCTCGCGGTCGATGCCTTCTCGGGCGATGCGATCCCGGTGCACCTGCTCACCCGCGAGGCGGTGCAGCTGTACCTGGCGCGGCTGGCGCCCGGCGGCGTGATCGCGCTGCACGTCAGCAACAGCCACCTCGACCTGCGCGGCGTGGTCGCCGGCATCGCCGCCGAGCTCGCGCTGCAGGCCGCGTGGATCGACGACCCCGGCGGCGGCGAGGACGACCCGAGCCGTGCGGCGTCGGACTGGATCCTGCTGGCGCGCGACCGCCGCGTGCTCGACCGGGCGCCGATCGCCGAGGCCGCACGGCCGCTGCCGCCGCCGCGCGGCCGCACCTGGACCGACGACTACAGCAACATCGCGCAGGTGCTCGATTTCGGCTGGGGCGCGCGCAGCTTCTGAACGCTTCCGGAGCCGGGCGGCGGGTGTGCGGCAAGCCGATCGGCGCTGTGCCTTGCGCCGTCGGCGCCCGGCGATGCGTCAAGGACGCGGGCACGGATCCGGGCAGGCCCACAGCCGGCCCGCTTCGAGCATCAGCCGCCAACGCGCGCCCCAGGCGTCGGCGGCGGCAGCAGCGGCCGCGGCGCGCTGCTCATTGGCCAGCCGCCTGGCCGCCAGCACCTCGGCCAGCGAGCCTTCGCCGAGCCGGTACCCGCGTGCCAGCCCCTGCGCGGCCTGGTCGAGCTTGTCCAGCGCGAGTTGCGCGTGCTCCCAGCCGCCATAGGCGATCCGGGCTTCGTCCAGCCGCAGCCTGGCGTCGATCGCCGCACGCCGCTGGGCCGCGTCGTGGAGCAGCGCAGCCGCGGCGGTGCGCGATGCGGCCACGCTGACGGCCGCCGCGCGGTGTTCGCCGGCGAAGGGGATCTTGAGCACCACGCCGACGAACTGCTCGTTCGCGTCGCGCGCCTGCCCCACACGCAAGCCGACCGTCGGATCGGGACGCCGTTCGAGCTCCTCGATGCGCAACAGCTCCTCGGCGATCTGCACGGCCTGCCGCGCCGAAGCCAGCTCCGGGGCCCCGGCCAGCTGCGCGTCGATCCAGTCGGCGTCCTCGGCCGGCGCAGCCGGCGGATCGGGCAGCCGCGCGGGTTGCGGGAAGGCCAGCGTCGGGAACTGCCGCGCAAGCGCATCGCCGGCGGCGCGCGCGCGCGCGTCTGCCCCCGCCGCCAGCCCCTGCGCTTGCGCGACGGCAGCCTCGGCCTGCACCTGCTCGAGGCGGGCGGCGTCGCCCAGGCGCCGACGCTCGGCCACCACCGCAGCCTGCGCCTGCAGCAAGGCGGCCTGCTCGGCCCAGATCCGTGCGGCCTCGCGTTCCCGAAGCCACGTTCCGTAGCGCTCGAGCAAGGCACGCGCCTGCTCGCGCCAGGTCAGGCTGCGCTGGGCCTGCGCCAGCTCGATGCGCGCGCCGCCCAGCCGGTCGGCCGCGTCGCGCTTGCCGGGCAGGCGCAGCGCCCGCTCCAGGCTCGCCTCCCACTCGATGGCGTTGCGCGGCAGGGTATCGCGGTAGTGCCGCTGACCGACGTTCACGGTGCCGAGCCACTCGTAGGGCCCGGCCAGCACCTGCCGGCGCGACGCCTGCTCGGCGGTGATCGCCTCGTCGGCCGCGCGCCACAGCGGTGAGGCCGCCAGCGCCGCAGCCACTTCATGCGCGGGCGGCAGCAGCTCGGTGTCGGCCGAAGGGCTGCCGCCCCGGGCCTGCGTCGCGAGCAGGGCAGCCAGCACCCATGCGGCCGCGCGCAACCGCGATGCGCGGCTCACTGGAGTACCTCCGGGCTGAGCCCTGCGGTATTCGCCGTTGGGGCGGCCCAGCGGGGTCATAGGGCAACCTTCGGGCTGCGCCCTGCGGTATTCGCCCTTGGGGCGGCCCGGCGGGCTCATGACCGTTCCCCGGCCACTTCGCGCGCCGACAGCCGGCCGAAGGTGCCGAAGGCTTCGACAGGCAGGGTCCACCAGCCGCCTTCCACCTCCTCGAGCAGCGCGCGCAGCGAGCTGACCAGGGACCGGCACAGGTCGCGCTCCAGGATCAGCTTGACCTCCGCGCGCTCGGCGAAGCCCTGCACCTGCTCGTCGTCGGCCCGAAGCCGCACCAGCGGCCCGCGCGCCGCCACCCGATGCACGCTGAACTCGATAGGCCGGTCGGGCTGCTCGAGCAGCCAGTCAATGACCCGGTCCTCGGCGCTCGCCGGGAGCAGCAGCGTCAGGCAGACCAGGGGCGAAGGGGCAGTCATGTCCGGACCTCCGCGTCGGAAAGGGGCACCGGCGCTGCACCGAAGCGCCGGAACATCGCCGGCAGCAGCAGCAGCGTCAGCGCGGTCGACGACACCAACCCGCCGATCACCACGATCGCCAGCGGGCGCTGGATCTCGGAACCCGGGCCGGTGGCGAACAGCAGCGGCACCAGCCCGCCGGCGGTGATGGCGGCGGTCATCATCACCGGCCGCAGCCGCCGCTTCGCGCCGGCGACCGCCGCCTGCGCGACCGGCATTCCCTGCGCGAGCAGCTGGTTGAAGTGGCTGACCAGCACCACGCCGTTGAGCACCGCGATCCCGAGCAGCGCGATGAAGCCCACCGAGGCGGGCACCGAGACGTACTCGCCCGCGATCGCCAACCCGAACACGCCGCCGACCAGCGCCAGCGGGATGTTCAGCAGCACCAGCAGCGTCTGGCGCAGCGAGCCGAAGGTGGAGAACAGCAGGAAGGCGATCAGCGCCAGCGCCACCGGGATCACCACCGCCAGCCGCCGCGCGGCGCGCTGCTGGTTCTCGAACTGCCCGCCCCAGGCGAGCGCATAGCCGGCGGGCAGTTCGACCTGGCGCGCCACCGCGGCGCGCGCCTCGTCGACGAAGCCGACCAGGTCGCGTCCGCGCACGTTGGCCTGCACCACGGCGAAGCGCTGCGCCTGCTCGCGCGCCACGTACACCGGTCCGTCGACGCGTTCCAGGTTCGCCACCGCCGTCAGCGGAATCGAAATGCCGGCATCGGTCGTCAGGCGCAGCGCCTCGAATCCGGCCGGCGAGGCGCGCAGCGATTCGCTGCCGCGGATCACGATCGGCGTGCGCCGGCCCGCCGCGTGCACCACGCCGACCGGCTCGCCCTCGATCCAGCGCCGCAGGTCGGCCTGGATGCGCTCGGCGTCCAGCCCGGCGCGGCCGGCGGCCAGGCGGTCGATGCCGACCTGCAAGTACTGCACGCCCTCGTTGCGCTGCGTCAGCGTATCGGTGGCGCCGGGCAGCGCTGCGATCACTGCCTCGACCTGCGCCGCCAGCCGGCTCAGCGCCGCCAGATCCGGGCCGTAGATCTTGACGGCAAGGTCGCCGCGCACGCCGGTGAGCATCTCGGATATGCGCATGTCGATCGGCTGCGTGAAGCCGACGTCGACGCCCGGGAAATCCGCGGCCACCGCACGCAGCTCGCCGATCAGCCATTCCTTGTCCGGGCGGCGCCACTGATCCCGCGGCGCCAGCACCAGGAAGGTGTCGCTTTGGTTCAGGCCCATCGGGTCGAGCCCCAACTCGTCCGAGCCGGTGCGCGCGACGATGTTCTTGACCTCGGGCACGCGCTCGCGGATCGCACGCTGCAGCCGCAGGTCCAGCGCCACCGACGCCTCCAGCCCGATCGACGGCAGCTTCTCCAGCTGCATGATGATGTCGCCCTCGTCGAGCTGCGGCATGAACGAATTGCCCAGCTGGGTGAAGACCGCGCCCGCGGCGACGAACAGGGCCAGCGCCACGCCCGCGACCCAGCGCTCGTGTGCCAGCGCCCACGCGAGCACGCGGTCATAGCCGCGCGCCAGATGGCGCACCAGCCATGGCTCGTGCGCCGGCGCGCTGCGCAGCAGCCACGAAGCCAGCACCGGCACCAGCGTCAGCGACAGCAGCAGCGACACCGCCAGCGCGAACACGATCGTCAGCGCGACCGGCGCGAACAGCTTGCCCTCGAGCCCTTGCAGGCTGAGCAGCGGCAGGAACACGATGATGATGATCGCGATCCCCGAAGCCACCGGCGCGGCGACTTCGCGGCCGGCCCTGTAGACCAGATGCAGCAGCGGCTGGCGGCGCGTGCGGTCGCGGGCCAGTGCGGTCTCGACGTTCTCGACCACCACGACCGCACCGTCGACCAGCATGCCGATCGCGATCGCCAGGCCGCCGAGGCTCATCAGGTTGGCCGACAGCCCGAACTGGCGCATCAGCACGAAGGTGCCGAGCGCCGACAGCGGCAGCATCATCGCGACCACGATCGCCGCGCGCAGGTTGCCCAGGAACGCCAGCAGCAGCAGCGTCACCAGCACCACCGCCTCGAGCAGCGCGCGGCCGACCGTGGCCACCGCGCGATCGACCAGCCCGCTGCGGTCGTAGAACGGCACCACCGTCATCCCCGGCGGCAGCGACGGCGCCAGCTCCGCCAGCCGCGACTTGACCGCCGCGACCACCTGGCGCGCGTTGGCCCCGCGCAGCCCGAGCACGAGCCCCTGGACCGCCTCGCCCTCGCCGTCGCGGGTGACCGCGCCGTAGCGGGTGAGGGCGCCTGCGCGCGCCTGCGCGACGTCGCCGACGCGCACCACGCGCCCGTCGGACGCACGCAGCACCGTCTGGCGCAGGTCCTCGAGCTCGTGCACCGCGCCCTCGGCGCGCACGATCAGCGCCTCCTCGCCGTTGGCCAGCCGCCCGGCGCCGTCGTTGCGGTTGCCCGCCTCGATCGCCCCTTGCAGCTGGGCGAGCGTGACCCCGCGCGCCAGCAGCGCCACCGGGTCCGGCACGACCTCGAAGGTGCGCACCTTGCCGCCCAGGCTGTTGACGTCGGCAACGCCGGGCAGCGTGCGCAGGGCGGGGCGCAGCACCCAGTCGAGCACGTAGCGCTTCTCGTCGAGCGGCTGCGGGCCTTCCAGGGTGAACATGAACATCTCGCCCAGCGGCGTCGTGATCGGCGCGAGCCCGCCGTCGGCGTTGGGCGGCAGCGCCTTCAACGCGCCCGCCAGGCGCTCGCCCACCTGCTGGCGCGCCCAGTACACGTCGGTGCCGTCCTCGAAGTCCAGCGTGATGTCGGCCAGCGCGTACTTGGAGATCGAGCGCAGCATCACCTGGCGGGGTATGCCGAGCAGTTCCTGCTCGATCGGCGTGGTGATCCGGGTCTCGACCTCCTCGGGCGTCATGCCCGGCGCCTTGAGGATGATCTTGACCTGGGTCGACGACACGTCGGGGAAGGCGTCGATCGGCAGGCCGCGCCAGGCGATCACGCCGGCCGCGGTCAGGCCGGCGGCGAGCACCAGCATCAGCAGCCGCTGGCGCAGTGCGAACGAAATCAGGCGGGACAACATGGCCGGCAGGCGGCGTCGGCGCCGCTATCGGGTTGCCGCGGATGCCGCGGATGCCGCGGATGCCGCGGGCGCCGCGAACACCGCCTTGACCGACGCGGTGCCGGCCACGACGATCTGCGCGCCGGCGGCCACGCCGCTGACCTGGGCCATGCCCTGCGCGGTGCGTGCCACTTCCACCGGCACGCGCCGGAAGGTGCCGGGCGCCTCCTGCACGAACACGACGGTCGTGCCGCCGTCCTCGGCCACCGCTGCGGCCGGCAGCAGCACGGTGCCTGCGCCAGCCGGCATCTCCACCGCCGCCACCACCGTCTGCCCGGCACGCAGGGTGTCGCCGGGCGCGCGCACCTCGGCGCGCGCGAGCACGGTCTGGGTGACCGCGTCGACGCTGCGGCCGATCGCGATCAGGTGGCCTTCGACCGGCTTCACGCCGGCCGCCGCGCGGCCCGGCCCCGGCTCCACGCGCACGCCGCGGCCGAGCGCGAGCGCCGGCGCATCGGCAGCCGGCACCTGCATCTCGACCCACAGCGGGTTCAGCGCCGCGATCCGGTACAGCGGCGCGGCCTGCTCCAGCCGCTGGCCGACGACCGCACTTTGCTCGAGCACCACGCCCGCGATCGGCGCGCGCAGCACGATCCGGCCGCTGCCGCCGGCCACGCCGGCCTGCTCGAGCGCGCGGTGCCGCTGCGACTGCTGCGCCTGGGCCTGGCGGGCCTGCGCACGTGCGGCGTCCAGCCGCGACTGCGCGATCAGCCCTTGCGCGAACAGTTCCTCGTCGCGCGCCAGGCTGCGGCGCGCCAGTTCGGCCTGGCTGTCCGCCTGGGCGGCGTCGCGCTGCCACTCGTCGGCCGACGTGCTGCGCAGCACCGCCAGCGTCTGCCCGGCCCGGACCGGGTCGCCCACCGCGGCCTGCAGCGTCTCGACCAGCGCCGGCAGCGGCGCGGCCACCAGCCGCTGCTGCATCACCGGGATCACCACCTGGGCCGGATAGCGCAGCCGCGGTGCGGCCCGATCGGCACCGGCAGGCTCGACGCGGATGCCCAGCGCGGCGATCTGCTGCGCCGTGAGCGTGCGCCGCTGATCGGCCGGCGCCTGCGCGGCCGCCGTGCCCGCCGCCAGGATCAACAACCCGAAGGCGGCGGCCCGTGGCCCGCGTCTGCCGCATGGAATCGCTCGCGTCACGTCGTACCTCGGATGATGGTCGGGCTGCCTCGGGCACCTGCTGCGGCGCACTCGCGGCGGATTCTTGGCGATCGCGGATGAACCCCGGCTGAACGCGCCGCCGCAGGCCTCGCCCGGCCCGGCGTGCGCGCCGGCCGGCCGGTGCGGCTAGACTGCCGCGCCTTTGAGCCGCAACCGACGCGCAGGAGCCCGTTCGATGTTCAGCAGCCTGATGCCGCAGCGCAAGGAGTTCTTCGAATTGCTGAGCGAGCACTCCGAGCACGTGGTCGCCGGTGCCAACGCGGCGCTGCGGCTGCTCAACGGGCTGGGCGCGGGCACCGAAGACATCCCGGTGCTGGTGGCCGAGGTCAACCTGAACGAGCAGCGCGCCGACAAGATCAAGGCCCGGCTGATCGCACTGCTGCACCGCTCGTTCACCACGCCGATCAACCGCGACCAGATCCATGCGCTGACGATCGAGCTGGACCTGGTGCTCAACGCGCTGCAGGACGTGGCCAACGCGGTGGGCATGTACAGCATCGAGGCGTCGACGGTGGAAGCGCGCGAGATGGCCTCGCTGGCGGCCGATGCCTGCCTGAAGCTCAACCGCGCGGTGCTGGCGCTGCCCGACAAGAGCCGCCGCAAGGTGGCGATGGATCTGTGCCAGGAGATCGACGCGATCGAGTCGCAGGCCGACCGGGTGCAGCGCAAGGCGATCACCGCGCTGTTCAACGGCAGCGGCACGCTGTGGAACGCGCTGAAGATGCGCGAGTTCTACGCGCTGCAGGAAGAGGTGGTCGACCGCTGCGAGGACGCGGCCAAGACGATCGAAGAGATCCTGATCGAGAACTCCTGATGGCCCCGTCCCGGCAAACCGAGCGCGACCGGCGATGACGCTCACCATCAGCCTGTGGTCGCTGGCGCTGCTGATCGCGGTGGCGCTGGCCTTCGACTTCATGAACGGCTTCCACGACGGCGCCAACGCGATCTCGACGATCGTGGCCACCGGCGCGCTGACGCCGCGCCAGGCGGTGCTGTTCGCGGCGGCCTTCAACTTCCTGGCGCTGTGGGTGTTCGAGCTGCGGGTGGCCGCGACCATCGGCAAGGGCACCGTCGATCCGCACTTCGTCGACCACGTGGTGATCTTCGGCGCGCTGATGGGGGCGCTCGCGTGGAACATCATCACCTGGTACTGGGGCATCCCGTCGTCGTCGTCGCACGCGCTGGTCGGCGGGCTGGTGGGTGCCGCAGTCGCCAAGGCCGGCGGGCTCGAGCCGATCCTGTGGTCGGGCTTCGGCAAGATCCTGGCGTTCATCGTGATCTCGCCGCTGCTGGGCTTCTTCGCCGGCGGCCTGCTGATGGTGGCGGTCGCGTGGCTGTTCCGCAACAAGACGCCGTACCAGGCGAGCAGCTACTTCCGCTACGGGCAGCTGTTCGCCGCCGGCGCCTACAGCCTGGGCCACGGCGGCAACGACGCGCAAAAGACGATCGGCATCATCTGGCTGCTGATGATCACCGCCGGCGCCGCCACCACCGACGCGCACACGCTGCCGATGTGGGTGGTGTACGCCTGCTACGGCGCGATCGCCTGGGGCACCTACCTCGGCGGCTGGCGCATCGTCAAGACGATGGGCAGCAAGATCACCCGGCTGAACTCGGTCAGCGGATCGTGCGCGTCGATGGGCGGCGCGATCAGCCTGGCGCTGGCGACGCTGGGCGGCGTGCCGGTGTCGACCACGCACACGATCACCGGCGCGATCGTCGGCGTCGGCACCGCCCAGGACGTGAAGGCGGTGCGCTGGGCGGTGACGCTCAACCTGGTGGTCGCCTGGGTGCTGACCATCCCCGCCGCCGGCCTGATCGCCGCGCTGTTCTGGGCGGTCGGCCGCAGCTTCCTGTAGCAGCGAGGCCGCCATGTCCGTCGATGTCGCCCCGAACCGCGCGCTGTTCTTCCGGATGCTGGCGGCACACACCGACCGGGTGGTGGCCGGGGCGAACGCCACGCTGCGCCTGATCACCGGCCTGGGCGACGGCGACGTGCGGCCCGATGCGCTGATCGACGAGGTCAACCGCAACGAAGCCAGCGGCGACGCGTTGCGCGACGAGTTCATCCGCATGCTGCTCGAATCGTTCACCACGCCGATCAGCCGCGAGAAGCTGCACACGCTGATCCTCGACCTGGACCGCGTGCTCGACACGCTGCAAAGCGTGGCCAACGGCATCCGCACGTACCACATCGAGCGGGCCACGCCCGAAGCGCGCACGATGGCGGCGCTGGGCGCCGACGCCTGCCTGAAGCTCAGCCGCGCGGTGGCGGCGCTGGCCGAGCGCAAGCGCGCGGCCGAGGTGGAGCCGCTGTGCCGCGAGGTCGATGCGATCGAGTTGCGCAGCAGCGAGGTGCTGCGCGAGGCGGTGACGCGGCTGTTCGCGGTCGAGGGCAGCGACGCCGACGCCTGGCATGCGATGAAGCTGCGCGGCTTCTATTTCGCGCAGGAGGCGGTGGTCGACAACTGCCGCCGGGCCGCGCGTACGATCGAGGAGATCCTAATCGAGACGGCCTGACTGTTCGTGATGCATTGCGCTGCGCGCGAGCGTTCGCCCCCGGGCGGCCCGGGTCGGCAGGCGGTGCGTAAGTGCGCCGCCAGTTGCCCGGTATATCGTTCGCGCTGATCCAATCAGACAACGAGGTTCCATGCATATCGAGGGTAAGACAGCCGTCATCACGGGGGGCGCCAGCGGTATCGGCCGCGCCGTGGCGGCCGCGATGGCCGGGCGGCGGGTGGGCGCCGTGGCGCTGGTGGACATGAATCCGGCGGTCGAGGAAGCCGCCGCCGAGTTGAATGCCGAAGTCGGCCGCGAAGTGGCGATTCCGTTTTGCGGCGACACCACCGACCCCGCGTTCCGCGCCGAGGTGTTCGACCGGATCAGCCGTGGCCGCGGCCCGGTGTCGCTGTGCGTGCCGGCCGCCGGCATCACCCGCGACGACCTGGCGATCCGCATCGACAAGGCCAGCGGCAAGGCGCGCATCTATCCGCTCGAGCAGTTCCGGCTGGTGGTCGAGGTCAACTTGATCGCGCCGGTGTACTGGGCGCTCGAGATGATCGGCCGCATCGCCGAAGACCGTGCCGCCAAGGGGCTGAAGAAGTGGCGCGCCGAAGAGGGCGTGCAGGGCTCGGTGGTGTTCATCGGCTCGATCTCGTCGCAGGGCAACCGCGGCCAGATCTCGTACGCCAGCACCAAGGCCGGGATCGAAGGCGCGGCCGCGACGATCATGAAGGAGGCGATCTTCCACGGCGTGCGCTGCAGCGTGATCCACCCCGGCTTCACCGACACGCCGATGGTGCGCGCGATGGGCGTGGACTACGTCGCGAAGAACATCCTGCCCTACACCCAGCTCGGCCGGCTGATCCAGGCCGGCGAAATTGCCGACGCGATCTGCTTCATGCTGTCCAATTCGGCGGTCAGCGGCGAGCTGTGGGTCGACGCCGGCTGGCACGCGCCCGCCTGAGGCGCCCCCCGGCGGTGCCGCCCCGCGCGGCGCCGCCGGCCCTGCAACGAACCGGAGGAATTCCATGCCCAACACCCGCATCGGCGCATTGCAGCCCTTGGATTTCGACCGCCAGCTGCGCGCCCAGCTGGGGCGCATGACGGCAGGCCTGGCGCCCACGTCCTTCGCCACCGCCTGGGCCGACTGGGCGATGCACCTGACGCTGTCGCCGGCCAAGCAGGTGCGGCTGCAGCAGCAGCTGATGCAGCGCGCGCAGGACACCTGGACCTTCGCGCTGCGGGCGATGGCGGGGCAGCCGATGTCGCCGTCCGAAGGCCTGCCGGCCGGTGCCGCCGACCGCCGCTTCAGCGCGCCCGACTGGTCGAAGTTCCCGTTCAACGTGTATGCGCGCGCCTACCAGAACAACGCCGCGGTGATGCACGACGCGGTCAGCGACATCGACGGCGTGTCCGACTACCACGCGAACCTGCTGGACTTCGCGGTGCGCATGCTGCTGGACGCCAGCTCGCCGGCCAACTTCCTGGCGTCCAACCCCGAGGTGCTGGCGCTGACCCGCGCCGAAGGCGGCCAGAACCTGATGCGCGGGCTGCGCCACGTGGTCGAGGACCTGACGCGAACCTTCCGCAGCGCGGCGCCGGTGGGATCCGAAGACTTCGCGGTGGGCGATTCGGTGGCGGCCACGCCCGGCAAGGTGGTGTTCCGCAACGAGCTGATCGAGCTGATCCAGTACGCGCCCACGACCAAGACGGTGCACGCCGAGCCGCTGCTGATGGTGCCGGCGTGGATCATGAAGTACTACATCCTCGACCTCAGCGCACGCAACTCGATGGTCAAGTACCTGGTCGACCAGGGCCACACCGTGTTCATGGTGTCGTGGAAGAACCCCGGCCCCGCCGACCGCAACGTCGGCATGGACGATTACCTCGACAAGGGTTTCAAGGCGGCGGTCGACGCCGTGAGCGCGATCGTGCCCGACCGCAAGATGCACGCGGTCGGCTACTGCATCGGCGGCACGCTGCTGACCATCGGCGCGGCGGCGCTGGCGCGCGACGGCGACGAGCGGCTCGCGTCGATCACGCTGCTGGCGGCGCAGACCGACTTCTCCGAGCCCGGCGAACTGGCCTTCTTCATCAACCCGAGCCAGCTGGCCACGCTCGAGGCGTCGATGCACAAGAAGGGCGTGCTCGAGAGCCGGCAGATGGCCGGCGCCTTCGCGCTGATGCGCGGGCAGGACCTGATCTGGCAGCCGGCGGTGGAAAACTACCTGAAGGGCCAGCGCCAGCCGCTGATCGACCTGATGGCCTGGAACGCCGACGGCACGCGCATGCCCTGGCGCATGCACTCCGAGTACCTGTACCGGCTGTACCTCGACAACGAGCTGGCGACCAACCGCTTCCCGGTCAACGGCAAGGTCGTGCGGCTGTCGGACATCCGCGTGCCGATGTTCGTGGTCGGCACCGAATCCGACCACGTGGCGCCGTGGAAGTCGGTCTACAAGGTGGACAACCTGGTGCGCTCCAACGACCTGACCTTCCTGCTGACCAACGCCGGCCACAACGCCGGCATCGTCTGCGGGCCCGTGCACCCGAAGCGCCACTACCGCATCAAGACCCGCGGGCTCGCCGATCCGTATCTGCCGCCCGACGAATGGATGGAAGCCGCCACGCTGCACCAGGGCGCCTGGTGGCCGGCATGGCAGCAGTGGCTGGCCGAGCGCTCGTCGGCGCAGGTCAAGCCGCCGGCGCTGGGCGCGCCGGCCAAGGGCTATGCGGTCGTCGAGGACGCACCCGGGCAGTACGTGCGCCAGCGCTGAAGGGCCGTCGCGCGCGCCGGCACACCCCGGCGGCGATCAGTCTGCGGCCCATAGCGCGCGCATCGCGTCGGCGAAGCGCGCGCCCACGGCCGCAGCCTGCGGCAGCCGCCGGCCGCTGCGCACCCAGCGGCCGGCGACCATCACGTCCGCGAACGGCCGGCCGGGGCTGGAGAACACCAGCGCGTCGAGCAGCCGCTCGGCCGGCACGCCCAGCAGGCTCGCATCGCCGGTATCGATCACCAGCAGGTCGGCGCGCGCGCCCGCTGTCAGGCCCCAGCGCGCGAAGCCGGCTGCGCGGCCGCCGCCGTCGAGCGCGCGCTGCAGCAGCCGCGCCGCGGTCGAGGGCAGGCCCTCGTCCGGCGCCGCACACACGTTGCGCTGCTGCCGCATCAGGCGCTGGCCGTAGTCGAGCCAGCGCAGTTCCTCGCGCCAGGCGCGCGTGACCTGGCTGTCGGAGCCGATCGCCAGCGGCACGCCGGCCGCGAGCCAGCCGGGCACGTCGGTCAGGCCGTCGCCGAGGTTGGCCTCGGTGCTCGGGCAGAGCACGATGCCGGCGCCGGCGCGCGCGACCGCGTCGATCTCGGCCTTCGTGGCATGCGTGGCGTGCACCAGTTGCCAGCGCGCGTCGGGCGCGGCGTGCGTGCACAGCCAGTCGATCGGCCGCAAGCCGGTGGCGGCGACGCAGTCGTCGACCTCGGCCTGCTGCTCGGCGACGTGGATGTGGATCGGCATGTCGCCCAGGCCGTCGGCCAGCGCCGCGATCGCCGCGGCTTCAGCCGCACGCAGCGAGTGCACCGCCACGCCCGCGTTCAGCAGCGGCCGGGCACTCGCCGCCAGATCCCGCTGCATCGCGCGCACCGTGCCCGCGTCGGTGGCGAAACGGCGCTGGTCGGCGCGCAGCGCGTGCTGGTGGAAGCCGGCGCGCTGGTACAGCACCGGCAGCAGCGTCAGGCCGATGCCGGCCTCGGCCGCCGCGTCGGCCAGCGCCCACGACAGCGCCAGCGGGTCGGCGTACGCGCTGCCGTCGGGCGCGTGCTGCAGGTAGTGGAATTCGCACACCTGCGTGTAGCCGCCGCGCAGCAGCTCGGTGTAGAGCTGCGCGGCGACCGCGCGCAGTTGCGCCGGCGTGATGCGCAGCGCGACGCGGTACATGCGGTCGCGCCACGACCAGAAGTCGTCGGCTTCGGATTCGCGGTGCTCGGCCAGGCCGGCGAAGGCGCGCTGGAACGCGTGGCTGTGCGCGTTGACCAGCCCCGGCACCACCGGGCCGGCGAGCACCTGCGCCTGCGGCGGCGCGGCGACGCCGGGCCTGACCTCGGCCCAGTGGCCGTCGGCGCCGATGCGCAGCAGCACGTGCTCGGCCCAGCGGCCGCCGACCCAGGCGCGCGGCGCCCACAGCAGGGCGGGCGCGGGGCCGCTCACCGGACAACCCTCGACGCTGCGCGTTCCGGGATTCGCGCTTGGCAGCGGCCCGGCGCGCTCATGGCCGCCACGCGATCATCGTGCGCACCAGCTCGTGCAGCAGCGGCTGCACGCCGGCGGCGCGCGCGGCGTCCCAGGCCCAGGGCGGCGCCTCGTCCATGTAGCTGCTCCAGCACTGCTCGAGCTGCACCGCGTGGATGCCGTCGCCGGGGCGGCCGAAGTGGCGCGTGATGTGGCCGCCCTTGAAGCGGCCGTCGATCGCGACCGTGAAGCGCTGCTGCCGCTGCAGCACCGCGGCCAGCGCGTCGCGCAGCGCGGGCGCGCAGGCGGCACCGCCGGCGGTGCCGAGGTTCAGGTCGGGCAGCTTGCCGTCGAACAGCCACGGCAGCTCGGACTTGATGCTGTGGCCGTCGAACAGCACGGCGTGGCCGTGCGCGGCGCGCAGCCGATCCAGCTCGGCGCGCAGCGCGTCGTGGTACGGCTGCCAGTAGGCGGCGACGCGCTCGCGCACCTCGGCCTCGCCCGGCGCCTGGCCTTCGCGGTAGAGCATCTCGCCGCTGAAGAAGCGCGTCGGGCACAGCTCGGTGTTGTTGGCGCCGGCGTACATCGGCTGGTTGTCGCTCGGCCGGTTCAGGTCGACGACGTAGCGGCTGTGCCGCGGCACGATCAGCCCGGCGCCGAGGCCGGTGACGAAGGCGTAGAGCTTGTCCAGATGCCAGTCGGTGTCCTCGCACTGCAGCGCGCGCGGCAGCAGCCTGGCGCCGATCTGCGGCGGGACGCGCGTGCCCGCGTGCGGCAGGCTGACCAGCAGCGGCGTCGTGCCGCGCTCCAGCGCATAGATGGCGTCGTTCATGCGTCGCGCTCCAGGCCGCCGGCGACCACGCGCCGGCAGGGGTTGCGGCCGAACCAGTAGGCCAGTTCGTTCGGGTGTTCGAGATCCCACGCGGCGAAGTCGGCGCGCTGCCCGGCTTGCAGCATGCCGCGGTCGGTGAGGCCGAGCGCGCGCGCGGCGTTGACGGTCGCGCCGCGCAGTACCTCTTCGGGCGTCAGGCGGAAGAAGGTGCAGCCCATGTTCAGCATCAGCAGCAGCGACAGCCCCGGCGACGATCCCGGGTTGTGGTCGCTCGCGATCGCGATCGGCACGCCGGCGTCGCGCAGCGTGCGCACCGGCGGCAGCCGGGTCTCGCGCAGGAAGTAGAAGGCGCCGGGCAGCAGCACCGCCACCGTGCCGGCGGCGGCCATCGCGCCGATGCCCTCGGCCGACAGCCATTCGAGGTGGTCGCACGACAGCGCGCCGTATGACGCCGCGAGCGCCGCGCCGCCGCTGTCGCTCAACTGCTCGGCGTGCAGCTTGACCGGCAGCCCGAGCGCCTGCGCCGCATCGAACACGCGCCGCGTCTGCGCCGGGCTGAAGGCGATGGCTTCGCAGAAGGCATCGACCGCGTCGATCAGGCCTTCGCCGTGCAGCACCGGCAGCCAGGCGCACACGGCGTCGATGTAGGCGTCGGGCTGGCCGTCGAACTCGGGCGGCAGCGCGTGCGCAGCCAGGCAGGTGGTGCGCACCGTCAGCGGCAGCTCCCGGCCCAGGCGGCGGGCGACGCGCAGGCAGCGCGCTTCGTGTTCCAGGCTCAGGCCGTAGCCCGACTTGATCTCGATCGTGGTCACGCCCTCGCGCATCAGCGCGAGCGCGCGCTCGCGCGCTGCGGCGTACAGCGCCTCGTTGCCGGCCGCGCGCGTCGCGGCGACGGTCGAGCGGATGCCGCCGCCGGCGCGCGCGATCTGCTCGTAGCTCGCGCCTTGCAGCCGCAGCTCGAACTCGCGCGCACGCTGGCCGCCGTAGACCAGGTGGGTGTGGCAGTCGACCAGGCCCGGCGTCAGCAGCGCGCCGCCCAGATCCACGTCGCGCTCGGCCTGCAGCCCGGCGGGAAGCGCCGCCTCGCCGCCGACCCAGCGGATCGTGTCGCCCTCGGTGAGCAAGGCGCCGTGCCCGATCCAGCCCCAGGGCTCGCCGCCCGGCAGCGGGGCCAGCGTCGCGAGGCGGGCGTTGCGCCAGAGCGTCGTCGTCATGCCGGCCTCGGCTCGAAGTGCAGCCACCACGCCCGCGGCGGCTGGCCGGCGGCCGGCTCGATGCGCCACGCGCCGGTGCCGCCGTCGGCCCAGGCCAGCGCGAAGGCCGGCAGCTGCAGCGCATCGGCGCCGTCGATCCGCAGCGTGCACGCGTCGGCGGTGAACAGCGCGCGCAAGCGGGCGTGCGGCGCGAAGGCCTCGCCCGCCCGCGCGCGCTGCATTGCGCCTTGGCCGGCGTCGCGCCGGATCATCAGGTTCAGGTCGCGCGTCGGCCCGGCCAGCAGCGTGCACGGCGGCGCCGCCTCGCCGCGGAAGTGCAGCGGTGCGTCGCCGGCCTTGACGCTGCGCTCGCCGTCGGGCAGCGCCAGGCGCACGCCTGCGCCTTCGAGCACCGCAAACCAGCGCTCGACGCCTGCAAAGGCCGAAAAAGGCCCGTCGGCGCCGATGTCGGCCACGCTGATGCGCAAGGCCCAGTCGCCGCCTGGACCGCCGCGATCGGGCCAGGCGAGCAGCTCGCGCGTCAGCCCGCCGCCGTTCTGCCAGCGCTGCGGCTCGACCGCGTCGGCGCGCACCACATGCAGTGTCACGCCGCGCGCTCCCACAGCACCGGGAACAGCGGGTCGTCCATCGGTGCGCCGGCCGGCAGCCGCTGGTCCAGGCCGGGGAAGGGCGGCGAGGTGGTCCACGCACGCGGCGCATGCACCATGTCGTCGCCGAGCACGCGCAGCGAGAACACGCGCCTGCGCCGGTCGCCGTCGACGCCGCCCGATGCGTGCAGCGCGAGCATGTGGAAGGCCACCACGTCGCCCGGCTCCAGCGCCCAGCCGAGGATCGTGCGCTCGGCGCAGGTGGCCTCGATGTCGGGCATCTCCTGCAGGCTGCCGTCGGGGAACCACTTCGCCTGGTTGTCCATGAAGCTGCGCGGCATCAGCCAGGGCCCGCGCTGCGATCCGGCGACGAACTCCAGCGTCGACGCGCGCCGCACCGGGTCGACCGGGATCCAGAAGCTGCAATTCAGGTCGCCCTCGACGTTGTAGTAGGGCTGGTCCTGGTGCCAGGGCGTAGGCGCGCGCGTGCCCGGCTCCTTGGTCAGCATGTGGTCGTGGTACAGGCGGATGCGGCGGCTGCCGGTCAGCAGCCCGGCGGCCGGCGCCAGCGCCGAGCCGAAGATCACCTCGCGGTAGGCGGCGTTGTCCTGCCAGTTGCAGAAGTCCTCGATGAAGAAGCCGGGGTCGCCGGGCCGGCTCGCCACCTTGGCGCGCGGGCTGGGTGCGGCCAGGTTGGCATCGATGCCGGCGCGCAGGCGCTCGACTTGCGCCGGCGTCAGCAGCGCGCGGATGCACACCACGCCGTCGCGGCGGAAGGCGGCGATCAGCTCGGGCGTGACGCGCTCGCGGGCGCGCGCTTCGATCTCGGGATTCATGGCTTGAACTCTCCTTGCAACAGGTAGCGCGAACCCGGGTGCACCAGGCGCGCGAGCGTGATCGGCAGCTCCGGCCCCACCGTGCGCCGCACCACCACCAGGCAGGGCTCGTCGCGGACTATGCCCAGCAGCCTGGCCTCCTGCGCGGTGGGGCGCGCGGCCTCGATCGAATACTGCGCCTGCCACAGCGGCGCCACCTGCAACAGGTACTGCGTGGGCGTGACCCGGGTGAAGTCGTTGTCCAGGTACTGCGGCGCGGCGGCGGCATTCACGTAGCGGTCTTCGCACTGCAGCGCCACGTCGTTCTCGAGGTGCACGATCAGCGTGTGGAACACGCGCGCGCCGTTCTCCACGCCCAGGCGCGCGGCCAGCGCGCCGCCGGCCGATTCCTCGCGGGCGAACTGCACTTGCGCGCGGTGGCGGTGGCCGCGCGCGCTGATCTCCTCGTGCAGGTCGCGGATCTGCAGTTGCGAGGCGACGCGCGCCAGGTGCGCGGCGAAGGTGCCCACGCCCTGCACGCGCTCGATCAGGCCTTCGGCGCGCAGCTCGTTGAGCGCGCGCGTCACCGTCATGCGGCTGACGCCGAACTGCGCCACCAGTTCGGCGTCGGAAGGCATCGGCGCGCCGGGCGGCCAGCGGCCCCGGCCCAGCTCGTCCTTCAGGTGCTGCTTGATGCGCGCGTAGGGCGCCGCCGCCTTCTGCGGGCGCGGCCGGGGCGGAAGCAGCGTGCTGGGCATCGCGCAAATTCTACTTGCCTAGGCTTGTCTAGGCAAGTACAGTCGCGTCATTCGACTTGCCGCCGCCGCGGCCCGCTGGAGCCACCCGATGTCCGACCTGTCCGACCTGTCCGACCTGTCCGACCTGTCCCCCGTGTGCCGCCGGTCGCAGCCGCGCGTGGTGCGCGCGCCGCGCGGCAGCCGACTTTCCTGCCGCAACTGGCTGATCGAAGCCGCCTACCGCATGATCCAGAACAACCTCGACCCCGAGGTGGCCGAGAACCCGGACGCGCTCGTCGTCTATGGCGGCATCGGCAAGGCGGCGCGCAACTGGGACTGCTTCGACGCGATCCTCGAGTCCTTGCGCGCGCTGCAAGAGGACGAGACGCTGCTCGTGCAGTCGGGCAAGCCGGTGGGCGTGTTCCGCACGCATGCCGACGCGCCGCGGGTGCTGATCGCCAACTCCAACCTGGTGCCCAAGTGGGCGACCTGGGAGCATTTCCACGAGCTCGACCGCAAGGGCCTGATGATGTACGGCCAGATGACGGCCGGCAGCTGGATCTACATCGGCAGCCAGGGCATCGTGCAGGGCACCTACGAGACCTTCGTCGAGGCCGGCCGGCAGCACTATCCGGTGAGCCCCTCGTCCGACGGGTACGTCGGCCGGTCCCCCGAGGGGACGGCGCCGGGCTTGGGGCGGCCCGGCGCTCCGGCGCGCGGCGGCAACTGGGATGGCCGCTGGATCTTGACCGCCGGCCTCGGCGGCATGGGCGGCGCGCAGCCGCTGGCCGCGAGCTTCGCCGGCGCGTGCTCGCTCAACATCGAGTGCCAGCAGTCGCGCATCGACTTCCGGCTGCGCTCGAAGTATCTGGACGAGCAGGCCGCCGACCTGGACGACGCGCTCGCGCGCATCCGCAAGTACACGGGCGAAGGCAAGGCGGTGTCGATCGGCCTGCTCGGCAATGCGGCCGAAGTCCTGCCTGAATTGGTGAAGCGCGCGCAGGCGGGCGGCATCAAGCCCGACCTCGTCACCGACCAGACCAGCGCGCACGACCTCGTCAACGGCTACCTGCCGGCGGGCTGGACGGTCGAGGGCTGGAAGGCCGCGCAGCGCGACGCCGGCCAGCATGCGGCCTTGCGCGACGCCGCGGCCAAGAGCTGCGCGGTACACGTGCGCGCGATGCTCGACTTCCAGGCGATGGGCATCCCGACCGTCGACTACGGCAACAACATCCGCCAGGTCGCCTTCGACACCGGCGTGACCAACGCCTTCGACTTCCCCGGCTTCGTGCCGGCCTACGTGCGGCCGCTGTTCTGCCGCGGCAAGGGGCCGTTCCGCTGGGTGGCGCTGTCGGGCGACCCCGAGGACATCCGCAAGACCGACGCCAAGCTGAAGGAGCTGTTTCCCGCCGACGCACACCTGCACCGCTGGCTCGACATGGCGGGCGAGCGCATCGCCTTCCAGGGCCTGCCGGCACGCATCTGCTGGATCGGCCTGGGCGAGCGCCATCGCGCCGGCCTGGCCTTCAACGAGATGGTCAAGTCGGGCGAGCTGAAGGGCCCGATCGTGATCGGCCGCGACCACCTCGACAGCGGCTCGGTCGCGAGCCCGAACCGCGAGACCGAATCGATGCGCGACGGCAGCGATGCGGTCAGCGACTGGCCGCTGCTGAACGCGCTGCTCAACACCGCCGGCGGCGCCACCTGGGTCAGCCTGCACCACGGCGGCGGCGTCGGCATGGGCTATTCGCAGCACGCCGGCGTGGTCATCGTCTGCGACGGCACCGACGCGGCCGCCAAGCGCATCGAACGCGTGCTGTGGAACGACCCGGCCACCGGCGTGATGCGCCATGCCGACGCCGGCTACGAGGACGCGATCGCCTGCGCGAAGGAGCAGGGGCTGAAGCTGCCGATGGTCGGGGCTTGAGACAATCGTCCGGGGCCCGGTGGCCCGGCCCGGGGAGCGGAAATGTTGGACACGGTGGAGGCGGTGCAGCTGCGGCATTCGCGCGACACGCCGGCCCGGCACAAGGCCGCGCTGGGCCAGTTCTTCACGCCGGTGTCGATCGCGCGCTTCATGGCCTCGCTGTTCGAGCCGGCCGCTGCGCGCGCGCGCCTGCTCGACGCGGGGGCCGGCGTGGGCACGCTGTCGGCGGCCTTTGCCGAAGCCTGCGCCACGCTGGGCATCGGGCAGCTGCAGATCGATGCCCACGAGCGCGACCCGGCGGTGCACGATGCGCTGGCGCGCAACCTGTCGGCCGCATCGGCGCACGTGCCGCGGCAGTTCAGCATCACCGGCGGCGACTTCGTCGAGACCGCGGTCAACCGCATCCAGTTCGGCGCAGCGCCCCGGTACACGCACGTGATCCTGAACCCGCCGTACAAGAAGATCCATGGCGCATCGGCGCAACGGCTGTTGATGCGGCAGGTGGGGCTCGAGACCGTCAACCTGTACGCCGCCTTCGTGGGCCTGAGCCTCGAGCTGCTCGAGCCGGGCGGGCAGCTGGTGGCGATCGTGCCGCGCAGCTTCTGCAGTGGGCCCTATTACCGGCCGTTCCGTCGATGGCTGTTCGAGCGTGCGGCCTTGCGCCGCATCCACCTGTTCGACTCGCGGGTCTCGGCGTTCAAGCAGGACGCCGTGCTGCAGGAGAACGTGATCATCGCGCTGCGGCGCGGCGCGGCGCAGGGCGCCGTCGTCGTGTCGCACGCGACCGACGACGCGTTCGCCGACCTGGTTGCGGCCGAGTTCCCGTTCGAGCGGGTCGTCAGCCGGGATGCCGATCAGGTCATCCATGTGCCCGGCCCGGCGGCGCAACCTGCCGCCGATGCGAGGCCGCGCCCGGGCCACACGCTCGCCGCACTGGGCATCGAGGTCTCGACCGGGCCGGTCGTCGACTTCCGGCAGAAGGAGCACTTGTGTCGGCAGCCGGAGCCGGGCGCGGTGCCGTTGCTGTACCCGGGGCATTTCTCGGCCGCCGGCCTGATCTGGCCGAGGCCCGACTACAAGAAGCCGAATGCGATCCGGGTGAATGCGCAGACGCAGCGGTGGCTGTATCCGGCCGGCAGCTACACCGTGGTCCGCCGGCTGTCGTCGAAGGAGGAGCGGCGCCGCGTGGTGGCCGGCGTCGTCGACGCGACTGCCTTTGCAGGCGTGGAGCAGCTCGGCTTCGAGAACCATCTCAACGTGTTCCACCAGAACAAGCGCGGCTTGCCGCTGATGCTGGCCCATGGTCTGGCCGCCTACCTGAATTCGACCATCGTCGACGAGGCGTTCCGCAGCTTCAACGGCCACACCCAGGTCAATGCGTCGGACTTGCGGCGACTGGACTACCCGAGCCGGGCCGATCTGCAAACCCTCGGCTCATGGGCAGCCGGCTTCGATGCACCGCCCGCGCAGGACGCCGTGGATGCGCGGCTCGAGGGCTGGCTGCGGTGACGTCGCGGGTCGATCGGCGCCTGGCGCAGGCGCTCGAGTCGCTCGCGGCAATGCGGCTGCCGAAGGCGCAGTTGAACGAGCGCTCGGCACTGTGCCTGCTCGCGCTGCTCGATCTGCCGCCCGGCAAATCGTGGGCACAGGCGGCGTCGCCGCTGATCGGCATCACGCCGATCATGGAGTGGGCGCGGCTGCACTTCCGCAAGGACTACGCGCCGAACACGCGCGAGACCTTCAGGCGGCATTCGATGCACCCGTTCGTCGCTGCCGGCATCGCGCTGTACAACCCGGACGATCCGGCGCGCGCGCCCAACAGCCCGAAGGCGGTCTACCAGATTTCGCCTGCCGCGCTCGAAGTGTTTCGGGCCATCGGCACGCGCCGATGGCAGCCGGCGGTGGCCGAGTTCCTGCGGCAGCAGGGGTCGCTGGCCGCACGCTATGCCGGCGAGCGGGCACAGCGGCTCGTCCCCGTCAGGCTGCCGTCCGGCGTGGCGGCCAGGCTGAGCAGCGGCGCGCACAGCGAACTGATCAAGGCGGTGATCGAATCCTTCGCGCCGCGCTTTGCGCCCGACGCGGCGCTGCTCTACCTCGGCGACACCGGCAACCGCAGCGTGCATTTCGATCGTCGAGCGCTGGCCGCCCTGGGCGTGGCGGTCGGGCCGCAGAGCAAGCTGCCCGACGTGGTGCTGCACCTGGCATCGAAGAACTGGCTGCTGCTGGTGGAAGCGGTCAGCAGCCACGGCCCGGTGAACGCCAAGCGTCACGCCGAACTCGCGCAGCAGTTCGCCGGCAGCAGCGCCGGGCTCGTGTTCGTCAGTGCCTTCGCCGACCGGGCCTCGCTGGCGAAGTTCGTCTCGGGCATCGCGTGGGAAACCGAGGCCTGGACGGCCGATGCGCCGTCGCATCTGATTCATTTCAACGGCGAGCGCTTTCTCGGGCCCTACGCCGACAGCAACGGAGCACGACCTTGAACAACGGCAGCTTGCGGATGAAGCCCGGCCATCTCGGTCTCGAGCAGTTGCAGGCCATCCACGCCGGCGGCGCGGCGCTCGAGATCGACGACGCGGCGCGCGCCGCGATCGCCGCCGGCGCGGCGGTGGTGCAGCGCGCCGCAGCCGGCCAGGCGGCCGTCTACGGCGTGAACACCGGCTTCGGCAAGCTCGCGTCCACCCGCATCAGCGCCGGCGACCTGGCGACGCTGCAGCTGAACCTGATCCGCTCGCATTCGGTCGGCGTCGGCGAGCCGCTCGCGCCCGAGGTCGTGCGGCTGGTGCTGGCGCTCAAGGCCGGCTCGCTCGCGCGCGGCGCCTCGGGCGTGCGCGTGGCGGTGGTGCAGGCGCTGCTCGCGGTGCTGAACGCCGGCCTCGTGCCGTACATCCCGAGCCAGGGCTCGGTCGGCGCGTCGGGCGACCTGGCGCCGCTGGCGCACCTGACGCTGGCGCTGATGGGCGAGGGCGAATTCCTGGTGGCCGAGCCGGGCCGCGCTGCGGGCGACACGGGCGGGCGCCGCCCCGCGGCCGCGGTGCTGCAGGCGCACGGCATCGAGCCGCTGCGGCTCGAAGCCAAGGAAGGCCTGGCGCTGATCAACGGCACGCAGGTGTCGACGGCGCTGGCGCTGCATGCGTTGTTCGCGTTCGAGCCGGTGCTCGAATCGGCGCTGGTGATCGGCGCGCTCACGGTGGACGCGGCGCGCGGCAGCGACGGCCCCTTCGACCCGCGCATCCACGCGCTGCGCGGCCAGCCCGGGCAGATCGACGTGGCGCAGTACTACCGCGCGCTGCTCGCCGGCAGCGTGATCCGCAAGTCGCACGAGCAGGGCGACGACCGCGTCCAGGACCCGTACTGCCTGCGCTGCCAGCCGCAGGTGGTGGGCGCCTGCCTGGACCAGCTGCGCCACGCCGCGCTGGTGCTGCTGCGCGAGGCCAACGCGGTCACCGACAACCCGCTGGTCTTCGCCGATGAAGCCGGCGCAGGCACGCTGATCAGCGGCGGCAATTTCCACGCCGAGCCGGTGGCGCTGGCCGCCGACGCGATGGCCAACGCGATCGCCGAGGTCGGCGCGATCGCCGAGCGCCGCATCGCGATGCTGATCGACAGCAACGTGTCGCGCCTGCCGCCCTTCCTGACCGCCGACCCGGGCCTGAACAGCGGCTTCATGATCGCGCACGTCACCGCCGCGGCACTGGCCAGCGAGAACAAGAGCCTCGCGCACCCGGCCAGCGTCGACAGCCTGCCGACCAGCGCCAACCAGGAAGACCACGTGTCGATGGCGACGTTTGCCGCGCGCCGGCTGCAGCCGATGATCGCCAACGTCGCTCACATCCTGGGCATCGAATACCTGGCAGCGGCCGAAGGCATCGAGTTCCTGCGGCCGCTGGCCAGCAGCGCGCCGCTGGAAGCGGCGCATGCGCTGCTGCGCGAGCGCGTGCCGCGGCTGGACCGCGACCGCTTCCTCGCGCCCGAGATCGAGCGTGCCACGGCGCTGGTGCGCGCCGGTGCGCTGGCGCGCGTGTTCCGCGCGATCGAGGGCTTGCCCGCACTGTGGATCCCGGCGTAATCGGCGACGATCACGCCTTTCGTGCAACCCGCAGGACTGGAGCCCCGATGAAACATCTCGCCCTCGCCGCCGCCGTGCTGGCGCTGACCGCCGCTGCCCACGCGCAGGAGACCAAGGTCGCGGTCGCGATCTCGGGCTGGACCGGCTTCGCGCCGCTGACGCTCGCCAAGGAGGCAGGCATCTACAAGAAGCTCGGCCTGGACGTGACGATCAAGAAGATCCCGCAGAAGGACCGCCACCTCGCGATCGCCTCCGGCGACGTGCAGTGCGCGGCGACCACCGTCGAAACCTGGATCGTCTGGAACGCCAACGGCGTGCCCACGACGCAGATCTTCCAGCTCGACAAGAGCTACGGTGCCGACGGCATGGTCGTCAAGCCGGGGATCGCGAAGATCGCCGACCTCAAGGGCAAGACGATCGCGGCGAGCGCACCCGGCACCTCGCCCTTCTTCCTGATGGCCGGGATGCTGAGCAAGAACGGCCTGACGGTGAAGGACGTGAAGGTCGTCAACCTCGAGCCGCAGCCGGCGGCCAGCGCGATGGTCACCGGCACCGCCGGCATCGACGCGGCGATGACCTACGAGCCCTACCTGTCGACGGTGCGCGACAAGCCCGAGGCGGGCCGGATCATCGCGACCACGCTCGACTACCCGCTGATCATGGACACCTTCGGCTGCAGCCCGAAGTTCCTGGCCGACAACCCGAAGGCCGCCAAGGCGCTGGCCGACGGCTACTTCGAGGCGCTGGCGATGATCAAGGCCGACCCGAAGAAGAGCTTCGAGATCATGGGCGCCGACGTCAAGCAGACCGCCGAGCAGTTCGAGCGGAGCCAGAGCTTCCTGCGCTGGCAGGACCGCGACGCGAACCTGAAGTTCTTCACCGGCGGCGAGTTCGCCGAGTTCAACAAGATGGCGGCCGACCTGCTGCTGCAGGCGGGCGTGATCAAGGCGATTCCCGATCTGGGCAAGCTCGCCGACACGCGCTTCCTGAAGTAGCCCGCGGATGAAGCCGCTCGCGCCGATCGCCCCGGGCCTGCGCGTCGTGCTGGGGACGGCGTTCTTCGTCGTCTTCGTCGCCGCGTGGGCCGCAGCGACCTTCGGCGGCTTCGTGTCGCCGACCTTCCTGGCCGACCCGCTGACGATGTTGCGCTCGGGCTGGGTGCTGCTCACGCAGATGAACTTCGGCTACGACATCGGCATGACGGTGTGGCGCGTGCTCGGCGGCTTCGTGATGGCCGCCGCGATCGCGCTGCCGCTGGGGATCGCGATGGGCGCGTACAAGCCGGTCGAGGCCTTCTTCGAGCCCTTCATCAGCTTCTCGCGCTACCTGCCGGCCAGCGCCTTCATCCCGCTGCTGATCCTGTGGGCCGGCATCGGCGAGGTGCAGAAGCTGCTGCTGATCTTCATCGGCAGCTTCTTCAACCTGGTGCTGATGATCGCGGTCATCGTCGGCAACACCCGGCGCGACCTGGTCGAGGCGGCGTACACGCTGGGCGTGAAGGACGCGTCGCTGATCCGGCGCGTGCTGATCCCCGGCGCCGCGCCCGAGATCGCCGAGGCGCTGCGTATGGTGCTAGGCTGGGCCTGGACCTACGTGATCGTCGCCGAGCTGATCGGAGCTTCCAGCGGCATCGGCCACATGATCACCGACAGCCAGGCGCTGCTCGCCACCGACCAGATCATCTTCGGCATCATCGTGATCGGCCTGATCGGCCTGGCGAGCGACCTCGCGTTCAAGTGGGCCAACGCCCGGCTCTACCCGTGGGCCGCGCTGGGGCGTTGAACATGGCGCGCATCCTCTCGATCCGCGGCGTCGAGCGCCGCTTCGACACCACGCTCGCGCTGCAATCGACCGACCTGGAGGTCGCCGAGAACGACTTCATCACGATCCTCGGCCCTAGCGGCTGCGGCAAGAGCACGCTGCTGCGCATCGTCGCCGGGCTCGACACGCAGACCGCGGGCGAGGTCACGCTGGACGCCAAGCGCATCCAGGGCCCCGGCGCCGACCGCGGCATGGTGTTCCAGAGCTACACGCTGTTCCCGTGGCTGAGCGTGCTCGACAACGTCTGCTTCGGCCTCGTCGAGCGCGGGCTGCCGCGTGCGCAGCAGCTCGAGATCGCGCACGGCTTCATCGCCAAGGTCGGCCTGAAGGGCTTCGAGCAGCACTACCCGAAGCAGCTGTCGGGCGGCATGCAGCAGCGCACCGCGATCGCGCGCGCGCTCGCCAACGACCCGCGCATGCTGCTGATGGACGAGCCCTTCGGCGCACTCGACCACCAGACGCGCGAACTGATGCAGGAGCTGCTGCTCGGCATCTGGGAGGAGCAGCGCAAGACGGTGCTGTTCGTCACGCACGACATCGACGAAGCGATCTTCATGGCCAGCCGCGTGGTGGTGATGAGCGCGCGCCCCGGGCGCATCAAGCTCGACCGCGAGGTGGCGCTGCCGCACCCGCGCCACTACTCGGTGAAGACGACGCCCGAGTTCGCCGAGCTCAAGGCCGAGCTGACCGAGGCGGTGCGCGTCGAGGTGCGGGCCGCGCAGCAGGCGGCGGCCGCGGCCTGAACGCGCCGGCTGCGCCGGCACGCGATCCGGGGCAAGGCCCGGCACCGGGCGGGCCGTCCGAAAGGCGCGTCAGCGCGGCGGCGGCAGGGGCGTGTCGATCGGCGCGCCGTCGGGGAGCGTGGTGCGCAGCGTGACGCCGTCGGTGCCGGCGAAGCGCAGCACGAAGTCGATCGTCGCCCCCGGTTCCAGCGTCTCGAACACCGGCCGGCTGTCGGCGGGCGGCTCTTCGCCGCCGTCGCGGCGCAGCAGCGCGAAGCTGTCCCGGGCCGCTACCGTCTGCGCCGAGCGGCCGCCGAGCGTCAGCCGCAGCCGCAGCACGGTGCCGCCCGATTCAGGGAACTGAGCATCGAGCAACTGCACGCGGGTGGGCGCGACCGGGCGGGCGCGGCCGTCCCGCGACGGCAACCGCTCGCGGCCCTCGCTGATGCTCGGTGCGGCCGGCGCCGGCGGTTGGCGCAGCCACTGCCACGCGCCGGCAGCGGCGATCGCCGCGATCGCCGCGATCATCGCCGCCGCCAGGCCGATCCGGCGCGTTCGCGCGGGTCTGCCGCTGCTGCCTGCGGCGGATGAAGAACCGGCCGGCGGCACGGCGAAGCCGGATGCGGCCGGCTGCTGCCGCGGCAGCGCAGGTGCTTGCAACCGCGGTAGGGGTTGCGGCGGTGGTTGCGGTTGCGGTTGCGACTGCGATTGCAACTGCGGTTGCGGCTGCGGCGGTGGTTGCCGTTGCGCTGCGTGCTGCCGCAGCACCGCCCGCACCGCGTCGACCAGTGCCGCGCTATTCGCGGGCGGGTCGGCGCTGCCGAGGTCGTGCAGATCGGCCGCCTGCACGCTGCGAAAACCCAGCGGCGGCAGCACCGGGTCGATCAGCACCGGCACCAGCACGCCGCGCCGGCGCGCGTCGTCGGCCTCTTCGGCGACGAAGTCCGAAGCGATCGAGTGCGCCGACCAGGCGACGACGACGCAGCGCGCATCGGCCAACGCCCGGCCGATGGATTCGCGCCAGGTCCGGCCGGGCGGGATCTGCCGGTCCCAGAACACCGACAGCCGCTGCGCCTCGAGCAGGCGCACCAGCGCGCCGACGCGGGCTTCGTCCTCGCGGGCGTAGCTCAGGAAGACATCGGCCATCGCGGGGCGTGCTGCCGCAGCAGTGGGCGTTGCGTCTCAGCGTTGGCCCAGTCGCCGGCGTGCCACGGTGTCGCCGACACGGATCTGCAGCACCAGGTCGTCGGTGCGGTCGGGGATCTGGAACGCGAGGTCGAAGTCTTCGGCCGAATCGGGGGCGACGAGGAACGAGAAGGCCTTGCGCGGCGCGCGCGGCACGCCGGCAGCCAGCAGCCGGAACACTTCGTCGCGCATGATCAGGCTGTCCTTCGGACCGGCGAGCGCGCGCACGCGCAGGCTCACGCTGGTCGTGTCGCCCCGATTGATCTGCAGCCCGAGCACGCTGATGCTGCCGCCCGGCACTTCGATCGGCTCGTTCGGCTTCAGCGGGCTGATCTCCTGCGCCCACGGCGAGCCGGCCGCGCAGGCGGCGCAGGCCGCAACCAGCGCGAGCCAGCGGCGCCGGTTGCTCCCGCAAAGCAGTGCGACGGGTTGCATGCGATCTCCTTTGCGCGGTTTCGTCAGGCCCTTGCCGGCCCGCAAGGATGCCTCAGCGCGCTGCGATGGTCGAGTGCGCCGCGCGCCACCCGGCAGCCGGGATCACACGGCGCGCCGCAGCGCCTCGGCGGCGCGCAGCGCACCCACGGCGATGCCGTTCCAGTTGCGCAGCACCGCGTCGCTGGTGGCGCGCAGCAGCGCGGTGCCCGCGGCGTCGGGCTGCAGCAGCGCTTCGAGCAGCGCGGCGACCGCCACCTCGGCGGCGCGCGCATTGTTGCCGTCGTCGATCTTGATCGCGATGCCTAGCCCTTGCTCCGGCAGCGCCGCGGCGTACATGCCCTCGGCTCCGACCTTGCAGAACACGCGTTCGCCGAAGTGCTGCATCACGCGCGTGTCGAAGCGGTCGGTGCCGGCCACCATGAAGGGCTGCGCGGCCACCGCGGTGCGCAGGCGGCGCGCGGCGCGCGCGTCGTCGGCGCCGAGCCTCTGGCCGGTGGCGATGCGCGCGAAGCCCAGCGCCAGCGCGCGCAGCGGCAGCGCGTAGGTCGGGATCGAGCAGCCGTCGGTGCCCACCGGTGCGGCGCCGAGGTCGGCGCCGGTGGCGCGCGCGATCGCCGCACTCACCACGCGCATCACCGGGTGCTGCGGCTGCAGGTAGCCGCGCACGAAGGCGCGCGCATCCTGCCCGGCGTGGGCGGCCAGCAGGCAGCCGATGCACACGAAGCCGGCGTGCTTGCCCGAGCAGTTGTTGTGCAGCGCGGTCGGTGTCTGGCCGTGCGCGGCCATCTGCCGCTGGAAGGCTTCGCGATAGGGCCAGTGCGCGCCGCATTCGAGCGCCGCGGCGTCGAGCCCGGCCTTGGCCAGCATGGCCTCGGCGGCGGCCACGTGCGCCGGCTCGCCGTTGTGCGACGCGCAGGCCAGCGCCAGCTCGGCATCGCTCAGCCCGAAGCGCTCGGCCGCGCCCGACGCGACCAGCGGCAGCGCCTGCATCACCTTGACGGCCGAACGCGGAAACACCGGCCGGTCGATGTCGCCGAGCGCCGCACGCACGCCGCCGTGCGAGTCGAGCACCGCAAAGGCGCCGCGATGCGCCGACTCGACGATGTTGCCGCGCCAGGCCTCGACCAGGACAGGGTTCATTTCAGTCGCTCCTTCGCGCTGCGCGCGACCCGCGGTTGATGGTGCCTCAGGTGTTCGGCGGCTGCTGGCGATCCAAAGCGGCTGCAGGCCGCTTTGGATCGCAGGCCGGCCGAATGGAGCGCTTCATCGCAAGCGCTCCAACAGTGCTGGATGCGCGCCCACAATCGCCCGGATGGTGCCCCGGCTGCTCGGTGTCGATTTCACGTGCGCGCCGTCGCGGCGCAAGCCGATCACGGTCGCGCGCGGTCGTCTCGAGGGCTCGCGGCTGCGGCTCGACGCGCTCGACTCGCTGCCCAGCCTGGGCGCGTTCGAGGCGCTGCTGGCCGAGCCCGGGCCGTGGTTCGGTGCCTTCGACTTCCCGTTCGGGCTGCCGCGTGAGTTCGTCGGGGCGCTCGCGCTGGGCGACACCACCGACGCGGTGATCGCCGCGCTGCGCCGGCGCTGCGCCGATCGGCTCGCGCTGCGTGCGCTGATCGACGACTGGAGCCGCAGCCGCGCCGCCGGGCAGCGCCTCGCGCACCGGCGCACCGACGTGGCGATGGCCGGCATCCGCTCGACCAGCCCGCTGCAGACGCGCTACGTGCCGGTGGGCTTCATGTACTTCGAGGGCCTGTGGCGGCTGGTGGATGCCGGCGTGTCGCTGCCGCGGCTGCGCACCGGCGACCCGGCGCGCGTGGCGGTCGAGGGCTATCCGGGCCTGCTGGCCTTCGAGCTGGTCGGCCGGCGCTCGTACAAGAACCGCGACGACGACGATCGCCGCGCCGCGCGGGCCGACATCGTGCGCGGGCTCGAACAGGGCAGCGGCCGCCTCGGCGTGCGGCTGGTGCTGGGCCAGGGGCTGCGCCTGGCGCTGCTGGACGATGCCGGCGGCGATGCGCTCGATGCGGTGCTGTGCCTGGCGCAGGCGGCCTGGGCCGGCGCGCGGCCCGATGCCGGCCTGCCCGAGCCGGTCGACCCGGTCGAAGGCTGGATCGCTACCGTGGGTTGAGCGCGGGCACCGCGTGCGTCGAGGGTGCGCCGAGCGCCATTGCCGGCATACACTGAAGCCGAATTTGATCCAGATCAAGTTCACACGGTGGCGCGGCGCGGAGCCGGGCGCCGCACACGCAGCCAGGGAGACGCCGCATGATCCGCCGAACCTTCAACGCCATCGTGCTCGCGCTGGCCGCCGCCGTGCCGCCGGCCTTCGCGCAGACGTGGCCGGCCAAGCCGATCCGCGTGGTGGTGCCGTTCCCGCCCGGCGGCCCGAGCGACATCGTGATGCGCCTGGCAGCCGAGAAGATGCAGGCGGCGCTGAAGCAGCCGGTCGTGGTCGACAACAAGGCCGGCGCCGGCGGCAACCTGGGCGCGGCCGAAGTCGCGCGCGCCGCGCCCGACGGCTACACGTGGCTGTGGGGCACCGATTCGCTGGTCACCGTCAACCCGCACATCTACAAGAGCCTCGGCTTCAAGGTCGATGCGCTGCTGCCGGTGAGCATCGGCACGCAGTTCAACCAGACGCTGGTGTGCAACCCGGCGCTGGGCGTCAAGACCCTGGCCGAGCTGGAGGCCAAGGCCAGGGCCGAGAAGTTGAGCTACGCGTCGGGCGGTGCCGGCGTGCCCGGCCACCTGTCGATGGAACTGCTGCAATCGATGGCCGGCTTCGAGATGACCCACGTGCCCTACAAGGGCCCGGCGCCGGCAGCGCAGGACGTGATCGGCGGCCAGGTGGCCTGCGGGCTGCTCGCCGGGCCGACGGTGCTGCCGCACGTGCGCAGCGGCCGGCTGGTGGCGTTGGCGGTGACCGGCAGCACGCGCTCGCCGACGCTGCCCGATGTGCCGACGATCGCCGAAGCCGGCGTGCCCGGCTATGCGGCCGACTTTTCGCTGGTGATGTTTGCGCCGCGCGGCACGCCGCAGCCGATCGTCGATCAGTTCCGGCAGGCGCTGGTCGACGCGCTGAAGATGCCCGATGTGAGCGACAAGCTCAAGGCCGGCGACCAGGTCGTGGTCGGCAGCACGCCGGAGCAGGCGGCCAGGACGCTCGCGGCCGATTCGAACAAATGGGGTGAGGTGGCGCGCCGGATCCACCTCGGGCTCGACTGACGGCGCGGCGCGCCGGCCGCGCACGGCGGCGGCGCATCGGGCAGGGGCCGCAGGCAGCCGCGAGCCGGCGCTCTGCTGCAGCCCGGGTCAGCGCGACGCCACCACCGGCCGGATCTGCTGCATGCGCTCGGACGGCGCCGTCGCCGTCGGGTCGAAGGGGAGTTGGCGGTGGCCGTCCATCGCGGCCAGGATGCGGCGCACGTATTCGCGCGTCTCGGCGTAGGGCGGCACGCCCAGGTAGCGCTCGACCGCGCGCTCGCCGGCGTTGTAGCCGGCGGCCACCAGCGCGATGTCGCCCTGGAAGTAGGCCATCAGCCAGCGCAGGTAGGCCATGCCGCCGCGGATGTTCTGCGCCGGGTCCAGCGGGTCGCGCACCTTGAAGCGCGCCGCGGTGTCGGGGATCAGCTGCATCAGCCCCTGTGCCTTCTTCGGCGACAGCGCCAGCGGGTCGAAGTTGGATTCGGTGGCGATGATCGCCAGCACCAGTTGCGGCTCGAGCTTGTAGTCGGGCGCGACCAGCTTCACGAAGTTGACGATCGGCGCCGGCGCGTTGCGCGGCGGTGCCAGCGCCACCGGCACGGCGGCTGTCGCCGGCAGGCTGCGGCGGGCCGGGCGCGGCGCGGCGGCAGCGGCGCGGTCTTCGTCGGGCTGGCGCAGGCAGGGTGGCGGCGCGCCGCGCGGCGTGCCCATCGACGCCGCCATGTTGCGCGCCTGCTCCAACCCTTGTTCGGCGGCGGCGGCGAACAGGTGCGCCGCCTGCGCGTCGTCGCGCTCGATGCCGCGGGCATTGGTCAGCATCCACGCCAGGTTGAACTGCGATTCGGCGTCGCCGTAGCGCGCGGCGCGGCAGTACAGCTCGGCCGCGCGCACCGCGTCGCGCGCCACGCCGTCGCCGTGCTCGTAGGCCAGCGCCTGCTGGCGCCAGCCGGCCACCCGCGACGGCACCACCGGGCCGGTTTCGGGCGGCGGCGTGGCCGGGCGCGGCAGGCTGTCGAGCGACAGGGTCGGCTGGGCCGCGCTCACCGCAACGGCCTGCGGCTGTACCTGCGCCTGCGCACCCAGTGCCGCACCGCCGCACAGCAGCGCGGCCAAGGCGGCTTCGCGCAGGTTGCGGGCGGTTCGCGGGGTCACGGCGGCAGGGCGGCGGGCAGCAAGGCTGCCGAGTCTATCGGGGTCAACCCGATCCGGCACGTGCCCCGGCTCCCCCGAACAAGGGGGGCGGGGCCGTGACGAGTCCGGCGGCCGTGAAAGGTTGGACACCTCCGGTGGGCACCCGCCTCGGGGGCTCGCCTCCGACGCCCACCGCGGGCATCCGCCGCCGACACCCGCCGCGGGCGCCCGGCCGCGGGCTTCAGGGTGCCGCGCCGCCGTCCAGCCGCCGCGCCTCGACGTAGTAGCGCTTCTCGTGCGCCTCGCCCATCGAAAAGGTCTTGCGCGGCAGCACGCCTTCGCGCACCACCATGTGCAGCAGCGCGCTCTTGTCCAGCGTGGGCAGCAGCACGCCGGCGCAGCCCGGCTGCTGCGCCAGGCGGGCGAGGGTGTCGTCGCCGTGCACGTAGTCGATCTCGTGCATCCGGCCGTCGGCCAGCCACTGGTCCAGCAACGGCTGCAGGCTGCCCACCGCCAGCGTCGACGGCGGATCGGCCAGGCGCAGCAGCGTGCAGCGCGGCCCCGGCCCGATCAGCCCGGCCACCTGCTCGCCGGCCGCCGCCGCGCGCACGGCGGCCGCCAGCGCCGGCGCCGAGGGCAGATCCGTGAGCGCCAGCCGCGCGCCGAAGGCCTGCGCCAGCCACTCGCGCGGGTCGGCCTGCAGGCCGAACAGCAGCCGGTGGATCGGTTCGAATTCCAGCGCCGGGTCGTGGATGTTCTCGACCTCGACCAGCGCGTGCCGGCACGGGTGGCCGGCCGGTGCGGTGGCGGCCATCGCCTCCCAGATCGCCTTGGCGGTGGCGAGCGAATGGTTGCCGTCGCCCATCGCGAACTGCATCACCGGGGTGCCCGGCGCCACGCCGTGGCGCGCGGCGAAGGCGGCGGGGTCGGCCAGCAGGTCGAGCGCGGCGCAGGCCTGCTGCGCGGCAGCGGCGTCGGCCACCCAGCCGGCCACCTGCCCGCCGCCGAGCATCAGCTCGGTGTCGTACAGCGGCGCGAAGCGCGCGCGCGCCGCCGCCAGCGGCTCGATCACGGTGCAGCCCGGGTCGTCGATCAGCACCAGGATGTGCGGCAGCTCGAGCGCGGCGCCGCGCCGCACCTCGATGCGCGGCGCCAGCCGCGCGACGATGGTCTGCTCGGTCGGGCGGATCAGGCTGGCCGAGCCGGGCCGGAAGTCGTAGTGCGCCAGGTCCAGCTCGAGCATCAGCCCGCGGCGCACGCGCGCGCCGATCCGGCGCTCCACGTAGACCGCGCCGGTGTGCTCGGCCAGCAGACCGCCCGCCAGGTAGGCGCGCATCGCCGCCTGGATGCGCGCGATGCGCGCGGCGCCGTCGGCCTCGCCCAGGAAAGCCTCCGGGTAGATCAGTTGCAGCGTCGAGGGTGCGTCGCCGACCTCGGCCGCCACGCGCTGCCAGTAGTCGGGTTCGGCGGTGTGCTGGTCGCAGGCGATCACCGCCCACTTGCGCAGGTCGATGCCGGGGCGCGGCAGGCACAGGCGGGGCAGGCGGTAGGCGCGGGTGTGGTTCATGCGCGGCAAGTCGGGGTGGGCAGGCCGCGATGGTAGGCGCAGCGCCGCCGCCCGCAGGCGGCGGCCAGAATACCGGGATGGGCACCTGGACCATCTGCGCCGCCGGCCTGCGCCAACGCGTGCGCCTGCTGCTGGCGCTGGCAATGCTGTTCGCGGCTTTCGGCGCAAGCGCGGCGCAGCCGCCGGCGCGCAGCGTCGAAGGCCGCGCGCAGCGCGTCGTCGACGGCGACACGCTGTGGTTCGCGCCCGACGACGGCAGCGCGCCGCAGCTGCTGCGCCTCGTGGGCATCGATGCCCCCGAGATCTGCCAGCCCTGGGGTCCCGAGGCCCGCGCGGCGCTGCAAGAGCTGGTGCAGGGCCAGCCGCTGCGGCTCGAGATCGCCGGCCGCGACACCTATGGCCGCCTGCTGGGCACGCTCTACGCCGGCACGCGCAACCTCAACCGGACGCTGGTGCAGGAAGGGCATGCGTGGAGCACGCGCTACAAGTACGACCGCGGGCCCTACGTGGCCGACGAGCGCATGGCCAAGGCGCTGGGCCGCGGCTTCAACCGTGCGGGCAATGCGGTGATGCCGCGCGACTTCCGGCGCGAGCATGGGCCCTGCTTCGACGGCGCTGGCGGCGGCGCGGCGGCGGCAGCGCCGGCAGCAGCCGCCCCGCCGCCGGCCGGTGCGAACGCCGCAAAGCCCTATCGCTGCGACGGCCGCACGCGCTGCGCGCAGATGAGCTCGTGTGCGGAGGCCACCTGGTTCCTGCGCAACTGCCCGGGCGTGCAGATGGACGGCAACCGCGACGGCGTGCCCTGCGAGCGGCAGTGGTGCCGGCCATGAGCCCGCCGCCCCGAACTGCTGCTGCACCACCTGCCGCGGACGCACGCCAGCGCCCCCAACCCTCGACAAGCCGACGCGCCGGTGCAGCACGCGCGCTGGGCGCAGCCGCCGAGATCGTGCGGGGCGCTTGCACGCAGACTCCTGCTGAGGGACGCACGGACCTTCGGTGTCGGCTTTCGGCCCAAAGCGGCCGCAGGCCGCTTCGGGCCTGGCGGCCCTTTTGCACCGCTCCCCCGAGCCCCCTCCGAGAGGGGGCTCCAGTTCGATTGACGAGTCGGCCTGCCGGCCGACGGACCGTGGTGTCTCCCTCG
>WBZU01000091.1_pt1 | contig 94977 bp, 98 predicted proteins | sample 5204311 | NCBI WGS metagenome assembly WBZU01 (sample SAMN12344359, study PRJNA552823) | activated sludge metagenome | biome: Activated sludge suspended growth; feature: Nitrification reactor; material: Wastewater; isolation source: activated sludge from nitrification reactor of wastewater...
CTGCTCGTTCTGTACACGTCGGCGTTCTTCACGCGAAAGTTCCACTGCCACATCATGATTGATAGTCATCAGAGAGATTCCCTTCAGGGTTGAACCTCACCGCTTACACAGACCATCTGACACGCCCCTCCATTCCGACCTCGTCCTGGCCACCCAGATCGGGACGACTGGTGTCGATACGGGCACCGGTTTCCCGCCCCGCCGCCCACAACTCGGCCAGATTCGCCGCGTTCGCACCGCTGGTCGCCGCACCACCCAGAATCGGGGCGGCCAACAACGACGCCACCGTTACCCCCAGACCCGTCGCCTCGGACTTGGCCTTAGTCACGGCAGTCTTCGCCGCACCCGCCGTCTCCGCCGCAGCGGCAATCGCCGTCGGCGCGACCGCATGATCGACCGGTGCCAACGCCGCGGCCACCTGCGCCGAGCGCTGCGCGCGCTGGGCCGTCACCGCGTCAGCAGCCGTTGAGGCTGCCGCCCCCAAAGTGTCCGACAGTGCACCGCGCGCACGCTTGGCCGCATTCCGACCCGACAACGCTGCGCCACCGCGCCGCGCAACACCCTGCGATTCTGGCTGGGTACCCGTAGCCGCCGTACCATCCGCCCCGGCTGCCCCACCGGGCGTCGCCGCACCCCGATGCGACCGCGCCCCCCACTTCGCACCCCACTGGTGCTGCTCACCACCTGCAGACGACGAACCGTCCTGAGCGGCAGCAGCGCCATCACCCGTCGACGGAGTCGGTGCGTGTCCTCCCCGACTCGAACCATCGCCACCGCGCTGGGCCCATGTGCCCTGACCATTGCCCCATGACTTGCCCGCCTGGCCCCACCGACTACCGCCGCCCGAACCTTGCGTGCCGTCACCGGACTGGCCGGCGTCGCCCTGACTACCACTCTGCCCAGCATCGCTCTGGCCGGCACCACTCTGGCCACTACCGCTGTCGCCGGCAGAACCCGCGCCGCTACCCGAGCCCGCAGCACCGGAACCATTGCCAGCTCCCGAGCCATTGCCGTGGCCAAAACCCTTGCCGTGACCCAAGCCCTTCCCATGGCCAAAGCTGCCTTTGCCACCAGCATGGCCACTCGAACTACTGGCCCCGCCACCACCGGAACCAGCACCGCCAGAAGCACCACCGGGCGAGGCGTTCGACGCGCCCCCACCCCCGCCGAGAAGGGCAACACTGATCGCCGCAGCAGCGGTCAACGTCTGAACACGATGCTTATCAATTCGAGCCATTCCAGTAATATAGGTCACACAATGGCGATCACAAGAAACTCATAGAGTCATTCCGCCATATATCCCTATTGTCCAAATTCTTCGTATTGCGATATATATCCGAGAACGGCCGTTAGACCCGTCCGGATTGTCCGGAATCGGCTCTACAGACCTCCGGTCAAAGCGTGCGTGATCAGCGGCGGGACGTCGGATCTGCCTTCGATAATCGCCACTAACGCGGACCGGCCGATGTGCGCTTCGAGTAGATCCGCCATCACATCGAATTGCTCGGCACGCATCTGCTCAAAAGGCACGCGCCCCGCCTCGAACCGCTTTCCCCTAACCGCGGCGACCCGCGTCAACAAATCGCGCCGCACCGCGTCGTTCTCCAACAACCCGTGCCAATGGGTGCCCCACAGATTCTCCCGCTCGACACCCTCGCCACCGTCGTCGGTGACGAGCCACGTCGCCTCCCCCGACTCCTCGACGACGCCGTGGTGGATCTCGTAGCCGGTCGCCTCGTGGCCCCAGACCCGTCCTGCGCTGCGTCGGACGGTCTTGGCCGCATCGAAGCGGACTGTTTGGTCCAGCAAGCCGATCCCCTCGACCACCCCGCTGCCCGACTCCACGTCGTCGACGATCCTGCGGCTCAGCATCTGGAATCCACCGCACACGGCCAGGATGGGATCACCGGTCGCAGCCCGATCCCGCAGCGCCACGTCGATACCCCGCCTGCGCAGCCAACCGAGGTCGTCGACGGTGGCCCGCGTCCCGGGCACGACGACGAGATCGGCCGCGGCGACGCTGGCCGCGTCATCGACCCACGTCACTTCGACGTCGGGCTCGCTGGCCAGCGCTTCCACGTCGGTGGTGTTGGAGACGCGCGGGAGACGGATCGCGGCGACGCGCAGGCTGCCCCCCTGTGAAGTCGCCGGTCCGACCCGCGCGCCGATCGAGACCGAGAGCGAGTCCTCACCGTCGAGCCAGAGCCGCGGCTCAAACGGCAGCACCCCGAGGGTGGGCCGGCCGCTCAGCTCCTCGAGCCGGTCGAGCCCGGGCGTCAACAGCCCGGGATCACCGCGGAACTTGTTGACCAAGTAGCCGCGCACGAGCCGCTGGTCGTCGGGATCGAGGATCGCGGTGGTACCGAAGAGGTGGGCCAGGGATCCACCTCGGTCGATGTCACTGACGACGACGACGGGTAGGTCGGCCGCCGAGGCGAGCCCGAGGTTGGCGATGTCGGAACCGCGCAGGTTGATCTCGGCTATCGAGCCGGCGCCCTCGACGACGACGACATCGAACTCATCGCGCAGCGCCGCAAGGTCGTCGAGCACCACGTCGCGAAGCCGTGTCCGCCACTGCGCGTAATCGGCCGCCCCGACCACTCCAGCGGTCTGCCCACGGACCACGACGTGGGACTGACGATCCGATCCCGGCTTGAGCAGCACCGGGTTGAACCGCACCGACGGCTCCAACCCCGCCGCCCGCGCCTGGGCGGCCTGCGCCCGGCCGATCTCCCCACCGTCGAGCGTCGCGACGGAATTGTTCGACATGTTCTGCGCCTTGAACGGCGCCACGCGGACACCCTCTCGCGCCAACAGGCGGCACAGGCCCGCGACGACCATCGACTTGCCGGCGTCGCTGGTGCAACCGCCGATCAGCACCGCACCGCGCATCGGCGCAGTCAGACGATGTCGGGATCGGGCAGGGTGAGGACCTCGGCACCATCGTCGGTGACGACGAGGGTGTGCTCGAATTGGGCGGTCCACTGCCGGTCGCGGGTCACGACCGTCCACCCATCGTCCCAGATCTCGTACGGCAGGCCCCCGAGGTTGATCATCGGCTCGATGGTGAACACCATGCCGGGCTCCAAAACGGTGTCCACGTTCGGCTGGTCGTAGTGCAGTACGACCAGCCCGTTGTGGAACGTCTCGCCGATCCCGTGGCCGGTGAAGTCGCGGACTACGTTGTAGCCGAAGCGGTTCGCGTACGCCTCGATGACACGGCCGACGACGTTGAGCTCGCGCCCGGGCTTCACCGCTTTGATGGCCCGGTCGGTGGCGATGCGGGTCCGCTCCACGAGATCGGCGGCCTCCTGGGAGACATTTCCGGCGAGGAACGTCGCGTTGGTGTCGCCGTGGCAGCCGTCGAAGAAGGCGGTCACATCGATGTTGACGATGTCACCGTCGGCGATCACCGTAGAATCGGGGATGCCGTGACAGATCACCTCGTTGAGCGACGTGCAGCACGACTTCGGGAAGCTCTTGTAGCCCAACGTCGACGGATAGGAGTCGTGGGCGATCAGATAGTCGTGCACGATGCCGTCGAGCTCGTCGGTCGTCACGCCGGGGGCGACGGCGGCACCGGCGGTAGCCAGCGCATTCGCGGCGATCTTGCTGGCGACGCGCACCCGCTCGATGATGTCGGGCGTCGCCACCCAGGGCTCGGCGCCCTCTTTGGCGGTCTTCTTGTCGACGTACTCGGGTCGCACGATGTGGCTGGGCACGGGCCGTCGAGGTGAGACGACGCCGGGGGCCAAGGGAGCGCGAACAGACATGGGGACCACTGTAGTGCCCTCGGCCGAGGCGATGCAGCCGACTAAGGGCGGCTGTACATGCCGTAATTCGGCGGTAGCGAGTTGAAGAAATCGCGGGTCACGCCGACGGCGTGCGTCGAGTCACCACCGCCGACGATCAGCGTCGCAAAGGCCAGGTCGCCGCGGTATCCGGCGAACCACGCGTGCGATCCGCCCGCGAACTCGGCTTCACCGGTCTTGGCGAAAATCGGTCCGAGACCGTTCACGACGGTGCCGGTGCCCTCGGTGACGACCGCGCGCATCATCGGCTTGACCTGGTCGTAGATCTTCGGGTCGACGGTGGGCCAAGGTCCGGTGACCTTGGTGGTGCGGCCGCGGATGAAGGTCGGGACCGGCGGGGACCCGTGGGCGATGGTCGCCGGGACCATCGCGAGGCCGAACGGCGACACCAGTACCTTGCCCTGGCCGAACCCGTCCTCGCTGCGCGCCACGATGTCGGGCGCGATTGGCACCGACCCGGACACGTTGGCCAGGCCGGGGATGTCGTAGACGCCGCCCAGGCCCATCGCCGCGGCCTGATAGGCGAGGTCAGACGGGCCCATCTGGCTGGCAAGGTGCGCAAACGTCGTGTTGCAGGACTGGGCGAAAGCACCGAGCAGCGGGACGCTGCCGAGAGAGAACTTGTCGTAGTTGGGGATCAGCCGCGATCCGATCTGGATCTCACCCGGGCAGGGGACGATCGACGACGGATGGGCGAGATTGGCGCGCACCGCGGCCGACGCGGTCACCATCTTGAACGTCGATCCCGGCGGGTAGAGGCCGTTGGTGGCGATCAACCCGTCGACGTCGGCGGCCTTATTCTGCGCAATCGCCAGGATGTTGCCCGTCGACGGCTGGATGACGACCATCGCCGCCTTGCGACCAGCCCCGTTTACCGCCCGCTGTGCTGCAGCCTGGACCGCGCGCGAGAGGGTCAGCGTCACGGCCGGCGACGGCTTCGGCGCATGGTCGTCGAGGATGCCGGCGGTCACACCGTTGGGGTTCACGACGTCGACGCGCCACCCGGGCGTTCCGGCGGTCTGGCCTTCGACGACCCTGCGCACCTGCGCCAGCAAGGCCGGCGCAAAACCGGGTTCGACGGGGAGCAGCTCGGCCTGGTCGGTGGCGACGATGCCGGGGATGGCCAACCGGTCGCGGATCTGGTCGAAATCACTGTGGCTCAATCGGATCAGCGAGTACGGCTTGCCGGTGGCGGTCGCTGTTTCCACGACGGACTGGACGTTGACCTTGGGGTTGAAGCGCGCGAGCGCCTCGAGTGCCCCGGTGAGGGAATCCAGTGGCTCGACGCCGGCCCGCAGCGCCGCCTTCGCGTCGAAACTGATCCCGACGACCGTGCCGTTGACCATGACGCGCGAACCGTCAGACTCGTTCACCTCGGCGCGCGGGGCCTCCAGTGTGCGGAACTTCAGGCGCTGATCGGCACCCAGCTCAGGGTGCAGGTTCGTCGGCATCCACCGCACCGACCAGCCGCTGTCGCCGCGGCTGGCCGCGACCTGCGCGGTGTAGCGCCATTCGCGCTTACCGGGCAGGTGCCACGTGTAGGTGACGTCGGCCAAGGCGTTGTCGACCGAGAGGCGCACTTTGCCCGTCGAATAGTCGAGTTTCTCGGCGTCGAGGCCGGCCCACATCTCGGCGATCGCCGTCGACGCGACGTCCGGACTGCCGGTCTGGGCGGCGGCACCCTTCACGTCGCGGGCGGCGAGGGCGTGCATGAAACGGTCGACGACGCGGCGCGGGTTGTCCTCGGCGGACCCGCAAGCGCTCAGCGACATGCCGACGACGGCAGCGACGGTGATCGCGACGGTCCGGGCGACTGCTTTCGAAGGTCTCATCACGGTTGATACTAGATGTGACGCATGTGATTGGTGTGACGCCACGCTGGGCTCACTCGGCGCGGATTCGGGCTCACTCGGCGCGGATTCGGGCTCGCTCGGCGCGGATTTGGGCTCAGTCGATGAGGACGGTCGCGAAGGTGCCGACCTGTTCGAACCCGACGGCCTCGTAGGCGCGGCGCGCGCACACGTTGAAATCGTTGACGTAGAGGCTAGGCGTCCGACCGTGTGCACGAATCGCGGCGGCGACGGCTGCGGTCCCCGCCTTGCCGAGGCCGGAGTCGCGGTACTCGGGGTCGACCCACACGCCCTGGATTTGGCCGACCGCGTGCGAGAGCGCACCGATCTCGGCCTTGAACACCACGCGCCCGTCATCGAACCGCGCGAACACCCGCCCCGCATCGATCAACCCGGCCAAGCGCTGCCGGTAGGCGCGCCCACCGTCGAAGGCACACGGGTCGACGCCGATCTCGGAGGTGAACATCTCCACCGCCGCGGGGAAGTAGGCCGACAGGTCGTCGCGGGTGACCAACCGGACCTCGGGGTCTTCGGCGATCCGCGGTGCGCGGCGCAGGGCCATCAGCGGTTGCACGGCGCGCACCTCGCGGGCCGAGCCCCAAGCCGGCTCGAGCCGTTCCCACAGCCCCAGCGCCAGCTCGGCGGGCCCGACGATGGACGAGCACTCGCGCGGGCGGGTCGACGCGGACTCCGCAAAGTAGTCGAGATCGGCGTCGGCGCCGACCAGTGGGATCAGGTTGGCGCCGGAGAAACACAGTGAGAACTCGGGGTCGTCGGCCGACCACAGCTGCCCGCCCAGCCAACGCGGTTCAATGCCGTAACTCTCGACACGGGCGGCGACCATGCAGGTGGCGACAGGGTCGGCGGCGAGGGCACGCGCCACCGCCAGTGCGTCGCTGGTCTGCAGCGGCTGTCGACGCCTGGTCAGCATGAACGGACTCCCTCCCGCGGTCCGGCGGCGCGCCGCGTCAGCTCACGGTGACGACGGGTGCGCCGGTTCCAGTGTCGCCCGTTTCCTCGGCGATTCGCAGGGCTTCCTCGATTAACGTCTCGACGATCTGCGACTCCGGCACTGTCTTGATGACCTCGCCCTTGACGAAGATCTGGCCTTTGCCGTTGCCGGAGGCGACACCCAGGTCTGCCTCCCGGGCCTCCCCCGGCCCGTTGACGACACAGCCCATGACGGCGACGCGCAGCGGCACCTCCATGCCGTCGAGCCCGGCGGTCACTTCCTCGGCCAGCTTGTACACGTCGACCTGGGCGCGTCCGCACGACGGGCAGGACACGATCTCCAGCCGACGGGGCCGCAGGTTGAGCGACTGCAGGATCGCATCGCCGACCTTGATCTCCTCGACCGGCGGCGCCGACAGGGACACGCGGATCGTGTCGCCGATCCCCTCCGATAGCAGCGCCCCGAAGGCGACGGCCGACTTGATGGTGCCCTGGAACGCGGGGCCGGCCTCGGTGACGCCCAAATGCAGCGGGTAGTCGCACTGCGCGGCGAGCTGGCGGTAGGCCTCGACCATGATGACGGGGTCGTTGTGCTTGACGGAGATCTTGATGTCGCCGAAGCCGTGCTCCTCGAACAGCGACGCCTCCCACAGCGCCGATTCGACGAGGGCCTCCGGCGTCGCCTTGCCGTACTTCTCCATCATCCGCTTGTCCAGCGAACCGGCGTTGACGCCGATGCGGATCGGGATGCCGGCAGCTCCGGCGGCCTGCGCGACCTCCTTGACCCGGCCGTCGAACTCCTTGATGTTGCCGGGGTTCACGCGCACCGCCGCACAGCCCGCATCGATCGCGGCGAAGATGTACTTCGGCTGGAAATGGATGTCGGCGATCACCGGGATGTTGGCCTTGCGGGCGATCTCCGGCAGTGCGTCGGCGTCCTCCTGGCGGGGACAGGCCACGCGCACGATGTCGCACCCGGAAGCGGTCAGCTGCGCGATCTGCTGCAGCGTCGCGTTGATGTCGTGCGTCTTGGTCGTGGTCATCGATTGCACCGAGATGGGGCTATCGCTGCCGACGCCGACATCGCCGACGCGGATCTGCCGGGTCTTGCGGCGTGGCGCCAGCACGGGCGGCGGTGCCGCGGGCATGCCGAGCCCGATGGCGAGGGGGGCTGAATCACTGGTCATGTGGGCCTCAGAAAAGCTTGATCGGATTGATGATGTCGGCGGTGAGGGTGAGCACCATGAATGCGCCCATCACCGCGACCACTGTGTAGGTCAGCGGCATCAGCTTCATGTAGTCGACCGGCCCGGCCGCGATCTTGCCGCGACGTCGGCGCAGCGCATTACGAACCTTCTCGTAGGCGACGACCGCCATGTGCCCACCGTCGAGCGGCAGCAGCGGCACCAGGTTGAACAGCCCGAGGAAGAAGTTGATGCTGATGAGCAGGCCGATGAACAGCTCCCAGACGCCCTGCTCGACCGCCTCGCCGCCGATCACCGAGGCGCCCCACACGCTGATCGGCGTGTCCGCCGACCGCTCGCCGCCGGTCACCGCGGTCCACAGGGCGCCGATCTTCGTCGGCAGCGACACCAGTGCGTCCCAGGTTGCCGAGATCATGTCGCCGGTGAACGCGACCGACGCGGGGATGGCGGAGAGCACGTTGTACTTGACCGGCATCGGCGGGCCCGGGTACTTCAACCCGATCATCTGACGCTGCTGGGTCGTCGTGGTGCCGTTGGGCCCGGGTCCGGTGATGGTGACCGGGGTCGGGGTGACGGTCAGGTTCAGCAGCTTGCCGTCGCGGTCCACGCCGAGCGCGACCGGTCCGGTTGCTGCGGCCAACAGCGGGGTGACCTCGGCGGCCTTGCTCACCGGCTTGCCATTGACCGAGACGATCTTGTCCCCGGCCCGCAGCCCGGCCGCGGCGGCCGGTCCGGGGCCGGTGCAGGGAACGGCGTTCTCGCCCTGCTCATTGAGCTGGGGCGCCACGCAGAACGTCGATGCGACGACGGCGGGCGTTGGCTCCGGGTGCAGGTTCGGCAACCCCCAGCCGACGGCGAGCACGATGATCAGTAGAAAGCCGAGGATGAAGTTCTGCAGCGGACCTGCGACAAGGACGACGAGGCGCTTCCACGGCTTCTGCTTGTACATCGCGCGCGACTCCTCGTCGGCGCTCAGGTCCTCGTAGGGCGTCATCCCGGCGATGTCGCAGAACCCGCCGGCGGGGATGGCCTTGAAGCCGTATTCGGTCTCACCGCGCCGGGTCGACCACAGGGTGGGTCCGAAGCCGACGAAGTAGCGGCGCACCTTCATCCCGGTGGCCTGCGCGGCCCACATGTGGCCGCATTCGTGCCAGGCCACCGACAAGACCAACGCGATCGCGAATCCCGCGACGCCGAGGGCAAAGCTCACTGGTTCAACTCCGTTGCTCCCACCACCGCGGCGGCCCGGGTGCGGGCCCACTGATCAGCGGCGAATACCTCGTCCACACTACCCGGCGGTGAGCGCCACTCGTCGGCTGCGGCGAGCACCTCGGCAATGGTCGGGACGATCCGGTCGAACCGCAGTGCACCGTCGAGGAAGGCCTGGGCGGCGACCTCGTTGGCGGCGTTGTAGACCGCGGTCAGGCTGCCGCCGGCCGTGCCGGCCTCCCGTGCGACGCGGATCGCCGGGAACACCTCGTCGTCGACGGGTTCGAAGGTCCAGGCCGAGGCGGTGGAGAAATCACACGCGGTCGACGACCCGGGCACACGGTCGGGCCAGCCCAATGCCAGGGCGATCGGCAGCTTCATCGACGGCGGTGAGGCCTTCGCGATGGTCGCCCCGTCGACGAAGGTGACCATCGAGTGGACGATCGACTGCGGGTGCACGGTCACATCGATCCGGTCGTAGGGCACATCGAACAGCAGGTGCGCCTCGATCACCTCGAGCGCCTTGTTGACCAGGGTCGCCGAGTTCAGGGTGATCATCGGCCCCATCGACCAGGTCGGGTGCTTGCCCGCCTGTTCCGGTGTGACGTCGCGCAACTGCTCGGCGCTCCAGCCGCGGAACGGGCCGCCCGACGCGGTCAGGACGAGGCGGTCGACCTCGGCGGCACTGCCGCCGCGCAGGCACTGGGCAATTGCGGAATGCTCGGAGTCCACCGGCACGATCTGGCCCGGCGCCGCCGCGTCCATGACCAGCGATCCCCCGGCCACCAGTGACTCCTTGTTGGCCAGCGCCAGCCGGGCACCCGAGGCGAGGACCGCCAGACTGGGCGCCAGGCCGCGCGCCCCGACCACCGCGTTGAGGACTATGTCGGCGGGCACGGCGCCCACGAGGTCGACCATCGCATCAGGACCGCTCAGGACGGGACCACCGAGGGCCTCGGCAACCTGCCCGGCGGTGGCTTCATCGGCGACGGCGATCGCCGACGGCCCGATCCCGAATGCCTTCGCCTGCGCGATGAGGGCGTCGGGATTGCCGCCGCCGGCGCCGAGCCCGACGACGCGGAAGCGCTCGGGGTGCTCGGCGATCACTTCCAGCGCCTGGGTGCCGATCGACCCGGTCGATCCGAGAATCAGTACGCGTGTGGCCACATCCACATTCTCCCCCATCCACCGCAGCGAACCGAACGCCGGTTATGATGACAGCCAGCAGCCCGTCCATCGTCGAAGGAGCCGTCCCGTGGCCAGCACCGAGGTTGATCACCCCACCGTTGACACCGGATGGGTCCGCGAGCCCGTCGCAGCACCGTCGGCACGGTTCGGCTGGCACGGCTTCGGCCGCAAGTCGGCGTCGCTCGCCGGTGTGCTCGTCATCATCGCGCTGCTCGGCATGACGATCGGCAACCACGAGGGCCATGTCGAGGACTTCTTCCTCGTCGGTATCGCCGTCATCGTCGCTGTTCTCCTGTTGAAGAACACGATCTGGCCCGGGCGTAGCGAAGCCGCCTGACCGCTAGCGGTCTTCTGCGGCCAGCTGACCACAAGCGGCCGCAATCTCTTGCCCACGCGTGTCGCGCACTGTGCAGGAAACACCCTGTTCGCGCACGCGCGCGACGAATTCCCGTTCCACCGGTTTGGGGCTGGCGTCCCATTCTGAGCCCGGAGTCGGGTTGAGTGGGATCAGGTTGACGTGCACCAGCGAGCCGAGTGCCTCCCGCAGCTTGGCGCCGAGCATGTCCGCGCGCCACGGCTGGTCGTTGACGTCGCGGATGAGGGCGTACTCGATCGAGACCCGCCGGCCGGTGGTGTCGGCGTAATAGCGCGCGGCTTCCAGGACCTCGGCCACCGACCAGCGGTTGTTCACCGGGACCAGGGTGTCGCGCAGCTCGTCGTCGGGGGTGTGCAGTGAGACGGCCAGCGTGACCGACATGCCCTCGTCGGCCAGCCGCCGGATCGCCGGTGCCAGGCCTACCGTCGACACCGTCACCGACCGCGCCGAGATTCCGAGACCCTGCGGGGCGGGCGAGATGATCTTGCGGACCGCGTCGACGACCCGCTTGTAGTTCGCCAGCGGCTCCCCCATGCCCATGAAGACGACGTTGGACAGCCGGCCCGGTTCGCCGAACTCACCGTCGCGCAGGGTGCGCGCCGCGGAGCGGACCTGATCGACGATCTCGGCGGTCGACAGGTTGCGGTCGAGGCCGCCCTGCCCCGTCGCGCAGAACGGGCAAGCCATTCCGCAACCAGCCTGCGACGAGATGCACAGCGTGTTGCGCTCCGGATAACGCATCAGGACGCTCTCCAACAGAGTGCCGTCGTGCAGCCGCCACAGCGTCTTGCGCGTCGTGTGGTCGTCGGTGTCGATGGTGCGCACCGGCGTCATCAGCGACGGGAAGAGCTGCTCACCGACGTCGGCGCGCACGCCCGCCGGAAGATCGGTCATCTCCGCGACGTCGGCGTTGAACCGGCCGTAATACTGGTTGGCCAGCTGCTTGGCGCGGAACTTCGGCAGGCCAAGCTTCTCGACGGCGGCCGCAGCCTCCTCCGGCGAGAGGTCGGCGAAGTGGGTGGGCGGCTTTCCTCGCTTGGGTGCGTCGAACACCAGGGGCAAGGAAGTCATGGGTGCCATTGTCCCATGCACCGCCCCACGTTCTCGAATCCCGAATCGGCGCATCGACGACGGCGGCTCGGTGCGGCGCCGGTCGGTACGCTCGAAAATGGCAGATCATTGGAGGAAGCAATGAAGGCAGTTGTCGTCACGGGACCCGATCTGGCCCCCGTTTACGCCGATTTCCCCGACCCGACACCGGGCGACGGATTCGTCGTCGCCGACTTGGTCGCGGCCGGGATCCACAACATCGTCCGCAGCCGCGCGTCGGGCCGGCACTACAGCTCCACGGCGGTGTGGCCGCTGATCCCGGGCATCGACGCCGTTGTGCGCACCGGCGACGGACGCCTCGTCTACACCGCCACGCAGGCCGTGCCCTACGGGACGATGGCCGAACACATCCCCACCTCCGAAGCCTTCGCCATCGCGGTCCCAGAAGGGACCGACCCGCTGGCGGTGGCCGCTGGATGCAACCCCGGCCTCGCCTCCTGGATGCCGCTACGCAGTCGACGTGACGCGCTGGCCGACTCCGGCGGGCTGGCGACCGTGCTGGTACTCGGGGTCACGGGCATGGCCGGGCGGATCGCCGTCGACAACGCGCTGGCGATGGGTGCGACGACGGTCGTCGGCGTCGGGCGCAACAGCGAAGTGCTCGAGGAACTCACGCGGACGCACGGACCGGCCCTGCGGACGGTCGCGCTCACCGGAACCGATGGCGACGCCGACGCCATTCGTGATGCTCTCGAAGGACAGGCCCCGACGACGGTGATCGACTTCCTGTGGGGACCGGTCGCGGAGCAGACCTTCGCGGCTGTGGGATCCCTCTCCGACGACACCGCTGTCGCCCACATCGAGATCGGCACGATGGCCGGGGCCGACGCCTCGGTTCCCGGAGCACTGTTGCGCAGCCGCCACTACACCCTGAGCGGAAGCGGGTTGGGCAGCGTCGACGTGTCCGCCATCTTCACGGGGATTGCCGAATTCATCGACCGGATCGGCGACGGTGCCGTGACAGTCCCCTACACGTCGTTCCCGCTGTCTCAGGTCGAGCAGGCATGGGTGTACAGCGGGCCCGAGAGGGCCGTCGTCGTACCTGGCTGAACCCGGTCTACCAGCGCCGAAGTCAGAGCAGCGCCGAGAGCACCGCCCACACGACGAACGCGCAGGGCAGCAGGGAGTCCAAGCGGTCCATGATGCCGCCGTGGCCGGGCAACAGGGTGCCCATGTCCTTGATCTCCAGGTCGCGTTTGACCTGGGACTCCACGAGGTCGCCGAGGGTGGCGCAGAAGACCAAGCCGATGCCGAGGATCACGCCGATCCACCACTGGCTGTCGAGGAGGAACACGACGCAGCAGATCGCGCCGACGATGCCGAAGGTCAGCGACCCGGCGAACCCCTCCCAGGACTTCTTGGGACTGATCGCGGGCACCATCGGATGCTTGCCGAACAGCACACCGGCGGCGTACCCGCCAACGTCGGAGCAGACGACGACGATCATCAGCGTGAACACGCGCTGAGCACCGTGGTCCTGCAGGACCATGTCGGTGGCGAATGACGCCAACACCGGGATCCAGAGCAGCACCAGCACCGACGCCGAGAGGTCGCGCAGATAGCCGACCGGCGCCGCATTCAACCCCTGGGACAGCAGGCGCCACACCATGACGATCAGGACCGTCGAGGCCAGGGCTACCAGCACACCGGTGGTGCGCCATTGCCACGAGGACGCAATGATTGCGGCGGTGCCGGCCAGCAGCGGGATCACCGGGACGTCGAATCCGCCCTCCTGCAGTCGCTTGACGACCTCCCACGTCGCAATGAGCATCGCGATGCCGACGACCAGGTACCACCACTCCGAGGCGAAGATGAGGACGGCGATACACATACCGCCGAGTGCGAGCCCGACGCCGATCGCCGCGGGAAGGTTGCGCCCGGCCTTCGATTTCGGCGCCTGCGCCGCTGCAGCGGCCGTATGTGCTGGAGGTTTGCTCATCGTGTGGGCCCGCTCAGACTTCGAGCAGTTCGCCTTCCTTGTGCTTCACGAGCTCGTCGACCTGCGCGACGTAGCCGGCGGTCGTCTTGTCGAGTTCCTTTTCGGCGCGCACAACCTCGTCCTCGCCGGCCTCGCCGTCTTTCTGGATGCGCTTGAGCTCGTCGACCGCTTTGCGCCGCACGTTGCGGATGGCGACCTTGGCGTCCTCGCCCTTGGCCTTGGCCTGCTTGACGAGTTCTTTGCGACGGTCCTCGGTGAGCTGCGGAATCGACACGCGGATGAGGTTGCCGTCGTTGGTCGGGTTGACGCCGAGGTCGGAGTTGCGGATGGCCGTCTCGATGTCGCCGAGCGAGGACTGCTCGTAGGGCTTGATCACCACCAAACGCGCTTCGGGCGTAGTGATGCTGGCCACCTGGGTGACCGGCGTCGGCGCACCGTAGTAGTCGATGACGACCCGGTTGAACATCGACGGATTGGCCCGACCCGTACGGATCGAACCCATGTCGTCCTTCGCCCGGGAGACGGCCTTCTCCATCTTCTCCTCGGCGTCGAACAATGCTTCGTCAATCATCGGTTCTGCAGTCTCCTAGGTCGTCACGAGGGTGCCGATGCGCTCACCGGCGATAGCGCGCGCAATGTTTCCCTCCGTCAACAAATTGAACACCAACATCGGCATCTTGTTGTCCATACAGAGGCTGAACGCGGTGGCATCGGCAACCTTGAGCCCCTGTTCCAGTACCTCGCGGTGGCTGATCTCGGTGAACATCGTCGCTTCCGGGTCTTCCCGCGGATCCGCGGTGAACACACCGTCGACCGCCTTGGCCATCAGGACCACCTCGGCCTTGATCTCCAACGCGCGCTGGGCGGCGGTGGTGTCGGTCGAGAAGTACGGCATACCCATGCCGGCGCCGAAGATGACGACACGACCCTTCTCCAGATGGCGCACCGCCCGCAGCGGCAGGTACGGCTCGGCCACCTGGCCCATCGTGATCGCCGTCTGGACGCGGGTGGTCACGCCGCGCTTCTCCAGGAAGTCCTGCAACGCCAGGCAGTTCATCACCGTGCCGAGCATGCCCATGTAGTCCGAGCGCGAGCGGTCGAGGCCGCGCTGCTGCAGTTCGGCACCGCGGAAGAAGTTGCCGCCACCGATGACGACGGCGATCTGCGCACCGGTCGCCACGACCTCGGCAATCTGGTCGGCCACCGCGGCGACGACATCGGGGTCGAGGCCGACCTCTCCGCCGCCGAACATCTCGCCGCCCAGCTTCAGCAGAACCCGGTGATAGCCGTGTCGTGCGGTTTCATCGCCAGCGACAGTGTTGTCTCCCGACCCGGTCATGTGATTCCTCGCCGTCCTGCGTCAGTGGGGCACGCTGCCTGTACTACCGTCGTCGCGGCCCTCGCGGGCACCGCGCACACCCGTCTCATCTTAGGGTGCGAACTGCAAAGCCCCGCCCCCGACCTGTCGGACGGGGGCGGGGCTTTGCCGTTGAACGCGTCGTGCGGTTAGCGCAGTCCCGTTAGGACTGGCCCACCTCGAAGCGGGTGAAGGCCTTCACCTCGACACCCGCGTCGGACAGGATCGCTCCGACGGTCTTCTTGGAGTCGGTGACCGACGGCTGGTCGACCAGGACGACGTCCTTGTAGTAGCCGGTCAGACGACCCTCGACGATCTTGGGCAGCGCCTGCTCGGGCTTGCCCTCCTCGCGAGCGGTCTGCTCGGCAATACGGCGCTCGTCGGCGACGACGTCCGCGGGGACCTCGTCGCGGCTCGCGTAGCGGGCCTTGAGCGCGGCGACCTGCATGGCAGCCCCGCGGGCGGCCTCGGCCGCAGCCTCGCCGTCACCGGTGTAGGACACCAGGACGCCGACCCCGGGGGGCAGGTCCGATGCACGCTTGTGCAGGTACGTCGCCACCGGGCCGTCGTAGAAGACGACGCGGCGCAGCTCGAGCTTCTCGCCGATCTTGGCCGAGAGTGCCGCGATGGCGTCGGCGACGGTGCCGTCGCCCAGCGCGGCAGCCTTGAGCTCGTCGACGTCGCTGGTCTTGGCGGCCAGCGCGGCGTCGAGGACCTGGTCGGCGAGAGCCTGGAACTCGTCGTTCTTGGCGACGAAGTCGGTCTCGCTGTTGAGCTCGATCATCGCACCGTCGCGCGCGGCGACGAGACCCTCGGCAGTGGAGCGCTCAGCGCGCTTGCCCACGTCCTTGGCACCCTTGATGCGCAGTTCCTCGACGGCCTTGTCGAAATCGCCGTCGTTGTTGGCCAGGGCGTTCTTGCAGTCGAGCATGCCCGAACCGGTGAGCTCACGAAGCCGCTTGACGTCGGCTGCGGTGTAGTTCGCCATGAGTGGCGAGCCTCCTTAGTGGTTGGCTGGTGTAGTTGCTGGTCGGCGGGTTATTCCGCGGCGGGAACGTCGCCGCCGGTGGCCGGTGCCTCGACGGCCTTGGCCGCATCGGCGTCGGTCGACGCGGTGGCCCCGGCGAGGAGCTCCTGCTCCCACTCGGCGAGCGGCTCGCCGGCGCCCGCCTCGGGCTTGTCGTCGCTGGCGGCCTGGCCCGCACGGGCCTGCACGCCCTCGGCGACGGCCGAGGCGACCACGCGGGTCAGCAAGGCGGCGCTGCGGATGGCGTCGTCGTTGCCCGGGATCGGGTAATCGACGAGGTCGGGGTCGCAGTTGGTGTCGAGGATCGCGATCACCGGGATGTTCAGCTTGCGGGCCTCACCGACGGCGATGTGCTCCTTGTTGGTGTCGACGACCCAGATGGCCGAGGGCACCTTGGCCATGTCGCGAATACCGCCGAGGGTGCGCTCCAGCTTGTTCTTCTCGCGGGTCAGCATCAAGATTTCCTTCTTGGTGCGTCCCTCGAAGCCGCCGGTCTGCTCCATGGTCTCGAGCTCCTTCAGGCGCTGCAGGCGCTTGTGGACGGTCGAGAAGTTGGTGAGCATGCCGCCGAGCCAACGCTGGTTCACGTACGGCATGCCGACGCGGGTCGCCTCTTCGGCGATCGATTCCTGCGCCTGCTTCTTGGTGCCGACGAAGAGAACGGTGCCACCGTGGGCGACGGTCTCCTTGACGAACTCATAGGCGCGATCGATGTAGGTCAGCGTCTGCTGCAAATCGATGATGTAGATGCCGTTGCGGTCGGTGAAGATGAACCGCTTCATCTTCGGGTTCCACCGGCGGGTCTGATGCCCGAAATGTGCGCCGCTGTCCAGCAGCTGCTTCATGGTCACGACAGCCATCGTCGAGACTCCTGTTCTATTGCAGTTGTCATCGCCCGCCGGTCGGCGGGTGATCCTGATGCTTGCCACGGCGTCGGTACCCGGGTCTCCCTGGGACTGCCCGCGCCGCGCCGACCTGCGAAGATCGGTAGCGAGCATGCGAAGTCACTTCACTTGCGCAGATGCGCGATGAAGTGCGTTGACAAGTCTAACGGTGCAGGTCGGCGCCACCAAATCGGTTTTCTGGGCACAGGCCGTGGGGAACCGTTTAGGGGCCGCGTGCGTCCAATCCCATATGCGGCACAGTCATCTGCGGACTTCCTTGCGGGCCCTGACGGTCGTGGGCGTGCTCATCGTCGTCTGTCTGGCCCCGGCACCGTGGTGCGCGGCTGCGCGCTACGGATGGCCGTTGTCACCCCGGCCGGCGGTCGTGACCCCCTACGATCCGCCGGCGCAGCGCTGGATGAGCGGGCATCGCGGCGTCGACCTGGCCGCCACAGACGGGCAGTCGGTGCTGGCCGCCGGGGACGGCACGGTGACCTTCGCCGGACAGGTGGGCGGCAAGACGGTCGTGTCGATCCGGCACACGCCGGCGCTGTGGACCACCTACGAGCCGGTGGAGCCCCAGGTTCACGAGGGCGACGTAGTCCGGCGAGGGGACGTGATCGGCACGGTCACCGGCGAACACGAGGGGTGTCCGGTGGCTGCCTGCCTGCACTGGGGTGCGCGGACCGGCGCCGGGCCGAGCGGCGGATACCGCAATCCACTCGGCCTCGTCGGTGCGCTGCGGGTGCGGTTGTACCCGGTCCCCTAGTGGACCGGCTCTAGTAGACCGGCGCGTTCAGATGCGGGCGGGGCGTGCCGGACCCGGGACCGTCGTAGTGCCACCACTCGCCCTCGTACTGCGACAGTCCGCCGGCTTCCATCGCCGAACGCAGAGTCGCACGATTTGCCTGCGCGACGCTGCTGATACCGGTGGCATTTGCGTGCGAGGCCGGGGTGAAGTCGTCGAATCCGGTGCCCATGTCGAGACGGCGGCCATCACGCTGCGCAAGAGTGACGTCCACGGATCGGCCCGCTTCATGGCTCGTGGCCTGGTTACCCGGCTTGGCGACCCAGGCCGCGTTCGGCACCACCTGCCACATTTTGACCTGGGCAGAGTGCGGTCGGTAACAGTCCCAGAACACCAGCCGCAGCCCCTTGCCGCGCAACTTCTTGCCCGCCGTAGCCAGACCGGGCGCCATGTCCTTGCTGATAAGGCACCGCGCATTCGTCGGGTACAGCCGGACTTTGGTGAAGTTGTCGGTCGTCGCATAGCGCAGATCGATGATCGCATCGGGCACGACGGACCGGACGTCGACGAGCCCGGCCTCGGTCGCCGCGTGGCTCAGCGGTGGGGCGGCGGCAGACTGTCCGGGGACCAAACTCGCCCCCAGCAGGACCGTCGTCACGGCGAGAACGGTGCGGATCGTCGAAAATTTCACACGCTTCACCGTACCGGCTAGGACCGCGGGTGGGCCTGCGCGTGTACTGCGCGAAGCCGCTCGACGCTGACGTGGGTGTAGAGCTGGGTCGTCGCGAGCGACGAGTGGCCGAGGAGTTCCTGGACGATGCGCAGGTCGGCGCCGCCCTCGAGTAGGTGGGTGGCGGCGCTGTGGCGCAACCCGTGTGGGCCCATCGCCGGTCCCCCGACCACTTCGACGGCGTTGGTGACGACGGTCCGCGCCATCCGCTGGTCGAGCCGGCCGCCCCGCGCACCGAGCAGCAGCGCCGAACCCGACGCGGCGGTCGCCACATGCGGACGCCCGTCACGCAGCCAAAGCGCCAGCGCCTGTGCGGCCGGACGCCCGAACGGCACCGTGCGCTGCTTGTTGCCTTTGCCGATAACGCGCAGGACCTGCCGCGAATCGTCGACATCGTCGACGTCGAGTCCGCACAACTCGCCGACGCGGATCCCGCTGGCGTACAGCAGTTCCAGGATCACCCGGTCTCGCAGCTGCATCGGCGACGGTTCCTCCCCGATCGCCTGATCACCGTGGTCTACGGGCACGGCGGTCACCGCGTTCGCCTGCTCGGGCGACAGCACGTGCGGAAGGACGCGGTGGGCCTTGGGAGCTTGCAGTCGTGCGGAAGGATCGTCGCTCAGCAACCCTTCGCGGGCCGCCCACGCGCCGAACGTCTTGGCGCTCGACACCTGCCGGGCGATCGTCGTGCGTGCGATACCGCGCCGCGTCTGCTCCGCCAACCACGCACGCAACACAGATAGGTCGAGGTCGGCGACGGCGACACCGCGGGCACCCGCGAACGAGAGGAGTGCACGCACGTCACCGGTGTACGCGCGGACCGTGTGTTCGCTGCGGGCCTTCTCCAGGCGCAGGTAGGTCGCGAAATCGTCGACGACGCCCCGCTGGTCCATGGGTCCAGTGCACGTCGCGTCTGCGCTCCGCGCAACGCGGCACGCCCGGTTGCGGCCAATCTGTAACGGTCCACCGATTCTGTGCCGGTGACTCTGTGACGGCCCACCGACAAGGAGACGCCCCCGACCGTGATGGTCGGGGGCGTCGAAAGCCTGAGATCGAGGCCTTACTTCTTCTTCTTGTCTTCTTTCTTCTTCTTCACGTGGAAGGGCAGGAAGAACGAGGACTTGTGCTTGATCTTCTGGGGCTTCGACATCGGTGTCTCTCTTTCATCTCACTTCGGCGGGCTGTGTGCCCGACAAAGGACGAAGGTAGGAACACAAGTTAGGCGTCGGCCCTGTAGATGCTGTGGAGTTTCTATGTCCGAATACAGCGGGTGCCAGATGCCCGGATAGCCCGTTGACCTGCCCGTTTCCTCCGAATTCCGAGCGCGGCGTCCGAAGCTATTGGGCGGGGTTCGTTGCTTCGGACGCGCGCAGATCCGCCTTCCATTGGCGGAATCCCTCCTCGGTGTGACCCCGGCGCCAATAGCCCGAAATGGACGCGTTGGCCGCACGCACGCCGCGCTCCTTGCGGATGTATCCGCGCAGATTGTGCATGACGACCTGCGCTTCGCCATGGATGAAGACCTGTGGTTCGCCGTCCCACCACGCTGCGTTGCGGACCGCCGCAATCAGCGGAGCGTTGTCACCCGCGACGTCGTCGCCGACCTCACCGGCGCCGCCACCCCGGTGCAGCCAGGTGACCTCTACGCCCTCGGGTACGGTCAGCGAAAGCTCGTCGTCGGGTCCGGCGACCTCGATGAACGCCTGGCCGCGCGCGGTGGCCGGCAAAGCCTCGAGTGCCGCCCCGACTGCCGGTAGTCCGGCCTCGTCGCAGGCGAAGAGGTGCCAGGGCGCGTCCTCGCGCGGCCGGTAGCCGCTGCCCGGGCCGATGAACCGCACGGTTTCCCCGGGTTGCGCACGCAGCGACCACGGGCCGGCCAGCCCCTCGTCGCCGTGGACGACGAAGTCGATGGCGAGCTCACGCGCCACCGGGTCGTAGCGACGGACCGTGTAGGTGCGCAGAACCGGTTTGCCGGGTTGACCCGTGCCGCCGCGCAATTCATCGGGGTCGAGACCGTCGGGAACCTCGGACCCGTCCGGCATGAACACGATCTTGACGTACATGTCGGTGTCCCAGTCGGCGGTCACCTCGTCGCGTCCGCGCACCGGCGAGAACTCGTCGAACCCGTCACCGCCGAGGTACACGCGCATGAAATGCGGACTCAGACGCTCGGTCCGCACTACCTGCATCGTGTTCAGCCGCTTGGCCATTCACCCTCCTGGTGGTTCACATCAGCTACCGATCCTCACAACAACTGCGGTTGCAACAGTAGTTGTTGCGAGGACCTGTAGCGGAAGGGTCACCGACGTCGCCTAACCTCGGTCGGCAATGCGCTCGCGTGCTCGCGCAGCGCAGAGGATCAGATGGTTGCGCTCAGCGGTCGAATCCGTCTTGTCCGCGGCCGTCACATAGAGATCGGCGGCCACGGCCAGGTCACCGGTCGCCTCGTACAAGTGCGCCGCCACCGCCCAGTACCGGGGCAACCCTTCGTCGAGTTCGCCGAGCGCGGCGAGCCCGGCCGACGGGCCGTCGGCCTCCCCTACCGCAACGGCCCGGTTGAGGCGGGCGATCGGGCTGTCGGTCAGCGCGACCAATTCGTCGTACCACTCGACGATCTGAAGCCAATCGGTCTCGTCGACGGTGGGGGCATCGGCGTGCAACGCGGCTATCGCCGCCTGCACCTGGTACTCGCCAAGGCGGTCGCGGGCCAGCGCACCCTGCAGGATGTCCACTCCTTCGACGATGAGATCGGTCCGCCACCGTCGCCGGTCCTGTTCGGCGAGCGGCACGATCCCGCCGTCGGGGCGCGACCGGGCATCACGCCGCGCGTGGTGGAGGAGGAACAGCGCGAGGAGCCCCAGGACCTCCGGATCGTCGCGGATCGCGGCGAGTTGGCGTGCGAGCCGGATCGCCTCGGACGCCAGGTCGACTTCGCCGGTGTACCCCTCGTTGAACACGAGGTAGAGCACCCGAAGGACCGTGTCGATATCGCCCGGTACGTCGAAGCCCGCGGCACCCACAGTCCGCTTGGCTCGCGCGATCCGCTGCGCCATCGTCGATTCCGGGACCAGATGGGCCGCGGCGATCTGCTTGGTCGTGAGTCCCCCGACGGCACGCAGTGTCAGCGCCACCGCCGACGACGGCGACAGACTCGGATGAGCGCACAGGAAGTAGAGCCACAGCGTGTCGTCGGCCTCGGCGGCGGGCCCCGGTGCCGGTCGCATCGCGACGCGCGACTCGCGCTGCCGACGTGCAGATTCCGAGCGCGTCTGGTCGAGGAAGCATCGCCACGCGGTAGTGACCAACCAACCCTTCGCGTCCGCCGGCGGTTGTGACGGCCACTTCTCGATTGCCCGCACGAGTGCCTCCTGGACCGCATCCTCGGCGGAGGCGAAGTCGGCGCCACGGCCGACCAGCGCCGCAAGAACCCCGGGGATCAGTTCCCGGAGTGCGACACCGGCCACCGCGACGCCGACCGCGCGGTCGGACATCAGTCGAGGACGTCGGAGTTGTGCGACATCACCGGGCGCAACTCGAGCCACTCGCCGACCGGCACCCCACCCGCACCGGGCGCTGCGGACAACTCGCCCGCCAACTCGACGGCACGCTCGTAGGACTCGACGTCGATCATCATCCATCCCGCGACCAGGTCTTTGGTCTCGGCGAACGGGCCGTCGGTCACCGGAGGCTTGCCGGCCCCGCCCGAGCGCACCCAGGTGCCACCCGGGGTGAGCGCCCTGCTGTCGACGAACTCGCCAGTCTCTTGCAGTCGTGCCGCAAAATCCTCCATGTATTGCATGTGGGCCTCGACCTCAGCCGGGGTCCACCGATCCATCGGCACGTCGTTCACCGAGGCCGGCGCGCCGCGGTAGTGCTTGAGCATCAGATACTTGGCCATGACGTTCTCCCTTCGTTGGCGACCCTAGTCAGTCGCTCACCCCTGGGACGGAGCCGTTGGCCAATTCTCGACATCGTCGCGCAGGATCCATCGCCACCGCCAAGCGCTACGGTGGTGAGATCGGCCGTAGCTCTTGTCCCCAGCGACCAGATCCCCCGTTAGAAGGCCTCCGATGACCCTCACCGACGATGAACTCCGCACTGAAACCTTCGCCGAGCGGCGTCGGCTAGCCGATCTCCTCGGCGGACTGACCCCCGAGCAGTGGGCACATCCGTCGCTCTGCGAGGGGTGGCGGGTGCGTGAGGTCGTCGCCCACATCACGCTGGCGTACCGACATTCCGGGTTGCGCGTGGTCGCCGGGATCCTCGCTTCGGGCGGGAATTTCAACCGCTACGCCGACAAGATCGCCCGCAAGGACACGGCGACCACGTCCGATGCCGAACTGCTCGAATCGTTGCGTGACAATGCGGAACACCCGTGGACGCCGCCACGCGGCGGGCAGGCCGGCGCGCTCGCGCACGACGTCCTGCACGGCCTCGACATCACCGAGCCGCTCGGCCTGCAGTCGGCGCCACCGGCCCGGATCGCCGCAGCGATCGGCGATCCCGACAAGCGGCAGCTGAAGTACTTCGGCGTCGACCTGACGGGGGTCTCGCTACGCGGCACCGACGCGAACATCACCATCGGCGACGGGGAGCCCGTGGATCTGCCGGCGAAGGACATCGCCCTTATCGTCGGCGGTCGGCGGCCCGTCCCCGGCCAGTAGTCGGGCTTCAATCACGCACAATCGACCATCCGTCGCCGACGGCGGCGACGAACCGGTCCACCTCGAGTAGGGCCAGTGCCGCCATCACCCGGCCGACGTCGAGTGCGGCGTTGAGGGCGATCTCGTCGACGGTGATCGCACCTCGCCCGGGAATCGCCTCGTACACGCGTTGCCGGTCGCCGGTGAGCTCGTCGATCCGTCGCACCGGGCCGCGATTGGGCCCACCCTGGCCGTCGGGAGCGGCGAGCGAGATCAACGCCTGCGCGTCGACGACGAGCGCGGCCTGCTCGTCGGCGATCATCCGATTGCACCCCAACGACATCGACGAGGTGATCGGACCTGGCACCGCACCCAGCGGACGTCCTAGTTTGCGGGCCCATGCCGCCGTGTTGGCCGCACCGCTGCGCGCCCCCGCCTCCACCACGACGACCGCGGTGGAGAGTGCCGCCACCAGACGGTTGCGCGTCAGGAAGCGGTGTCGTGCCGCGGTGGTACCCGGCGGGTACTCGGTGACGATGAGCCCGTCGCGGGCGATCGCATTGAAGAGCGACGAGTGCGACGACGGGTAATCGACGTCGATACCGCACGCCATGACCGCGACGGTGCTACCACCGCAGCCCAGCGCGGCACGGTGCGCGGTGCCGTCGATGCCGAACGCACCGCCGGAGATCACTGCCCACCCGGCGTCGACGAGTCCGCCGACGATCTGCCCGGTGACGTGCTCGCCGTAGGACGTCGATGCGCGCGACCCGATGACGCCAATGCCAGCGGCGACCTCGTCGGCAAGACACCTGCTCCCTCGCACCCACAGCGCCAGGGGTGGTCCGCCGCGCTCGACCGTGTCGGCCGACCGCAGTCCCCACAGCTGCCACCCGGGCCACTCCTCGTCGTCGGGCGCCACGAGCCGCGCGCCGACCGCCGCGGCTGCATCGAGGTCCTGTGCGGAGAGGTCGTGTTCGGCGCGGACGTTTGTCACGCTGAGGACGCCGTTGAAACCGGCTGGCACCTTCCTCGACCGGATGGCCTGCGCGGCGGCGACCGGGCCCTCCGCCTCGACGAGGTCGCGCAGACCGGTGTGCGGTGGCTCGGCCACCCGCATCAGATAGGCCCAGGCCCGCAACACCGACTCGTCGGTACTCATGCTGCTCCCCCTCGGTCCCGATACAGCAGGGCCTGGGCGACGTCGTCCTGGTTGGGGCGCTCGGCCCCGCGTAGGTCTGCCAGCGTCCAGGCGAGTCGCAAGGCACGATCGGCTCCCCGCGCGGTCACCCGACCGTCGCGCAGGAACAATTCGACCGGACGCATCGCCTCGGGACCGAGTCGGAACTCGCCGCGCAGCACTGACCCCGGCACCTCGCCGTTGGTGCGCCAGCCGTGGTGGGCCCACCGGGCGACCGCGGCGTCCCGGGCAGCGACGACCCGTTCCCGTACCGCCGTACTCGGCTCGCCGCATTCGGTGAGCAGTGCGGTGTTGCCCGGCGGGTTCATCCGGACCCGGATGTCGATGCGATCCATGAGCGGACCCGACAACTTGCCCAGATATCGCCGCCGCGCCACCACCGAGCAGACACAGTCGATGTCGTGGGCCGGTGCGCACGGACACGGGTTGGCCGCCAGCACCAATTGCAGGCGTGCCGGGTAGGTGGCCACCCCATCGCGCCGCGTCACGCGCACCTCACCCTCCTCCAGCGGCTGCCGCAACGCATCGAGCGCCTTGGCACCCATCTCGGCGCACTCGTCGAGGAACAACACCCCTCGGTGCGCCAGCGACGCCACACCCGGCCGGGCGGTGCCGGTGCCCCCACCGAGCAGCGCGGTGACCGTCACCGAATGATGCGGTGCGATGAACGGCGGTTCGACGATGAGCGGCCGTCGCCGCGGCAATGCCCCCGCGATCGAGTGGATCGCCGTGACCTCCAGCGCCTCGTCCTCACCCAGCGAGGGCAGGATCCCCGGTAGGCGGCGGGCCAGCATGGTCTTGCCGATTCCCGGCGGCCCGGTCATCAGGATGTGGTGCATTCCGGCGGCCGCGATCTCCAGCGCCCGGCGCGCCTGTCCCTGGCCGACGACGTCGGCCATATCCGGTGACGGGACGGTCAACCCGTCGACGGGCGGCGGCTCATCGTCGAGCTCGGCATCGCCGCGCAACCACCGGCATACATCAGCGAATCTGGTCGCTCCGTGGATCTCGATCCCGGACACCAGGCCGGCCTCGGCCATGTTCGCCCGCGGGACCACCGCCCGCACAAACCCGGCGCGCCGGGCCTCGAGCAGGCAGGGCAGCACCCCGCGCACCGGACGAATGGCGCCATCAAGACCGAGCTCGCCGAGGAAGACCGTCGAGGGCACGAGCATCGCACCGGCCTCCAGCAGCTTGTCGTCGGCATCCTTGTCGGCCAAGACGATGCTCACCGCCATCGCGAGGTCGAAGCCGGGACCGGCCTTCGGCATGTTCGCCGGCGCGAGCGCGACGACGACCTTGAGCTCCGGGAAGTTTCCACCGGAGTTGACGATCGCCGGGCGGACCCGGTCGCGCGCCTCTCGCAAAGCCACGTCGGCCAGTCCGGTGATGAAGAATCCCGGGGTGCCCCGACTGGTATTGGCCTGGACCTCGACAACGCGGGCCCGAAACGCGTTCAGCCCGACGGAGAACGCCCGTCCCAGCGTCATCAGTCGACCAACCCGCGGTGATGACGCAGCGCCGGCGCCCCGCCCGGCCCGGCCATGCGGATCGAGATCACATCGAAGCGCATCGCCTCGAAGTACGGCAGGTCACCGGCTTCGCGCTGCTCCTCGACCCACATCCACGCCAACCGCACCATGCGTGCCAGCTTCTCGTCGGTGACCGCGGTGACCGGGTCGTCGTAGACCGCGGCGTTGCGTCGTGTCTTCACCTCGACGATCACGAGGTTGTCGGGTCCGCCGGACGGATTCGGCTCCCGCGCGATCACATCCAGTTCGCCGTATCGATTGCGCCAGTTGCGCGCACAAACGCGCCAGCCCAGCGTCGCCAGGTAGTCGGCCGCGATTGCCTCGCCCGCCGCCCCGAGTGATTGTCGTGTCTCCCCCATGCGATCGAGGATGGATCACGGCACCGACCGATCCGCCTGTCCCGGGCCTGTGACGGCACGGTCCTGTGGATATCTGAGAACTGTGGAAAACCTGGGGGCTACTCGGGGAGCCGCAGCTCAGGCTGCTCGATCTCCTCGATGTTGACGTCCTTGAACGTGATGATCCGCACCTGCTTCACAAACCGCGACGGACGGTGCAGATCCCAAGCCCACGCATCGGTGAGGCGCAGCTCGAAGTACACCTCGCCGTCGGAGTTGCGCGGCGACATTTCGACGCCGTTGGCCAAGTACATCCGACGATCGGTCTCCACGAGGTAGGTGAACTGGCCGACGATGTCCTTGTACTCGCGGTACAGCGACAGCTCCAGGTCGGCTTCGTAGTTCTCGAGATCGTCGGCACTCATGGTTTCAGGGTATCGCGCACCGCGTGGGCCGCGACGTTGCGATACGACATGCGGTGCTGCGCCGACGGACCGAGTTCGGCGACACGGCTCATGTGGTGCTCGGTCGAGTAGCCCTTGTGCACGGCGAAGTCGTATCCGGGCAGCTCGTCGTCGAGTCGCGCCATGATGTCGTCGCGTGTCACCTTGGCCAGGATGCTCGCCGCCGCGATGCAGGCGGCGTTGGCATCACCGGCGATGATCGGCAGCGACGGCACCGGCAGCCCCGGCACGACAAAGCCGTCCGACAGGACGTACCCGGGCGTGGTGTGCAGCGCGGCGACGGCGCGGCGCATGCCCTCGATGTTGGCGACGTGGATGCCGATCCGGTCGATCTCGTCTGCCTCGATCACCACCACCGAATACGCCTGCGCGTACTTGCGGATCGCGCCGTACAGCCGGCGCCGGGCGGGCGGCGCCACTTTCTTGGAGTCGTTCAGATCGGCCAGGGAGCGCAGTTGGTTCGGTTTCAAGACACACGCCGCGACGACGAGCGGTCCGGCACACGCACCCCGACCGGCTTCGTCAACCCCGGCGACCGGCCCCAAACCACTGTTGTGCAGGGCGAATTCGTAGGTGCGCAGCGACGCCGCGCGGCGCACGGGCGGCCGCGGAGGCCATCGTAGGGAAGCTGACATCGCGGCCCTACTTCTGCGGATTCTCCGATCCGACCCCGCCGATGCGCGCGGCCGGCCAGATGACGAATCGCACCTTGCCCCGGATGTCGGACTTCGGCACTGTGCCGTGGAATTCGTCCTCGGTGTGGAAGCGGGAATCGGCCGAGTACGTCCGGTTGTCACCCATCACCCAGTAGTTGCCGTCGGGCACCTTGATGGGCCCGAAATCGGGTCCCAGGCACGGGCCCGCGTCGGGGACGCGCGACTGCAGTTCGCGGTCGATGTACGGCTCGTGCAGCGGCTTGCCGTCGACCTTGATGCCGACGTTCTCCGACGCATGACATTCGACGGTCTGACCGCCAGTCGCGATGACCCGCTTGACCAGGCTGTACTCGTTAGGCGGGGCGTAGCCGAACCACGAGAGCGCGTTGAGGAACTTGCCGCGCAGCGTCGACGAGTCGCGCGGCGGACCGCCCGAGTCCCAGGATTCGCTGGGCGCCTTGAAGACGACGACGTCACCGGGGGTGGGGTCGCCGAAGCGGTAGGCCAGCTTGTCGATGACGATGCGGTCGTTGGAGCAACCCGCGCAGCCAATCAGGGTCGATTCCATCGACTCCGACGGCACCACGTACTGGCGGAAGATGAAGGTCTGTCCGATCCAGCTCACCACCAACACGATGCCGATGATGACGGCCAATTCGCGGAAGAAGGAGCGCTTCTCGTCGGGCTTGTCGTCCTTGTCGCCCTTGGAATGCCAGGGCTTGGAGACGTTCTCGTCGTTATCGTCGGACACGACTCCACAGCCTACCGGGTCAGCGCCCGAGGGGGCGGCGACGCGTCAGCGCTTTTCCTTGATCTTCGCGGCCTTGCCACGGAGATCGCGCAGGTAGTAGAGCTTGGCGCGACGGACGTCACCGCGGGTGAGCACGTCGATCTTGGCGATGTTGGGGCTGTGCACCGGGAAGGTGCGCTCCACGCCGACGCCGAAGGACACCTTGCGGACGGTGAAGGTCTCACGCACACCGCCACCCTGGCGGCGGATCACGACGCCCTTGAAGACCTGGACGCGCTCTTTGGAGCCCTCGATCACCTTGACGTGAACGTCAACGGTGTCGCCGGGGGCGAAGTCGGGCAGGTCGTCGCGGAGGGACTGCTTGTCGAGGAAGTCCAGGGTGTTCATATCGGTTGTCCAATCTGGCGTGTGCGTGAGTAGAGGAACCTGGCGGCCGCGGACGGATCAACCGGTTCATGCTCCGAGCATTGCGTGTCCACACGGGGTCGGCATGTGCCGTGACCTGCCGCGTGGCAACCGCTCCATTGTGTCAGGAGTCGTGCTCGCGCAGCAAATCGGGTCGTCGTGCCCGTGTGCGCTCCAATGCCTGCTCGGCCCGCCATGCGGCGACCCGGGCGTGATCGCCCGACAACAGCACCTCGGGCACGTCGAGTCCGCGCCACGACACCGGGCGCGTGTAGCTGGGGCCTTCGAGCAAACCGTCGGAGAAGGAGTCGTCCTGATGCGACACCGGGTTGCCCAGCACACCGTCGATCAGCCGCGTCGTGGCCTCGACCATCGCCATGACCGCGACCTCGCCACCGATCAACACGAAATCGCCGATCGACACCTCTTCGACGCGCATCCGCCGGGCCGCGTCGTCGACGACGCGCTGGTCGATTCCCTCGTAGCGTCCGCAGGCGAAGACCAGGTGGTTCTCCCGGCTCCAGCGCTGTGCCGTCGCCTGGGTGAACGGCACACCGGCAGGCGTCGGGACGACGAGGATCGGGCCGTTCTCGACGTCGGTCTCGGTACCGCACACCTCATCGAGCGCCTCGCCCCAGACCTGCGGCTTCATGACCATGCCCGGCCCGCCGCCGTAGGGCGAGTCGTCGACGCTGCGGTGCACGTCGTGGGTCCAGTCGCGCAGGTCGTGGACGTCAAGGGAGATGATCCCCTTGTCGATCGCCTTGCCCAGCAGCGCTTCGCGCAGCGGTGCGACGTAGTCGGGAAAGATGGTCACGATGCTCAGTCGCACGACTAGCCCTCCAGCAAACCCTCGGGCGGATCGATGACGACGCCGTCGGTGCGCGACACTTCGGGCACGATCTCGGCGACGAACGGGATGAGGATCTCCCGACCGTCGTCGGCGGCAGCGACGGCGAGCAGGTCCGAGCCGGGCAGGTGGATGACGTCGCGGACCTCGCCGACGGTCTCACCGTCGACGATGCGCACCGGCAAGCCGATCAGCTCGTGGTCGTAGAACTCGTCGGGATCGTCGCCGGAATCCACATCGTCGGCATCGATGACAAACAGCAGTCCGCGCAAATCGTCCACGGCACCACGATCACTGACGCCGGCCAGCGACACCAACAGCCGCCCGGAATGATTCCGGGCGGCTGTAACGGTGAACTCCCGCTCTGCGGTGGGTGCGGCACCCTTGACGCGCGGCATCACGCCGCGCACCACGGTGCCGGGCGCGAAGCGCAACTCGGGGTCGTCAGTGCGGATGTCGACGACGAGTTCGCCGCGGACGCCGTGGGGCTTGACCACGCGGCCGATCACCAGGTCCACGTGCGGTCCCGGTCGACGATCAGCGGTCGGTGTCGACGATGTCGACGCGCAGTCCCTTGCCCCCGATACCGGTGACCAGGGTGCGCAGCGCGGTGGCCGTGCGGCCGTTGCGGCCGATGACCTTGCCGAGATCCTCGGGATTCACGTGGACCTCGATCAACCGCCCGCCGCGGCCGCCGGACAGCAGCTCGACACGGACGTCGTCGGGGTTGGCCACGATCCCGCGAACGAGGTGTTCGACGGCGTCGGCGACGACGACGCTCACGCCTCGTCCTTGGCGTCGGCAGCGGCCTCACCCTCGGCGACGGCCTCGGCCACGGTCTCACCGTCGTCGGCGAGGTCTTCCTTGACAGCCTCGGTCTCCGGCTCAGCGGTCTCCGGGGCCTCCGACGCGGTGGCCTTGTCCTCGGCTTCGGCCTTCTCCTCGGCCTTCTCCGCAGCCTTCTTCGCGGCCTTCTTCTTCGGCGTGGTGGCGTCGGCGACCGGCTCGCTGTCAGCAGCGGCCAGCGCGGCGTTGAACAAGTCCTGCTTGCTCGGCTTGGGCTCGGCGACCTTCAGGGTGCCCTCGGCGCCCGGCAGGCCCTTGAACTTCTGCCAGTCACCGGTGATCTTCAGGATCGCGGCTACCGGCTCGGTGGGCTGCGCGCCGACGCCGAGCCAGTACTGGGCGCGGTCGGAGTCCACCTCGATGAACGAGGGGTCTTCCTTGGGGTGGTACTTGCCGATGGTCTCGATGACGCGGCCGTTGCGGCGGGTACGCGAGTCGGCGACGACGATGCGGTACTGCGGCTGGCGGATCTTGCCGAGGCGGGCGAGCTTGATCTTGACAGACATGTTTCCTTCAGTTGGTCACTGCGCAATTCAGCAACCCGCGCGGGATGCGCAAGTCCGGTTTTGCGATTGATTCGGTGTGACCGCCGGTCGGGCGTACCCGGGTCCGGCGAACCGACGGTTCATTCTGCCACTGGTGCACGTCAATCCCCAAAATCACGAGCGGTCAGACGGGCTGAACCAAGCCGTGCTCGACCACCCTCTGATGCCCCTGGAGCACTTAGCGCGGTGATCTTTACCTCGTAGTGGTAATAATCGACCGCGTTCGTACGGGACCTAGCCTCTGATCGGAACTCCACCGCAGATGATCTCGCGCGGGCGGCGCAGCGCGCTCAAGTCCTCGCGCGGGTCGGCGTCGAGGATCAGCACGTCGGCGCGGTCACCGTCGTCGAACACCCCCGCACCCAGCCAGCGCCGCGCGGCCGCGCTGGCCGCGTCGAGCGCCTCGGAGACCGGCATGCCCATGGCGACCAGAGCCTCCACCTCGTCGACGATCCGGCCGTGCCCGACGAAGCCGCCGGCGTCCGTTCCCGCGAAGATCTGCACGCCCGCCTCACGCGCCGCCGCCATCACCTGTCCGGCGCGCGCGTACAAATCGCGCATGGTGGCCTGATACGTCGGGAACCGGTCGGCGCCGTCGGCGATGCCCGGGAAATTCTCGATCTGGATCATCGTCGGGACCAGCGCGATGTCGCGGGCCACCACCTCGTCGATGAGGTCGTCGGTCAGCCCGGTTCCGTGCTCGATGCAGTCGAATCCGGCGCCGATGATGTCGGGCAGCGCGTCATAGCCGAAGACGTGCGCGGTGATCTTCGCCCCGGCTCCGTGCGCGGCGGCCACCGCCGCGTCGAGTTGCGCGCGAGTCCACAGCGGGGCGAGATCACCGGCGTCTCGGTCGATCCAGTCGCCGACGATCTTCACCCAGCCGTCCCCGGCCGCCGCCTGGCGCGTGACCTCGGCGGCGAGGTCGTCGGGATCGTCGAGATCGACGCCGTAGTCGCGCAGGTACCGCTTCGGTCGCGCGATGTGCTTGCCAGACCGGATGAACTGCGGGCAGCGCGGATCGTCGTCGAGCGGGTGGGTGTCCAGCGGCGAGCCGACCTCGCGGATCAGCGTCGTCCCGGCTGCGACGTCGGCGTACGCAAACGCCCGCGCCTGCTCGACGGTGACGCCGAGCCCAGGCGCGATGCCTACGTGGTTGTGGGCATCGACCAGACCGGGCAACAACCAACCGTCGTCGACGATCGTCGTCGCACCGTCGACCGGCCCGTCGCGGAACACGCCGTCGACGATCCACAGGTCGATTCGTTCACCGGTCAAGCCGTTACGGCCGCCGACATGGAGTGCTCCGGTCACAGCCACCTCCGGATCCCCGACTACTTCTTCTTGCCGTTCTGGTCGAACTGCGAGAAGTCGATGTTGGCCAAGCCCGGTGGCAGCTCGTCGAGTCCGGGCGGCATCGACGACAGGTCGGGCATTCCGCCGGGCATGCCGGGGAACCCACCGGGCGGCATGCCCGGGAACCCGCCGCGCACCCTGGGCGGCGTCGGTCCGCGGCCGCGGACCTTCTTGCCCTTCTTGCCCCCCTTGCCGCGCCGGACGTTCTTGCGCCCTCCGCCGGGGCCGGCCATGCGACCGGTCATCGCGGCCATCTGCTTGCGGGCCTCAAAGAAGCGGTCGACGAGCTGGTTGACTTCAGAGACCGAGACACCCGAGCCGTTGGCGATGCGCAGGCGGCGCGAGCCGTTGATGATCTTCGGATCGGCACGCTCGGCGGGGGTCATGCCGCGGATGATTGCCTGCACGCGGTCGAGCTGCGAGTCGTCGACCTGCGCCAACGCCTCCTTCATCTGGCCGGCGCCCGGCAGCATGCCGAGCAGGTTTCCGATGGGGCCCATCTTGCGGATCATGAGCATCTGCTGCAGGAAGTCCTCCAGCGTGAGGTCGCCGCCCATGATCTTCGACGCGGCCTCTTCGGCCTGCTGGGCGTCCCAGTGCTCCTCGGCCTGCTCGATCAGCGAGAGGACGTCGCCCATGCCGAGAATCCGGCTGGCCATGCGGTCAGGATGGAAGACGTCGAAGTCCTCCAGTTTCTCACCGGTCGACGCGAAGAGGATGGGCTCGCCGGTCACCTCGCGGACGCTCAGTGCGGCACCGCCGCGGGCATCGCCGTCGAGCTTGGTGAGGACGACGCCGGTGAACCCGACGCCCTCGGCGAAGGCCTGTGCCGTGGTGACGGCGTCCTGGCCGATCATGGCGTCGACGACGAAGAGGACTTCGTCGGGATCGGTGGCCGCGCGCACGTCCGCGGCCTGGCGCATCAACTCGTCGTCGAGGCCGAGACGGCCCGCGGTATCGATGATCACCGTGTCGAAATGGTTCGCACGGGCGTACTCGACACCGCCGCGCGCCACCTGCACCGGATCGCCGGCCGACACGCCCATCTCGCCTTCAACACCCACGGCGGTACCGGGGTTCGGCGCGAACACCTGGACGCCCGCGCGCTCACCGACCACCTGCAACTGGTTGACGGCGCCCGGCCGCTGGAGGTCACAGGCGACGAGGAGCGGCGTGTGCCCCTGCTTTCCCAACCAGGCGGCAAGCTTGCCGGCCAGGGTCGTCTTACCCGCACCCTGCAGGCCGGCGAGCATGATCACCGTCGGCGGAGTCTTGGCCAGCGTGAGTCGACGCGTCTCGCCGCCGAGGATGCCGACGAGCTCCTCGTTGACGATCTTGACGACCTGCTGCGCCGGGTTCAGCGCACCGGAGACCTCCGCGCCCTTCGCGCGGGTCTTGATCCGGTCGATGAACGTCCTTACGACGGGGAGCGCGACGTCGGCCTCAAGCAGCGCCAGCCGGATCTCGCGGGCCGTCGCATCGATATCGGCGTCGGAGAGGCGGCCCTTGCCGCGCAGGTCTTTGAGTGCACCGGTCAACCGGTCAGACAGGGAGTCGAACATGGGCTCCAGTGTTCCATATGGGCGCGTGCGGCCCCCGCCCGCAGGCGGGGTGCCTCACGCCCGTGCGCACGCCGCGCGGACCTGCTCGGAAATGCGCTTGTGACGCCGATCATCCAGCGGTGAATCCCACGTCACCGCGAACGTGTCGATGACCGTTCCGCCCAGGGTGGTCACCGCCGCCCATCGGATCGATCCGCCGTTGCGCTCGATCACCGAGGCCACCTCCGACAGGAGTCCGGGCCGGTCACTCGCCCGGACTTCGAGCGTCTCGAGCGTGCCGGGCATCCACCGCACCACCGGGGGTGCCACGACCGCCTGCCCGGGCACGCCCTCGCGCGACGCACTCGGAGACGGTGTGGACCGCATGGCCGCCAGCCGCGCCTCGACGTCGACCGCACCCGACCGGGCACCCATCAGGCGTTGTCGGACGAGCCCGGCTTCCGGCGGATCCCCGTAGAACGGTGCGACGACGAACGTGTTGATCGCCCGATCACCCACCGATCGCACCGTCGCGCGCAATACGCGCAGGTTGGAGAAGGCGAGCACGCCAGCCATCTCGGCCAGCAGCCCCGATGCGTCCGGTGCGGCCATCGTGACCTCGAACCGGTGGGCCTGATCGGTGGGCAGCACTTCGACGACGACCTCGTCTGCGGTGAACCGCGCGATCTCCTCGTCGGAGAGCGGTTCCGGTTCGGCGACGGGCTCGCCGACGATGATCCGCGACGTGTTCGCGACGAGCCGCTCGCTCAACGTCTGCTTCCAGTCGCTCCATACACCTGGGCCCGTCGCCAGGGCGTCGGCCTCGGCCAGCGCCCCGAGAATTTCGAGGAGGACGATGCTGCCGCCCACCTTCGTTGCGACGAAGTCGGCCGTATCCGGGTCGTCGACATCGCGTCGGGAGATGGTCTGGGCGATCAGCAGGTGGTGGGTGACGACATCGGCGAGCAGGTCCACGTCACCGGGCCACAGCCCGAGCCGGGCTCCGATCACCCGGGCCATCCGGGCGCCGATCTCACTGTGGTCGCCGCCGCGGCCCTTACCGATGTCGTGGACGAGCGCGCCCAGTAGCAGCAAGTCGGGTCGCGAGACGCGGGTCGTCAGCGGTGCGGCATGGGCGACGGCCTCCAGCAGGTGGCGGTCGACGGTCCATGCGTGGACGGCGTCGCGCGGCGGGAGGTCGCGCACGAAGTCCCACTCGGGGAAGAGTCGGCCCCACAGCCCCATCCGGTCCAATGCCTCGACCGGGGCGAGCATCGCCGGGCCAGCCGCCAACAGGTCGAGCAGGCTCTCGAGGGTCGAACTCGGCCACGTACCGCGGATCTCCGGCGAATAGTCGGCGAGGCGGTGCAGGGTCGAGTTGGAGATGGGCAGTCCGGAGCGCGCCGCCGCATTCGCGGCCCGCAGGACCAGGCCCGGGTCCTGGCTGGGCAGGGCGTCGCGCGCGAGCACCACTTCCCCACCGTGTTCGACGATCCCCTCGTCGAGGGGTCGACGCACCGGCAACAGCGTGCGCATCGAGAGTCCGCGCCGTGGCACCGCACCTCGTGCGGTGCGCAGGCCGACCTCGACGGCGTAACTGATGGTGCGGGCCTCGTCGGAGATCAACCGCGAAAGAGCGAAGCGGTCGCCCAGATTGAGTGCCGCGGCGATCTCGTCGGCGTCTTGGGCCCGCATCTGCTCGCGGTTGCGCCCGGCCACGCGGTGCAGTTCGGTGCGCACATCGAGCAGGCGCCGATAGGCGATGCCCAATCCGCCGCCCGGGGCGTCGTCGGCCGCGAGGCGCAGGCCGTCGGTGAGTTGGGCGAGCGCCAACGCGTTGAGCAGTTGGACGTCGCGCAGACCGCCGCGCCCGCTCTTGACGTCGGGCTCGCTGCGGTGCGCGACCTCGCCGGCCCGCACCCAACGCTGTTCGGCGTGCTCGATCAACTGTGGCAGCCGGCGCGGGGCATCCTTGCGCCACTGTTGGCGGATCTCCCCGATCAACAGGTCGGACAGGTCCTCGTCGCCAGCGATGTGACGGGCGTCGAGCAGCCCTAGAGCCGCCGACAGATCCTCCCCCGCCACGCCAAGTGCCTCGGGCACCGTCCGCACGCTGTGGTCGAGTCCCACGTTGGCATCCCAAATCGGATACCAGAGCTGGTCGGCCATCGACTGGACACGCTCGACCTGGTCGCCGTCATGAAGCAACACCAGATCGAGGTCGGAGTACGGCAGCATCTCGCCACGGGCCAAACCGCCCACGGCCAACAATGCGAAGCCGCTGCCGGGGGTGACCCCCGCGCGTCCGGCGGCGCCGATCAACCAGAGTTCGAAAAGGTCGCCGAGTGCCCGACGCAGCGCTGCTGCGTCGGGCACCGGGCGTTTGTCAGGTGCCAGGCGCGGGTCGCCGATGAGGGCGGCCCGTGCCCTGGCCAGGTCAGCGGCCGGGTTGGTGGCCGGTCCTGCGCTCATGTTTCGCGTCCCCCCGCCCCGGTACCCGGCCGCCCCGACCTAGAGTGCCTCCGGTCCGCGTTCCCCGGTTCGCACGCGAACCACGGAGTCGACGGGTGACACCCACACCTTGCCGTCGCCGATCTTCCCGGTACGGGCGGCGTTGACGATGGTGTCGACGACGGAGTCGACGATGGAGTCGTCGACCACGACCTCGACCCTCACCTTGGGCACGAAGTCGACGGAGTACTCCGCACCTCGATACACCTCGGTGTGGCCCTTCTGCCGCCCGTAGCCCTGAACCTCGCTGACAGTCATGCCGACGATTCCGGACTGCTCCAGTCCCGCCTTGATGTCCTCGAGCGTGAATGGCTTCACGATTGCAGTGATCAGTTTCATCTGTCTTAGTCCCTCTCGGTCCTTGCTCAGCCTAGTTGCGGATTATGCGTAGTCGTACGCGGTTTCAGCGTGCTCGGTCTCGTCGATACCGGTTGCTTCTTCCTCGTCCGAAATGCGCCAGCCGAGCGGCTTGAGGACGAAGGCGATAAGCGCGGTCAGAATGCCGCAGTAAGCGACCGCGACACCCGCGATAACCAGCTGGATGACCAATTGCTTGTAGTCACCGCCGTAGAACAGACCGGGCGACTCACCGTCGGGAGCCCAGGCCAGGAAGCCCAGGGCAATGGTGCCCCAGAGGCCTGCGACGAGGTGGACGCCGACGACGTCGAGCGAGTCGTCGTATCCGAGCTTGGACTTCAGCGAGATCGCGAGAGCCGCCAGAACACCGGCCACGATGCCCAGGATGATCGAACCGACCGGGGTCAGGTTGCCACAGGCAGGGGTGACGGCGACCAGGCCGGCCACGACACCTGAAGCTGCGCCGACGCTGGTGGCGTGACGGTCACGGATCCACTCAACCGCGAGCCAGCCCATCATCGCGGCAGCCGTCGCGACGGTCGTGTTGACCCACACCTTGCCCGCACTGGCGTCGGCGGCCAGCGCCGAACCGGCGTTGAAGCCGAACCAGCCGAACCACAGGAGTGCGGCACCGAGCATGACGAACGGGATGTTGTGCGGGCGGTAGGCGGTCTTACCGAAGCCCCGGCGGGCTCCGATGATGAGAACCAGGACCAGCGCTGCCATACCGGCGTTGATGTGAACCACGGTGCCACCGGCGAAGTCGATCGGTGCCACTGCCGCGCCGTCACCGGCCTCGTTGAGCCCGAAGATCTTTGCCGCCAGGCCATCCGGCGAAGCGGACAGCAGGCCGCCGCCCCAAACCATGTGGGCGAGCGGGAAGTACACCAGCGTGGCCCACACGACCGCGAAGGCCAGCCAGGTGACGAACGAGACGCGCTCAGCGAGCGCACCACTGATCAGCGCCACCGAGATGACCGCGAAGGTCAATTGGAAGGCTAGGAAGACGATCGCCGGAATGCTGCCCGACAGGACGACGTGCGTCGCCTCACCGACTTCCTTGGTCTCCATCAGTTGGTTGGACCCGAAGAGCCCGAAGGGATTGGAGAACACCCCCCAGATATCCGAGTCGCCCTTGATCCCGTTGCCGAAGGACATCGAGAATCCCCACAGGACGTAGACGATGCCGATTACGCCCATCGTCCCGAAGGACATCATCATCATGTTCAGAACAGACTTGCCGCGTGACAATCCGCCGTAAAAGAACGCCAACGCCGGCGTCATCAGCAGAACCAGCGACGCGCTCATCAGAATCCACGCCGTATTGCCAGCATCGGCTTCGCCGAACACGCTGTCCGGCAGTGCCATCATGGTTTCTCCCACCACGGGCCTTCCTCCTTGCTCGTATACACATGGGTGCTCCAGTGCTGTGACAAAGAGTGCTAGGCCGCTGTTACCCCGATAGTGCCCCTCGTGTTTCGTGAATATGAACGCTGAGCCGACTAGTGTTTCGTGGGCGTTACCACCAGGCGTGATGCGCACAACTGTGCACGGGTCGGGTGAGACGACCCGACGGCGGGAGGCGGCGGCCTACAGCAGCGCGTCGACGAAGGCGGCGGGATCAAACGGCGCGAGGTCGTCGGCACCCTCGCCGAGGCCGACCAGTTTTACCGGGACGCCGAGCTCTTCTTGGACGGCGAAAACGATGCCGCCCTTGGCGGTGCCGTCGAGTTTGGTGAGGACGACGCCGGTGATGTCGACGACGTCGGCGAACACCCGGGCCTGGGTCAGCCCGTTCTGGCCGATCGTCGCGTCGAGGACGAGGAGCACCTCGTCGACGTCGGCCTTCTTCTCCACGACGCGCTTGACCTTGCCGAGTTCGTCCATCAATCCGGTCTTGGTGTGCAGACGACCTGCGGTGTCGACGATGACGACGTCGACACCGGTATCGATGCCCGTCGCGACGGCATCGAAGGCCACCGAAGCGGGGTCGGCGGCCTCCTTGCCGCGGACGGTGTCCGCACCGACCCGTTCGCCCCACGTTTGCAGCTGATCGGCTGCGGCCGCACGGAAGGTGTCGGCGGCGCCTAGCAGCACGCGCCGACCGTCAGCGACGAGCACGCGAGCCAGCTTGCCCGTCGTCGTGGTCTTACCGGTGCCGTTGACCCCGACGACCAGGACGACGGCGGGGCGGCCGTCGTGCGGCAGCGCCTTGATCGATCGGTCGAGCTCCGGGTGGAGCTGGTCGGTGAGCACCCGCTTGAGGACGGCGCGCGCCTGCGCGGAGTCGTGTACCGGATTGGCCGCGAGGTCGGTGCGCAGCCGGTCGGTGATGGCCATCGTCGCGGTGGTGCCAACATCGGCCATCAGCAGGGTGTCCTCGATCTCCTCCCATGACTCCTCGTCGAGGTCACCGCCGCCGAGCAGGCCGAGCATGCTCTTGCCGAGCGCGCCCTGTGACCGCGCCAACCGCCCGCGCAACCGCCCCAAGCGACCCGCCGTCGGGGCGATTTCGTCGAGGGCGGGCTCAGTCGGCGCGATTTCGGGCTCGCTCGGCGCGATTTCGGGCTCGCTCGGCGCGGATTCGGGCTCAGTCGGCGCGATTTCGGGCTCGCTCGGCGCGGATTCGGGCTCGGTCGGCGTCGGCGCGGGGACGGGTTCGCGCTCCAGGGTTGCGGTGTCGCCGCCGCCCTGACTGAAGTCGAAGCCCGCCTTCGTCTGGTAGCCACCCTTGTCGGCCTGCTCGATGGCCTTGTCCTGCTTCGCGCCGAGTGAGACACGGCGACGGCGGGCCAGCACCAGGCCGATGGCGACGAGCGCCGCCAGCACGAGCACGGCGACAATTGCGATGATGATCGGAGTTTCCACAGTCGTCCCCTAGTCGCTGGCGGTCGCCGAGCCGGTGGTGATGAGATTCTGGCCGCGCAGCCGCTGCGAGATCACCTGGGTGATCCCGTCGCCGCGCATACTGACACCGTAGAGCGCATCGGCGACTTCCATCGTCGGCTTCTGGTGGGTGATGACGATCAGCTGGGAGCGCTCGCGCAGCTGCTCGAACAGTCCGATCAGTCGCTGCAGGTTCGTGTCGTCCAGCGCGGCCTCGACCTCGTCCATCACGTAGAACGGCGACGGCCGGGCACGGAAGATCGCCACCAGCATCGCCACGGCGGTCAACGACTTCTCCCCGCCCGAGAGCAGCGACAGCCGCTTGACCTTCTTCCCGGGCGGACGGGCCTCCACCTCGACGCCGGTCGTCAACATGTCCGACGGATCGGTCAACACCAGGCGACCCTCGCCGCCGGGGAACAGTCGGCCGAAGACTTCGGCGAACTCGCGCTCGACGTCGGCGTACGCCTGCGTGAAAACCTCGAGGATGCGCGCGTCGACATCATCGACGACCTGCAGGAGGTCGGCGCGGGCCGCCTTCACATCCTCCAACTGGGCCGAGAGGAACGAGTAGCGCTCCTCCAGCGCGGCGAACTCCTCCAGTGCCAGCGGATTCACCTTGCCGAGGGTGTTGAGATCGCGCTGGGCCTGCTTGGCTCGCCGCTCCTGAGTGGCCCGGTCGTACGGCATCGGCGCCGGCGCGACGACGAGCTCGCCGCGTGCCTTGGCGTCCTCGTACTCGGAGAGTTCCAGTGCCGACGGCGGCATCGGCACGTCGGGACCGTACTCGGCGATCAGGTCCTCGGGGTTGATCGCGAACTGCTCGGCGATCTGCTCCTCGAGTTGCTCAATGCGCATCGCCGCCTGCGCTTTGGCCATCTCATCGCGGTGCACCGCGTCGCGCAGGCCGTCGAGCTGGGCGGTCAGCTGGCCGACCTGCGTCTTGAGTTCGGCCACGCCCGCAGTGTGGCCGGTGCGGACCTCGTCAAGGTGGTCGCGGGCCGCCTGGGCGGCCTCGACGGCGGTGGCCAGGCGCTCCGCGACGCGGGCACCGGACTCGGCGACTGCGGCGGCGACGGTTGCGGCATGGCGCCGGGCGGCATCGGCGCGGCGGGCACGTTCGCGCGCCTCACGCTCGGCCCGGGCGGTGCGGCGCAGCGAATCGGCGCGCCCGCGCGACGATGCGAGCCGCTCCTCGGCGGTGCGCAGCGCCAACCGAGCCTCCACCTCCTCGGTACGAACCGCCGCGACGGCCCGGCCGGCCTCCTCGCGAGTACCGTCGTCGACCGCCGTGGCCGTGCCGTCGGTCGTGGGCTCCTCACGGGCCAGGCGCAGTCGTTCGGCCAATGCCGCGAGCTTCGCGACGGTGTCGGCGTGGCCCTCCTCGGCGAGCTGACGCTGGCGGGTCAGGCGGTCGCTCTCGTCGTGCGCCGCGCGGATGTCCTGGCCGAGGCGGGCCAGGTGCTCGTAGGCGGCGCCCAGTGACGAATCCGACTCGTGCAGCGCGGCGAGCGCCTCGTCGGCTGCCTCGCTGCGGTCGTCCTGCTCGGTGAGCGCACCGGCCAGGGCCGCGCCGACTTCCTCGGCGGTGCGGTTGGCGTGGGCGAGTTCGGTGGTCGCCGCATCGATCGCCGACTGCACCTCCAGGCTGGAGGTGCGCCGAGCCGAGCCGCCCTCGACGGCGGCGGCGGCGATCCGATCACCGTCGGCGGTCACAACGGTCAGGTCCGGATGCTGCGCTACTAGGGCACTGCCGACCGCGGCGGCGTCGGCCACATCGGTGCCCAGGACGACGACGTCGTGCAGAAGGGTGTCGACGGCCCCGCGGATCGACGGCGGGCAGGTGACGACCGCACGCGCCCACCGCGCTCCTGCAGGCAGCGACGCCCCACCCGGCGCGGGCAGTGCGCGCAGCCCACCGACCAACAGCGCGGCACGACCACCGTCGCCGGCTTTCAGGGCGGCGACGGCACGTGCAGCGGCCAGTGCGTCGACGGTGGCGATGGCGTCGACGGTCGGACCGAGCGCACCGGCGACGGCCGGTTCGAACCCCGCCTCGACGGTCAGCAGGTCCGATACCGGAGCGAGCAGTCCGTCGGCGGCGTGCTCCAGCAGCCAGGCCCCGCCGTCGTTGCGCTCCAGGCCGACGGCCAGCGCCTCGATGCGCGCGGTCAGGGAGGCGATCTTCTGTTCGGCTTCACGCTCGGCGGTGCGCAGGGTTTCGACCCGCTCGTCGGCCGCGGCCGCTGCTGCCGTGCACCGCTCGTGGTGCTCGTCGAGCCCCTGCTCGGCCGACTCCATCTCGGCGACCGACGCGGCTACCGCATCCATCCCGGCCTGGGCCTTCTCCGCCCGCTCGACCGCGGCCTCGATCGCCGTCGTCAGACGCGCGGTTTCGGCGTCGACGGAATCGGCGCGCGTCCTCAGGTTCGCGACCTCGCCCTCGAGCCGTGCCAGTCCCTCACGGCGGTCGGCGACGGCGGCGACGGCGGCCGCATGGGCGCGCTCAACCGCGGTGGCGTGTTCCTCGGCGGTGGCCAGGCGAGCCTTGACCTCTTCCAATGCAGCACCGGCCTGCTCGACTGCCGCGGCGAGCTGGGCTTCCAGTTCGGCCGCGCGGACCGCCTGTTCCTCGAGCTCGTCGGGGTCGGGACCGCTCGCGACCGTCGTCGGCGTCGCCAGGTGCTTGCCGCGCTCGGAGGCGACGCGGATCGTCGCATCGACGCGCTCGGCCAGGGCCGACAGCCGGAACCATCCCTGGCCGGCGGTATGGGCGGCCGGCTCGATCTGGGCCAGCGCCTCCTCGCGCCGCGCCAGTTCGGCCGACGCGGCGTCCAGGGCCGTAGCGACCTGGGTCTGCTGGGCGCGGATGGTGTCCTCGAGCGCCGACTGCTCGGCCATGTCGGCGCGGCGTACGACGAGGTCGTCGGCCGCCAGACGCAGTCGGGCGTCACGCAGGTCCGCCTGGACGGTGGCGGCGCGGCGGGCTACCTCGGCCTGGCGTCCGAGGGGCTTGAGCTGGCGCCGCAGTTCACCGGTGAGGTCGGTCAGCCGGGCGAGGTTAGCCTGCATGGAGTCGAGTTTGCGGACGGCCTTCTCTTTGCGCTTTCGATGCTTGAGGACGCCGGCGGCCTCCTCGATAAAGGCACGACGGTCCTCCGGGCGGGACTCGAGGATCGCGGCAAGGCGGCCCTGCCCGACGATGACGTGCATCTCGCGCCCGATACCGGAGTCACTCAGCAGTTCCTGCACGTCCATCAGGCGGCAGGACTGGCCGTTGATCTCGTACTCGCCGGCTCCGTCGCGGAACATGCGCCGCGTGATGGACACCTCGGAGTAGTCGATGGGCAGCGCACCGTCGGAGTTGTCGATCGTCAGCGTGACCTCGGCGCGACCCAGCGGCGGCCGGCCCGACGTCCCCGCGAAGATGACGTCTTCCATCTTTCCGCCGCGCAGGGTCTTGGCACCCTGCTCCCCCATCACCCACGCGAGGGCGTCCACGACGTTGCTCTTCCCCGACCCGTTGGGACCCACCACACAGGTGATCCCGGGTTCAAAGCGCAGCGTCGTGGCCGACGCAAACGACTTGAACCCCTTCAGGGTCAGCGATTTCAGATGCACGACGGTACAGACTACCCATTCACCGCTCGACGAACCCGGTCAGTTCACCGCGTGCCGATTCGAATCGCTCGACCACGGTGTCGACGCGCCCGGGCGTGTCTGGTCCGCGCAGGTAGGCCAGCAGTTGGTCGAGGTCGGTGCGGGGTCCTTCGGCGACGACGTGGACGCGCCCGTCGGCAAGGTTCGCCGCGTACCCGACGAGGCCCAGTTGCAGTGCCCGCGAGCGCGTCGACCAGCGAAACCCGACGCCCTGCACGTGGCCGTGGACGAAGGCGCTGAGCCGCTGATGCGCGTGCGACATCCTCGTCGTCAGTCCGTCGCGATGGTGAGATTGACCTGCGTGCCCGCCTTCAGCGTGCGCCCCACCGTGCAGGTCCGGTCGATGGCGCGCTGCGCGACGACGAGAAGGCGCTGCGCGGCATCTGCGTCGAGTTCAGACAGGTCGAGTTCGAAGACCTCGTCGAGGACGGGATAGGTCTCCGACTCACGGTCGGCGGTGCCGCTGACGCGGACGGTGGCGTCATAGTCGTCGCCGAGTCGGCGTGCCAGGGTCACGTCCGAGGCCATGCCGCTGCACGCGGCGAGCGCGATCTTCAACAGTTCGCCGGGCGTGAAAACACCGTCGACGTCCTCGGACCCGATCTGCACGGTCGCCCCGCGCGAGCTCTCGCCGACGTAGCGGCGCGGACCGGTGCGCTGCACCCAGAGTTCAGTCATGGCTCTATTCAACACCGTTGGGAGTCAACGCCGTTGGGCCCGTTGGACCTGGTTGCAGATCAGAGGTGGCGTGCCGGGTCCATCCGCTGATGTAGGAGCCGGATCACGTCGACACCATCAGGCCGCGCGATATAGAAGAGAACATGGCTTCCGATGCTGTAGCGGCGGTATCCCTCGCGGATGCCGTCGCAGGCGCGTCCCCGATCGGGATCGTCGGCGATGCGCTCGAAGGCTGCCCTGATCTCGTTGATGTAGATCTCGGCCTGCTGGAGATCCCAGTGTTCAGCTATGTAGTCCCAGATCTCGGAAAGGTCGGACTGCGCCGCAGGTGTTAGTCGGTATGCCGTCACGACTTCTTCGCCGCGATGAAGGCGTCGAAGTCGAAGGGTTCCGGAGCGCCACTCGCCTCACCTGCTGCAAGTGCGGCGCGGAGTGCCGCCATCTGCGTCTCCTGATCCTCAAGGAGGCGCAGCCCAGCGCGCACGACCTCACTGGCAGACCGGTACCGACCCGAAGCGACCTCCTTCGACAGGAAATCTGCGAAGTGCTCGTCGAGGCTGATTGAGGTGTTCTGCACCATCCCGCGATGATACCAATATTTGGTATTTTCATGATGTCTCACGACCGATCGACGCCCCGCTCTACCGCTCGTCGATCGGCAGGCCCCGGTAGGCGGCCCACTCGGCCAGTAGTTGCTCGCGCGAGCCGGCGGGATTGGCGCGGTGCCAATCGCGGGTGAACCGGTTGTACTCGAACTGTGCGTCGATCTCACACGGCCCGCCGTTCCGGGTGGCCCGCCAGTGCACTAAGGCATCACCCAACGTCGTCGTACCGTCGGCCGAGCCGATGAATTCGCGCATCGCGGCGTCGAAGTGGAACTGCTGGCCGACCTGGTCGACGAACCACGCGCGCAGCACCTGGCTGCACCGCTGCCCCGGCGGGATGACGGTGGATTCGGTCAGGTCGCCGCCGAGTTGGCGGCCACCGGTCCGTCGCGCCGGTGCCGGCTCAATGAACTCACTTCCGTCGAGGGTCACCGCGATCCGTTGCGCCAGAAGCTCCTTGGCGCCGCTAGTCGCGATCCCCAGTGTGCGCGCGAAGGCAACTAATTCGTCCTTGCGCCAGTACCAACGGGTGAACTCTGCGGCGGGCAGCGCGGGCGTCAGCGGTGGTCGGGCAGACTCTGGCACCGGACGATCCTATGACTCAGCCAGACGACGGTCTGTCAGCGGCCGCGCGCAGAACGCTGGCAGTGCGCGCAGTAGAAAGAACTCCGGTTCATGAACTGTTCACGGCGCATCGTCGAGCCACAGCGATAGCACGGCTCCCCTTCCCGCCCGTAGGCGTTCAGAGACCGCGCGAAATAGCCCGACTCACCGTTGACGTTCACATACAGCTCGTCAAAGGACGTGCCCCCGACGGCCAGCGCCTCCGCCATGACATCGCGGGCGTGGCCGAGGAGTTCGACGAGCTTGGCCCGCGAGATCGAGTCGGTGAGCCGCGTCCCGCGCAGCCGGGCACGCCACAGCGCTTCGTCGGCGTAGATGTTGCCGATCCCCGACACCAGCGTCTGGTCGAGCAGGGCGCGCTTGACCTCGGTGTGCTTGCGGCGCATCGCCGACGCGACAACCACGGCGTCGAAGGCGGGGTCGAACGGGTCGGGTGCGATGTGCGCGACGACCGACGGCACCGATGCACCGACGGTGTAGACGTCGGGCACCAGCTCGTCGACCTGCCAGCCACCAAAGGTGCGCTGGTCGACGAACCAGAAGTCGCGATCACCCAGGCTCGTCGAGATCCGCAGATGGGGTGAGGGCTCAGTGGCTGCGACGTCGTCGATGATGCGCAGCTGCCCGCTCATCCCCAGGTGGATGACCAGGGCCTCGTCGACGATGCCGGCCTCGTCGGCCAGCTCAAGCCACAGATACTTGCCGCGACGCCGCGTCGCATGCGCGGTCGTGCCGGTCAGGCGGCCGACCAGTTCCGCGGCTCCCCCGGCCTGCCTGCGAACGGCGCGGTCGTGGTGCACGCGGACCTCGGAAAAGGAGCGACCGACGACGTGCTTGTCGACACCGAGGCGAACGGTCTCGACCTCGGGGAGTTCAGGCACCGCGCTCGTCGAGCATGCGCCACGCCTCCTGCGCGGCGACCTGCTCGGCCTCCTTCTTCGATCGGCCGACACCGCTGCCGAGTTCCTCACCGCCGACGACAGCCGTGGCGGTGAACTCCTTGTCGTGGTCGGGGCCGGTGGAGGTGATGTTGTAGCTTGGCGGTCCCAAGGATCGCGCGGCCGCCAACTCCTGCAGCGAGGTCTTCCAGTCCAGCCCGGCTCCCAGGCTGCCGGCCTCGGCGACGGCATCGCTGAACAGCGCGAGGATCACCTCGCGCGTGCGGTCGAATCCGTGCGACAAATAGATGGCACCCAGCAGTGCCTCCGTACCGTCGGCGAGGATGCTGTCCTTGTCGCGCCCGCCGGTCATCTCCTCACCGCGGCCCAAGTACAGATGGCGGCCGAGGCCTCCCGGCCCCAACGTGCGGGCCAGTCGCGCCAGCGCTTGCCCGTTCACCACGCTGGCTCGGATTTTGGCCAGTGCACCTTCTGGTCGGTCGGGATAGTCGCAGTACAGCTTTTCGGTGATCACGACGCCCAGAACAGAGTCGCCGAGGAACTCCAGGCGCTCGTTGGTCGGCAGCCCGCCGTTCTCGTAGGCGTAGGAACGGTGCGTCAGCGCCAGGGTCAACAGGTCATCGTCGAGGGTGACTCCCAAGGCGTCCAGCAAGGTCGCGGAATCGCGCCCGGAGTCAGCCATTGTCGGTGGTTTGGTCGCCCATCTGCCCGAGCTTATCGGCGAGACCCGCCCAACGTGGGTCGATTTTCTCGTGTGAGTGCCCGGGTTCGGCGACGGCGAGCGCAACACCGCAGTCGGGGCATAGTCCGGGGCAATCCTCGCGACACAGCGGCGACATCGGCAGTTCCAGCCCGACCGCGTCGATGAGGCTCTGTTCGAGGTCGATCTGGTCGCCGTCGACCCGGTGCACCTCCTCGTCGGAGGTCGTCTTGTCGGTCTCACTGTCGGGGTACGCGAACAGCTCGGTGAGGAATACCGTGACGGTGTCCTCCACCGGTTCGAGGCAGCGCGAGCACTGGCCGGCGGTCTCGCCGGACGCGGTGCCGGTGACCAACACGCCTTCCGAAACCGACTCCATGCGCAGGTCGAGGTCGACCTCGGTATCGGGCTCGATGGCGATCATCTCCGACCCGATGCGGATGGGAGTTCGGACGGTGCGGTGCGACTCGATCATGCTGCCGGGACGACGGCCCAACGAGCGGAGGTCGACTACAAAGGGTGCGTCTGTCACACCGACACGATACGCCGGAGGTGAGACAGCCGAAGCGGACCTATCCCGCGAGCGGGGTTTCGCGGTCGCGCTTCTCGTGCTTGTCCTTCTCGTCGACGGCCCGCGGGTACTCGACGTAGTCGTGCATACCCGCACCGGTGCGCAGCTGCTGGCGACCGCGGCCGACCGACCGAATCGTCCCGGTGAGGATCTGCTCGAAGTCGGCGAGCTTCTGGTCGACGTAGATGTCGCAGTCCCCGCGCAGACGGTCGGCCTCGGCGTGTGCCGCGTCGACGATGCGCCCTGCCTCGGACTTGGCTGCGACGACCACTTCATCCTGGGCGACCAGGCGCTGCTGCTCGGCGATGCCGTCGGCCACCGAGCGCTCGTAGTGGGCGTTGGCGTTCTCGACGATGCGCGCTGCCTCGGCACGGGCCCGGCCGGTGACCGCCTCGTGCTCGCGGGCGGCGCCGGTAGTGAGGCGGTGCGCCTCCTCGGTGGCGTCGGAGATCAGTACGCGGCTGTGGCTCGACGCGTCGTCGACCATGCGATCGGCGGCGGCGCGGGCCTCGCCGACGAGGCGGTCGGCCTCGGCGCGCGCAGCGGCGACCATGGCGTCGGCGTCGGCCTTGGCGGCGGCGATGGTGGCGTCGGCATTCTCTCGCGCGTGCCCGACGACGGCATCACGCTGGTCGAGGACGTCCTGTGCGTCGTCCAGTTCGGTGGGAATGGCGCCCTTGATGTCGTCGAGCAGGTCAAGCACATCGCCTCGGGGGACCATGCAGCCCGCGGTCATGGGGACGGCGCGAGCCTCTTCGACGATCGCGACCAGCTCATCGAGCGCTTCGAATACGCGGTACACAGCAACACCCCTATCTGGCGAGAAGGCCACCTCCGTGGCAGCTGTGACCATTGTGCAGGATGTTACTAATGTGATTTGGGATGCGTTTTCAGTTCGGCGTGTCGTGTCCCCCGCCCCACCGAACAGCACCTACACGCTGCGCTCACCGCCCACCTTTGCCATGACTGCGCGATAGACCAGCGGGGGCAGGAACGGCTCGACGTCGCCACCGAGCTTGGCGACTTCTTTGACCAGCGAGCTCGACACGTGGGCGTAGCGCGGATCGGTCCACATGAACAACGTCTCGACGTCGGCGAGCTCCCGGTTCATCTGGGCCATCGGCACCTCGTACTCGAAGTCGGTGCTCGACCGCAGGCCCTTGATCATCGTCGTCACGCCCTCGTTGCGCATGTAGTCGACGAGCAGGCCGCGCCACCGGTCGACGCGGACGTTGGGCAGATCGGCACACGTGGCCGCGATCAGGTCCAACCGCTCGTCGACCGAGAACATCCCCTGCTTGTTCGGATTGACGACGACGGTCACGATGACCTCCTCGAACCGGGCCGCGGCGCGTTCGACGATGAAGCGGTGGCCGAGCGTGAACGGATCGAACGAACCCGGGCACAGTGCGATGCTCATGCGCACGAAACTACCAGCGCAAGCTCGCAGAACATCGAATCCGCCCAGCTGAACCAGTCCCGCGTGAAACGGGAGTCGTCGTCGACATGGAAGCTCTCATGCACGTACTCGCGACCGGCGGTCGTCGCAGCGATCGTCTGCAACAGCTGCAGCGATTCTGCCGGGTCGAGCGAGGTCAATCCCTGCACCGCCAGCGCGATCGGCCACACGTAGTCGACTGGCGTGTGTGGACTGCCCGGCCCGGCCGCCAACCTGCCGCGATAGAAGTACGGGTTGTCGCGCGACAGTACGAATTCCCGCGTGCGCAGATACCGCGGATCTTCGACGTCGATGCCGGCCACCAGCGGTAGCGAGAGCAGGCTGGGCATGTTGGCGTCGTCGGCCATCAGCACCGACCCGAGTCCGTCGACCTCGTAGGCCCAGATCTCGCCGTGGCGCGGGTGCCCGACGACCCCGTGCGCGTCCACACCGGCCCGCAACTCGGCCGCCAGCGCCGCCGCCTCCGGCGCCAGGGCGGGCTCGGACTGCGCCAACCGCGGCGCGATCTGCGAGAGGGTGTGGGCTGCCATCAGATTCGCCGGGACGAGGTAGCCGTAGGTGCAGGCATCGTCGGAGGGCCGGAAACCCGACCACGCCATTCCGGTGACCGCCACCGGCGAACCCCATCCGTCGCGGGGCAGCGTGTCTTGGACAATCGTGTCCGGGCGGACGAACCGGTACGACGAGGAGTTCTCGTGATCGAGTTCAGCGGTCAGCGTCTCGACCGCCCTGGCGGCCGCAGCGAGGAAAGAATCGTCGAAATGCGCGTCCTCCCCCGTCGCACCGGCCAACTGCTCGGCCAGTTGGAACGGGAAGCACAGCGAATCGATCTCGAACTTGCGCTCCCACAGCCACGGGTCGTCGCCGAGGTCGCGCGGCTCGTGGCAATTCCCGTTGGGCGCGGCGTTGAACGCGTTGGCGTAGGGGTCGTGGGCTAGGTAGGCGAATTGCCGGCGCACGACGGCGCCGATGACCTCAGCGAGGGCCGGCAGTTCGCCGACCCCCTCGGCGGCCAACAGCCGCACGTAGGGCCGCATCTGCGTCGCGGCGTCGCGCAGCCACATCGCCGGGATGTCGCCCGTGATGACGAAGACTGAACCGTCGGGTAGCCGGTGCAAGGTCCGGGCCAGCGTGCGGTGCATCGCGGCGGCGAACAGTTCTGCGCACTGATCCCCGGCCACATCGGCGACGCGGCGCGTCCAGCGGCTCAGCACCGCCGGCGGCAGCAGCTCGTCCGGGTCCGGGCGCGCCCCCACCGGAGTGTCGTCGACAATCACACCGACGATCATGCCGAACCGGGTACTCGGTGGGGCTAACCTTCGCGGATGGAACATGTATGGCAATGGCTGTGGGATCGACTGAGTCCACACGGCCTCTACATATGGGCTGGAATCGCGCTCGCCGGTGGCCAGTTGGTGCTGATCTGTCTACCGTTCGGATTTGCGATCGCCTTGCGCGAAGACGCCGACCGCTACGGGACCGTCACGTCACTTGCAATCGCGGCAGCCGTCGTCTTCACCGGGATCGTCGCAGCTCTGTGCAAGCCGCTGGTGCGCCCCGCGGAGCGCTGGGCCACCGGCCACGACGTGGACCCGTACGTCGCTCTGCAGGGTACCTACGAGTACGTCCGCCGCATTGACGGTATCGCGCTGTACCTGCAGGCTATGACCGGGTTGGCGTACGTGGCAGTGGTCGGCGCAGTCTGCGGCGCCTCGGCCGGCAATATCGCCGCGTATGCCGCGATCGGTCTCACGAGCTTTGCGGCAGTCTATGTCCTGGGCGGTCATTCACTGGTGGAAGCGGGCATGCGACCCGCACGGGTGGCACTGACCGGTGACACCACCCTGGGGGACGCACTACCCCGCGCCACACCAACCTTTGCCCAACGGTCAAACCGGTCGCTACTGGCCGCGGCCTACACCTTCACCATGGCAGGTGGACTAGTTACCTCAGCGTTCGACAAATCTCTCGTTCTTCCAGTAATCGCGCTATTGGTCGCGGTGTTCTATCTGGTCGTCTTTGCCGTTCCGATTACCGTCGGATCGGCGTTCGCCCCTTCCATGCGCCCGATCCGCGACCTGACCGAAGGGGCCAATCGGGTAGCCGCGGGAGACTACAGTCAGCGCCTTCCCGTACTCAACGACGACGACCTCGGAGTCCTCTCGGCCACCTTCAATCGCATGCAACAAGGACTGGCCGAGCGTCGACGGTTGCACACCGCCTTCGGCACCTACGTCGACCCGGCACTGGCCGCCCGCCTCCTCGAACAAGGCGACGACATCTTTCGCGGTGAACACCGACACGTGACCACACTGTTCATCGACATCCGCGACTTCACCGCCTACGCCGACTCCCACACCGCCGAGGAAGCGGTGAGTCGCCTCAATGAACTGTTCGCCATCGTCGTCCCCGCCGTCGTCGAAGCCGGCGGACACGTCAACAAATACCTCGGCGATGGCGCCCTGGCCGTCTTCGGCGCACCCGGAGAACTGGACCGCCACGCCGACGCCGCCGTCACAGCAGCCATACGCATCCGAAACCTGGTCGCCGACACCTTCGCCGACGAGGTCCACATCGGCATCGGCCTCAACACCGGCGAAGTCATCGTCGGAACCATCGGCGGCGGCGGAAAACTCGAATACACCCTCATTGGCGATGCCGTGAACGTCGCAGCACGCGTGGAGCAACTCACCAAAACCACCGGCGACACCATCCTGCTAACCGGATCCTGCGCACAGACACTGGCCAACCCGGTGCCACTCGTGGACCGCGGACGCCACGAAGTCAAAGGCAAACCCGAACCAGTGCAGGTCTACGCACTGGCCGACTAGTCGCCCTGCGCGGACCCACGATCATGCCGCCCAGACGATCATTCCGCCTAGCTGCGTCTCGGGGCCTAACCTGCGTGGATGGAACATGTTTGGCAATGGCTCTGGGATCGACTGAGTCCTCGCGGCCTCTACGTGGCGGTTGCGATGGCACTCGGCGGTGGACAATTGACACTGATCTACCTGTCGTTGGGACTTGTGATCGTCGCGCGTGAAGACGCCCACCGCTATGGGACGGTCACGCTCATCACGATCGCGGTGTCCACCCTCTTCACCGGGATCGGCGCAGCCCTACTCAAGTCGCTGCTGCGCCCCGCGGAGCTCTGGGCCACCGGCCACGACGTGGACCCCTACGTCGCTTTGCAAGGAACGTACAAATACGTCCATCGCATTGACGGCGCCGGGCTGTACCTGGAGAGTGTGGCCGGGATGGTCTACGCGGCAGTGGCCGGTGCAATCTGCGGTGCTTCGAAAGCCGATATCGCCGTGTACGCCGTGATCGGGCTGACGAGTTCGATAGCAGTCCACATCCTGGGCACTCGATCGCTGACTGAAGCGGCCGTACGACCCATGCGGACAGCACTGGCCGGCGACACCGCCTTGGGCGACGAACTGCCCCGCGCCACTCCCAGCTTTGCCCAACGGTCAAACCGGGCCCTGTTGGCTGCAACGTTCTACTTCGCCTTGGCAGGTGCCTTCGTCGCCTCAGCAATCGACGAGTCTCTCGTTCTCCCGGTGATCCCATTGCTGATCGCGGTGTTCTACCTGGTGTTCTTCGGCCTTCCGATTACCGTCGGAACGGCATTCGGTCCTTCCATGCGACCTATCCGCGACCTGACCGAAGGCGCCGCCCGTGTCGCGGCCGGTGACTACAGCCAGCGACTTCCCGTCCTCAACGACGACGACCTCGGAGTCCTGTCGGCCACCTTCAACCGCATGCAACAAGGCCTCGCCGAGCGTCGACGGTTGCACACCGCATTCGGCACCTACGTCGATCCAGCACTGGCCGCCCGGCTGCTCGAACAAGGCGACGACATCTTTAGCGGCGAGCATCGCGTGGTGACCACCCTGTTCATCGACATCCGCGACTTCACCGCCTACGCCGACTCCCACACCGCCGAGGAAGCGGTGAGTCGCCTCAACGAACTCTTCGCAATCGTCGTCCCCGCCGTCGTCGAAGCCGGCGGACACGTCAACAAGTACCTGGGCGATGGCGCTCGCCGGGCTCCGCATGCGCCCACTCGGTGAACGCCGCCTCATACACTTGCGCGTTCTTACGGTTGGCGTGCGCGTCCTCCATGAGTTCGGTGAGGTCGTGATCTGACATGTGCGCCAGGTTCAACGCCTTACCGGGCTTGCCGGCCGGTCCGCCGCGCACGATGATGATGGGGCCCGATACTTGTATCGGTAATCGGTGATGAGGAGTTCCAGGCCGTTGAGCAGCGAACCGGTCGCCGACGGCCCCAGCTTGGCGGTCAGGTCGACCTCCGTGCCCGCGAGGGTCACCATGCGGGCGATCGACGACGCGTTGATCTTGTGGGCGTGCGCCGTCAACGCACCCTCCACATACTGCCGCGTCAACTCCGGGTAGGCGGAGTTCTGCAGGATGCCCGCCTCAATACCGGTGTAGACGACGTCCGCACGAATCTCAGTGAAGCTGGTGCAGGGCACCCTGAACAGCGTCTTGTTGACGTACGGGTCGGCCATCTCCTGCGCTTCGGTGCGGATCAGTCCGACGTTGCCCGCCCAGATGGTGGCGAAGTCCGCGCCCTCGGTGGTGCGGATACCGCCACGCTTGACCGCAATGTCGGGCAGGTCGATCAGCCCGGCATTCGGATCGGCCAGCAGCGGCGCCAGGTCGTACAGCGTTTCCGACGGGGCACACCAGCCGCCGGCGGCGACCAGGCCACTCGTGCCGTTGGTGCCGCGCAGCCGCGACGGATCGGCCGCATAGTCGATGACCTCCTGGTCATTGGCGCCCGATGCGACCAACTCCTTCGGATAGGGCAACTTGATCTGTGCGTACCCTGCCCGCACGAACACGCCGTCTTGCCCGTCGGGCATCGCTTCGATCTTGGCGGTAGCGGCAGCCACGAGGTCATCCATGCCGGACAGTTCCTGGCCGCCGGCGAACCCGCGAACATCGGCAGCAGCGGTGATAATGAGACCACCGTTATCCGGGGCCGGGGGCGCCGGGGGCGCCGTCTTGATCTTCGACAGGTCGTAGCGGCGTGGAGTTGCGGCAGCTGCGACGGGCTCCGGTGCCGCCTCGGCGACAACCTCCGCGGTCTCCGCGACAACCTCGGTGCCGCCCTCCTCGGCTACGGTCTCGACGACCTCCGCGGTCTCGGCGGGCTCCTCGGTGGCGGTAGGCTCCTCGGTTTCGGCGGTCTCCGCGTCACCGGACACCTTCGCCGCGAGTGCGTCACGCACCGCCTTAGCCTCCTCGGTGCGTTCGTCGATCGACGTCTGTGCACCGCGCGCGGCCGCACACACCTCCGCGAGCAATTCCAAACCCAGCATTGAATCGTCGTCGTGATCGTCCTGGGCGTTGAGGGCACCGAACTTTTCGACAGCCTCGTTCAGCAGCGCCTCCACGTCACTGCGTGCGGGCTGGCCGTCGAGGATGGCGGCGGTGATGGTGTCGGCGCGCTTGCTAGCCTCCACGGCTCCGGCGGCGTCGAGAATGGTCTGCAGATCGAGGGCCATGACTGGTCTCCTGTGGGCTCGGGTTAACGGTCGTACACGTTGCCCGGCCCACACGCCAGCAGCACAACCCAAACCATACACCTACAGGCCAGAGGTGTTAGCGGACGACTTGCGCGTAATGCCCGCCATACTTGGCGGCATCGGTACGCGCCTCCACCTCCGACAGAAACCGTTTCACTGTGCCGTCAGGGCGGTGCGACTCATGCACCACCACCCGCGAACTACCGCCACAGTTACAGCCCATCCGGCTCGGCGTCCTCGTCGTCGTCGTAGTCGTCTGGAATGTCGGCGACTTCGACACCATCGGCCCGCAAACGCGCAATCGACGCATCCATGTCGATAGGGCGGCCGCGACGCTCATCGGCTGCGCGCTTATATGCGCGCTCCCACAGCCGCGACAGCAAAGCGACCGGACCGCCGGCGTACGGGTTGCGGTCACCAGTACGGGTCTCCCCGTAGGCGCGGCCCTCCGCCATCGCCTGCTCACACTGCGCGCGCGTCGGACGTTCTTTCTTCCGTGTAGCGGACCCGGCGGGCCGCTCCTCCGGCTCCTCCTCCGGCTCCTCCTCCGGCTCCTCCTCCGGCTCCTCCTCCGGCCAGTCGCCGACGTCGACACCGTCGTCGAACTCGTCGAGAAGCGGCAGCACCGCGTCGAACTCCACGCGTCCGTCTCGATGGACGTAGGCGAGCCAGCCGTCGTCGTCGTTGTCGCGCATATCCGGGTTAGGGTGCAGAGCTGGGATGATCCAGCCGTCGGCGGTTTCCCTCCCGTAAGACTGAACCACCCAGTCAGCGCTGATAGGCTGCTCGGCGATTTGACCTCTCGCTACCTCAACCGCGCGTTCAAACGTGTCGATGCGCGCTGCTCCGTCCGGGTCTAATGGCATGGTGCCCAGTTTATCCGGCCGTCACTTTTTCAAGACTGCTTCACCAAGTCCAGCACGTCCTCAGTCGGCACAAGTTTGTCCACCCGCAGCCAATAGAACGACCCGGCCTTGGCCCTGTCCAGGTAGTCGGCGACGTCGAGCTTTCCGGGCTGCGGGTCGATGAACCTAAGCATCGGCTCACCAGTCTTAGGATCAGGGGTAACCTCCCACGCGTAGACGTGTGCCGACCCGCCCTTCCAGGCGACCCGCATCCAACCGCGCGCGCCTATCGGCATCGCTCCCAAGTCTTTGAGTACGCCGGTTTTCCCGCGCGCCTTCGTGAACTCCGCCGGCGTCCCGTCCTTATTCCGCCATATGCTCCCGTAATGCCCCCTGCCTAACAGCTGCGCCATAGCGGCCGAATCCGCCGCGGAAAACTGCGGGTCGCCAGGCTTCTTGTGATTCGGCGCGCAGCCATCCGTATTCGTAACCTGGTCGACGACACCTTCGGTGATGCGGTCCACATCGGCATCGGCCTCAACACCGGCGAAGTCATCGTCGGAACCATCGGCGGCGGCGGAAAACTCGAATACACCCTCATCGGCGATGCCGTCAACGTCGCCGCACGCGTCGAACAACTCACCAAAACCACCGGCGACACCATCCTGCTAACCGGATCCTGCGCACAAGCGCTAACCGATCCGGTGGCACTGCTCGATCGCGGACGCCACGAAGTCAAAGGCAAACCCGAACCCGTCCAGGTATACGCACTCGCCGACTAGTCGCCCTGCGCGGTGTCCAACTGGGCTTGCTCAGCCCACTCGACGCGGGTGTCGCCGTAGACCTTCGCCAGGATCGGCGCCAACGTGTCGGGCCATCGGGTCCGCGCCGCACGTTTGGCCCGCTCCAGCACCAGGTAGCCATCGCCCAGCAGTTCGGCGGCCAGGCGTAGCACCTCGTCGAGATCGTCGTCGGGTAGGCCGTAGGGCGGGTCGCAGAAGATCATGTCGAAGACCTCGCCACCGGAGTTGCGCAGGTAGGTCGTCGCGTCGGCGCGCACCACCGCGCACTGCGCGCCCGCCCCGCAGGCGTCGATGTTGGCCTTGAGCCCGTGGACCGCGGCACGATCGTCGTCGACGAACACCGCCCGCGAGGCCCCCCGCGACAGTGCCTCCAATCCGAGCGCACCGGTACCCGCGTAGAGGTCGAGCACGGTCATCCCGGAGAGGTCCACGCGCGCGTCGATCGCGGCGAACAGCGCCTCGCGCACCCGGTCCGACGTCGGACGGGTGGCATCGGAGGCCACGATGAGACGCCGACCACCGAATTCTCCCGCGATGATCCGGGTCATGTCACAACAGTGCCAGGTCGTCGGCGTGCACCAGCGGACCGCGCAGATCGGCCGGCAGTGCGTCGGTCCGACGGCCCATCATCACCACCACGTCCTCGGCCCCGTAGCCGGCAACCCCGCGGGCACACAGCGCGCCGCGCTGGTCGACGAGTTCGACGACGTCCCCGGCGGAGAAGCCGCCCGAGACGTCGACCACGCCCGCCGACAGCAGCGAGCGGCGGCGGCGGACCGCGTCCACCGCACCGTCGTCGAGGACGAGGCGGCCGTGGGTCTCCGCGGCGTGGCGGACCCAGAACCGTCGCGATGACATCCGATCCGCCCGCGCGGCGAAGGCCGTGCCGACCGACGCGTCCCGCAGCGCGGTCTCGGCATCGGCGGCAGCCGCGAGCAGCACCGGGATGCCCCCGTCGGCAGCCAGTCGGGCCGCGGCTAGCTTCGACGCCATTCCCCCGGTGCCCAGTGCGCCACCAGACCCGGCGATGACGCCGTCGAGGTCGGCGGGTCCGTCGACCTCGGGGATAAACCGCACCGGGTGCTCGTCGGTGGCCTTGCGCGGATCACCGTCGTAAAGGCCGTCGACGTCGGACAGCAGGACCAGCGCCTCGGCACCCGCGAGGTGGGCGACGAGCGCGGCCAGGCGGTCGTTATCGCCGAAGCGGATCTCGTTGGTGGCGACGGCATCGTTCTCGTTGACCACCGCCACGGCGCCCAGCGACCGCAACCGATCCAGGGCCCGCTGCGCATTCGCGTGGTGCGAGCGCCGGGAGATGTCGTGCGCGGTGAGCAGCACCTGGCCGACCACGCGACCGTAGCGCCCGAAAGAGGTTCCCCACGCATGGGTCAGCGCCAACTGTCCGACAATGGCCGCGGCCTGCTTGGTCGCGAGGTCGGAGGGTCGGCGGCGCAAACCCAGCGGCGCGAGTCCGGCACCGATCGCACCCGAGGACACGACGATCACGTCGCTGCCCGAAGCCATCCGCTGTTCCAGTGCGTCGGCGAGGCGGTCGAGGCGCTCGACGTCGAGACCGTCGTTCAGATCGGTGATCGCCGCGGAACCGATCTTGACGACGACACTGCGCGCGCCGGCGATCGCGGCGCGCGTCGAGGACGACTGGGCCGCGGCACTCATGCGTCGGCGTCCCAGTCCTCGTCTGGGTTGCCGGTCGCGGTGGCGTGGTCCCACTCCTCGTGGTGCTCGCGGCGCAGTTTGCGCGCGGCCTTGCGCTCCGTGGCGCCGATCCGGTCGGACCGGTCGAGGCGCACGTCGGTGCCGCGCCCGGTGATCGGCACGTCGTCGCCGCTGGGCGTCGTCGGCTCCCAGTCGAAGGTGACGTCGCCCAGCGTGACCGGCGCACCCGGTTCTGCACCGAGCCGCACGAGCTCCTCTTCGACGCCGAGCCGGTTCAGCCGGTCGGCGAGATAGCCGACGGCCTCGTCGTTGTCGAACTGGGTCTGCCTGATCCACCGCTCGGGCCGCTCGCCGCTGACGATGAAGCCACCGGGCACCTGCGGATCGGGCACGACGGTGAACTCGGCGGCATCGACGGCCTTGGGCCGGATAACCGCACGACGTGCCTCCTGCTTCGGGTTCGCCTCCCGGTACTCGCGGACCAGCTTCGCCAATGCGAAGGCGAGTTCGCGCAGACCCTCGCGGCTCACCGCCGAAACCCGGTACACCGGCCACCCGAACTTCTCGAGGTCGGGCTGCACGATGTCGGCCAGTTCGGCTGCTTCGGGGATGTCGATCTTGTTGAGGACGATGATCCGCGGACGCCCGGCGAGGTCGCCGAGGCCGAGATCGTCGTCGAGTGCCGGTTGATAGGCCGAGAGTTCAGCCTCGAGGGCCTCGATGTCGGACACCGGGTCACGGTCGGACTCCAGCGTCGCACAGTCGACGACGTGGGCCAGCACCGCGCAGCGCTCGATGTGGCGCAGGAAGTCCAGCCCGAGGCCGCGGCCCTCCGACGCGCCTGGAATGAGCCCGGGCACGTCGGCGATGGTGAACGTGTCGATCGCCCCCGACCGCTCGCCCGCCCGGCCCGGCACGGTCTGCACGACACCGAGGTTGGGCGCCAGCGTGGTGAACGGGTAGTCGGCGATCTTCGGCTTGGCCGCGGACAGGACCGACACCAGCGACGACTTGCCCGCCGACGGGAAGCCGACCAGCCCGACGTCGGCGACGGACTTCAACTCCAGGACGAGCTCGCGCTCCTGGCCGGACTCGCCGAGCAGGGCAAAACCGGGGGCCTTGCGGGCCTTGGAGGCCAGCGCTGCATTCCCCAGTCCCCCACGACCGCCCTGCGCGGCGATGAACGTGGTGCCGGCGCCGACCATGTCGGCGAGGATCTCGCCGTCGGCGTCGAGGATGACGGTGCCGTCGGGGATGGCCAATTCCAGGTCGTCGCCGTTGGCGCCGCTACGGTTGTCACCCATCCCCGGCTTGCCGTTGCCCCCGCTTGCGTGCGGCCGGAAGTGGAAGTCGAGCAGCGTGTGGACCTGTGGGTCGACGACGAGGCGCACGTCCCCACCGCGGCCGCCGTTACCGCCGTCGGGTCCGCCGAGCGGTTTGAACTTCTCCCGGTGCACCGAGGAGCAACCGTGTCCGCCGTTGCCGGCGGTCACGTGGATCGTCACCCGGTCGACAAATCGTGACACCGGTGCCTCCTACTCGAACGGATACTGGGAAAAACAAACAGGGCGGTCGAGGATCGGTGATCCCCGCCCGCCCTGTGAAGAGCTTTTGCGCCCGGATCAGACCGCAGCGGTGTCCGGGACGATGTTGACGGTCTTGCGGCCGCGCTTGCTGCCGAACTCGACCGCCCCGGCCTCGAGGGCGAACAGGGTGTCGTCGCCACCGCGACCGACGTTCACGCCGGGGTGGATGTGGGTGCCGCGCTGGCGGACCAGGATCTCGCCGGCGTTGACCTTCTGGCCGCCGAACCGCTTGACGCCGAGTCGCTGGGCATTGGAGTCGCGACCGTTGCGCGAGCTCGATGCGCCCTTCTTATGTGCCATGTCTGCTGCTCCTACTTGATTCCGGTGACCTTGAGCACCGTCAGCTGCTGACGGTGACCCTGGCGCTTGTGGTAGCCGGTCTTGTTCTTGAACTTGTGGATCCGGATCTTCGGGCCCTTGACGTGCTCGACGACCTCGGCCTTGACCGACACCTTGGCCAGCTTGTCGGCCTCGGTGGTCAGCTCGGCGCCGTCGACGACCAGCGCGACGGGGAGCTGCACGGTGCTGCCGGGCTCGCCGTCGAGCTTCTCGACCTTCACCACGTCGCCTTCGGCGACCTTGTACTGCTTACCGCCGGTCTTGACGATCGCGTACGTAGCCATCGGGTATTCCCTCAATCTTCGTTGTCACAAACAAAATGCCTGCCTGCGTTGCGCTGCAGGTAGGCGACTTTCCAAGGTTACGGGAGTGCCTCGCCGCCGGTCAAACCGGCTCGCCGCTCCCGCGGGTGACCGCGGTCACCCCTCCGCCTGCGGTGCCCCCGTCGCCCGGCGTGCGGCACGACGCCGCGGTCGCCGCACGACCGCGACGGCCTCCACCTCCGACGATCCGCCGACCGGGCCGGCCGTCGTCTTGGTGACCGCCGGCGCCTCGTCGTGCTCGTCGGCGCCGATGACGATCGTCGTGCCCGAACCGGTCGAGACCGGGGCCCGGCGGACCCGCCGGTGGCGGACCTTGGGGGCCGGTTCGCTCACCGGTTCCACCGGCTCCGAAGCTTCGACGACGGGAGCTTCGTCGACCGCGGGAGCCTCGTCGACCGCGGGAGCCTCCTCAACGGCAGGAGCCTCCTCCTCGACAACCTCGTCGACGGTCAGCGCCGCTTCCACGACGGAAGTCTCCTCGACGAGCCCGGCCTCGTCGACGACGAGCTCGTCGTCGCGAGTCTCCTCGATCTCGCTGACGTCGACGACCTCGACGTCGTCGTTCTCGTGGATGTGCGCATGCATCGCCCGGAACAACGGGTGCTCCTGGGCGGGGGCCTTGGTCTCCGCAGCGGGCGCGTCGGCGCGACCGCTCTTCTTGCGGCGCGACCGCTTCGAGGAGCCGTCACGGCCGGAGTCATCGGACGGACGCACCTCGACGGGCTCGGAGTGGACGATCAGCCCACGCCCGGCGCAGTGCGTGCACGTGGTCGAGAACGCCTCGAGCAAACCGGTGCCCAGACGCTTGCGCGTCATCTGCACCAGGCCCAACGACGTCACCTCGGACACCTGGTGGCGGGTCCGGTCGCGGGCCAGCGACTCGGTGAGGCGACGCAGGACCAGGTCGCGGTTCGACTCGAGGACCATGTCGATGAAGTCGACGATGATCATGCCGCCGAGGTCGCGCAGCCGCATCTGGCGGACGATCTCCTCGGCCGCCTCCAAGTTGTTGCGCGTCACCGTCTCCTCGAGGTTGCCCCCGGATCCGGTGAACTTGCCGGTGTTGACGTCGATGACGGTCATCGCCTCGGTGTGCTCGATGATGAGCGTGCCGCCCGAGGGCAACCACACCTTGCGGTCGAGGGCCTTGGCCAGTTGCTCGTCGATGCGGTGGGTGACGAACGAATCAGGCGCGTCGGGCCCGGTCTTCTCGAAGCGCTCGACGCGGTCCATGAGGTCGGGTGCGACGTCGCCGATGTAGCGCTCGACGAGGCTCCACGCGGTCTGCCCCTCGACGACCAGCTTGGTGAAGTCCTCGTTGAAGAGGTCGCGCACCACGCGCACCAGAAGGTCGGGCTCCTCGTAGAGCGCCTTGGGTGCGACGGACTTGCCCGCCTTGCCGATCACGTCGGCAGACGCGGCATCAATCGTCTTCCACTGGGCTTCCAGGCGCGAGATGTCGGTCTCGAGGTCTTCGGCACTGATGCCTTCGGAGGCGGTCCGGATGATCACGCCGGCACCGTCGGGCACGATCTTGCCGAGGATCGACTTGAGGCGCTTGCGCTCGACGTCGGGCAGCTTGCGGCTGATGCCCGTCGACGATCCGCCCGGCACGTACACAAGGTAGCGACCGGCCAGCGAGATCTGCGTCGTCAGACGGGCGCCCTTGTGCCCGACCGGGTCCTTGGAGACCTGGACGAGGACGTTGTCGCCGGGCTTGAGTGCCTGCTCGATCTTGCGGGAGCCACCGTCGAGACCGGCGGCCTCCCAGTTGACCTCACCGGCGTACAGCACACCGTTGCGGCCGCGGCCGATGTCGACGAATGCCGCCTCCATGCCGGGCAGCACGTTCTGCACGCGGCCCAGGTAGATGTTGCCGACCATCGACGTCGAGTTGGCGGTCGTCACGAAGTGCTCGACGAGGATGCCGTCCTCCAGGACCGCGACCTGCGTGTAATCCTCGTGCGGGACGGCCTGCTCGGCGGTGGTGTGCACCTTCTCGCGCACGACCATCACGCGCTCGACCGACTCGCGCCGTGCGAGGAACTCCGACTCGCTCAGGATCGGCGGGCGGCGCCGACCGGCGTCGCGGCCATCGCGGCGGCGCTGGCGCTTCGCCTCGAGGCGGGTGGAACCGGAAATGCCCTGCACCTCGTCGCGCGAACGCTTGCTGCGCGGCTCGCGCTCGTGAACGACGGTGTTGGGCGGATCGTCCGGCGACGCCTCGTCGGTACCGTCACCACCGCCCTTGCGGCGGCGACGGCGGCGGCGGCGCTTCGACGTCGCCGCACCTTCGCCCTCGGCGTCGTTCTCGTCAGTCTCATCGGAGTCGCTGTCGGCGTCCGCGGCAGAATCGCCGGTAGCCTGCTCAGCGTCGTCGGATGCCGGCTTGTCGTCGGCGTCCTCGCTCTTGGCCTCGTCGCCGGTAGCGTCGGCCTTGGCCTCGTCGTCGCTGTCCTCGTCGCCGTTGCCTTCGGCACCGGCTTCGCCGCGCCCACGACCACGGCCACGGCGTCCACGGCGGCGACGGCGCGACCGGCTCGGCGCCTCGTCCGACTCGTCACCCTCGGTAGCCGTCGACTCGTCACCGTCATCGGCCGTCGCGTCGTCAGCGGAGGTGGCGGGCTCGGCATCGCGCACTGGCGGGGTCGGCGGGGCCTCGGGCGGAAGAAACAGCGGGTTGGCGCTTGCGGCGGCGCTGGCCGATTCGATGGGGACATCGGTGGCGGCGCCCGCCGCGGAGAACAGTGCTGTCGACGCGCTGGCCGTCGACGCGGCGGCTGTCGACGCGCTGGCGTTCTCGGCGGGCTCCTCGGAAGATCCGCCGATCCGGTCGACGACGCGCTGTGCGATCTCGCGGTCGATGGTCGCGGACGCGCTGCGAACCTCCGAACCCAGCGCCTCGAGGTGGTCGAGCACGTCTCGGCTCGTGGCACCCAGCAGTCGTGCCAGGGCGTGGACGCGCATCTTGTCGGGAAGCTCTGTTGCCGGTGACGACGCGTTTGCGTCGATCGGCGACCCGTTGTCGGTCACGTATTCTCCTTGCACCCCCGGGCGCGTCGAAGATCAACGCGGCCACTCGGGGGCTCAGCGGTATGCGGTTGTGGGTCGAGCCGGTTGCCGGCGTCGACCGCGTGGCTGGTCTTTCGGTGCGCTGCAGCCGGACCGGGAAACCAGTCAGACGTGCGGGGCGCGCCTCGTGGTGAGTGCTGTCCACGGACCTCGACGCCGCGGCGGTTCTCCGTCGATCTCAGTGGAGGTACGCCGTGGGGAGGGCCTGCTCGCGAACGCAGTGAAACTCGCTGGTCGCGGGCGGTGAACCATCACCGTGTGTCGAGACCGAGACAGGTGTGTCGGCCACAACATCGCCAGTATCCCACATCCGGGTGGGATCGGGAGAATCCCCCGCAGTACGGCGGGGCAGGGCGTGTCTTACAGCCCCGGGAACCAGAGTTCGATCTCGCGGAGTGCCGACTCCGGCGAATCCGATCCGTGCACGAGGTTCGTCTGGGTCTCCAGCGCGAAATCACCCCGGATGCTGCCCGGCGTCGCCTTCTCGACCGGGTCGGTCCCCCCGGCGAGCTGTCGCCACGCCGCAATTGCGCGGGGTCCCTCGACGACCGCCGCGATCAGCGGGCCAGAGGTGATGAACTCGATGAGGTCGCCGTAGAACGGCTTGTCCTCGTGCTCGGCGTAGTGGGCGGCAGCCACCTCGACGGTCGCGGTGCGCAGGTCGAGGGCGTGCAGGGTCAGGCCTTTGGCCTCGATCCGGCGGATGACTTCGCCGACGAGGCCGCGGGCGACACCGTCGGGCTTGATGAGTACCAGGGTGCGTTCGGTCACGCGACGTATAGTACTGCGGAGTTATCCACAACCTGACCGCGGGCCATTCCGACGAGGACCCGTGGGGCGTAGCCTACGACCATGGACGCAGCGGAGCAGGAACGGAAGATCAGCCAACATGGCAACGACATCGCGGCGATCTACGACATCCTGACCGACCACAGCAGGATCCTCGACGAGCACACCAGGATCCTCGACGAGCACACCAGGATTCTCGACGAGCACACCAGAACTCTCGACGAGCACTCCGTCAAGCTCGACACACTCGACACCAAGGTCGACACACTCGACACCAAGGTCGACACACTCGATAGAAAGCTGGACCTCGTCCTCGAACGGCTTCCCTAGTCGACGATCGGCTCCTGGCCGGGTAATTGGCCGTTGGCCATGCGGTGCTCGACGTCGCGCTTGATGTAGATGACGTAGGCCCAGACCAGGGCGAAGATGAAGCCGATAACCGCGATCGACCAGTGGAACACGCCCCCGACAATGGTCAGCAACGTGAGCGCGCAGTTCAGCGTCAGCGCCCAGGTACGGCTCTGATACCGGCACGCCAGCACGAGCGCGACGATCAGCGCGCTCAGATAGGTGATCGAAGCGGCGGTCAGGCCCCCGCCGATCTTCCCGACGACCGGAAACGCCAGGCCGACGACGATGGCCTGCAGGATCAGCAGGCCAGACATGACGCCGCGCAGGCCCTTCCACGGGTCGTTGGTCGGCGGGGTGAACCGGGCGCCGGTCGCGGGTTCGTCGGTCATGCCGGTTCCTTTCCGAAAAGCGATCGGGCAGCGCCCGCCGTGACGACCGAGCCCGTGATGACGACACCGGCGCCCGAGAGCGGAGCGCCCTCGTCCTCCTCGGCCAGCGCGATCGCCTGCTCGACGGCATCGGGCAGGAACGGCTCGACGATGACGCGGTCCTCCCCGAAGATCGGCACCGCCACGTCGGCGAGCCGCTCGGTGTCCATCGCGCGCGGCGAGCCGTTGTTGGTGAGCACGATCTTGTCGAGGACCGGTTCAAGCGCATCCAGCAGCCCGGCGACGTCCTTGTCCCCCAGTACCGACACGACGCCGATCAGCCGCTGGAAGTCGAACTCCTCGGTAAGCGCCTGCGCGAGTGCGGCGGCGCCGTGGGGGTTGTGCGCCGCGTCGAGGTAGACCGTCGGGGCGCTGCGCACCCGTTCGAGGCGGCCCGGGTTTGTCACCGACGCGAATCCGGCGCGCACCGCGTCGACATCGAGCTGACGGTCGGCTCCGGCGCCGAAGAAGGCTTCGACCGCGGCAAGGGCGAGGGACGCGTTGGCCGCCTGGTGGGCGCCGTGCAGCGGCAGGAAGACTTCCGAGTACACCCCGCCGAGACCCTGCAGTTCCAGCAGCTGGCCGCCTACGGCGGTGCGCGCATCGAGGACGGTGAACTCCGAGCCGGCCCGCGCGACCACCGTGCCCGCCTCGACGGTGGCGCGCAGGAGGACATCGGCCACTTCGGGTTCTTGGGCCGCGAGGACGGTCACCGGATCGAGCGGGACCAGCGCATCGGGGTCTGCGCCCTTGATGATCCCGGCCTTCTCCCCGGCGATCGCGGCGAGCGTGTCCCCCAGGTAGTCGGCGTGGTCCATGGCGATCGGAGTGATGACAGCGACTTGCGAGGAGACGACGTTGGTCGCATCCCACCGGCCGCCCATCCCGGTCTCGATCACGGCGACGTCGACCGGCGCCTCAGCGAAGACCGCGAAGGCCATCGCCGTCAGCACCTCGAACTTGCTCATCCGAGGGCCGCCGGCCGCCGTCGACGAGTCGTCGACCATGGTGATGTACGGCTCGAGTTCGCGGTAGGCGTCGACGTAGGCGCGCGGCGTGATCGGCGCATTGTCGACGGAGATCCGTTCGGTCGCCAGCTGCAGGTGCGGGCTGGTGATGCGACCGGTGCGGCGGTGCAGGGCGGTCAGCAGGGCGTCGATCATCCGCGTCACCGACGTCTTGCCGTTGGTGCCGGCGATGTGGATCGACGGATAGGACCGCTGCGGCGAGCCGAGCAGGTCCATCAGCGCGCTGATCCTGCTCAGCGACGGCTCGATCTTCGTCTCCGGCCACCGCGTGTCGAGTTCGGCCTCGACGTCGGCGAGTTCGGCGAGGTCCGCCGGATCCGGTTGACCCACCGGCTGGCTCACTGGCCGCCCAATGCGGCGAGCTTGGCGCCCAGCCGGGCGATCTCGTCACGCGCAAGCTCTTGGCGGGCGCGGATCTTCTCGACCACGGCGTCGGGCGCCTTCGCCAGGAACTGCTCGTTGCCCAGCTTGGCGGTGGTCGTGGCCATCTCCTTCTCGGCGACGGCGAGGTCCTTGGCGACACGCCGCTTCTCCGCCTCGACGTCGACGGTGCCCGACGTATCGAGATCGACGTGGACGGTCGAGCCGGACAACCGCACCTCGATCGACGCTGTAGCGGTGAAGTCGTCGCCGGGCGAGTCGAGTCGGGCCAGTGCATCCAGGTAGTGGAGGTGGGAGTCCAGACCGGCCTCGGACAGGCCGACGAGCTTGGCGGCGACTCGCTGACCCGGTCGCAGTCCTTGGTCGCTGCGGAAGCGGCGTACCTCGGTGACGAGCTTCTGCAGGTCGTCGATGCGTGTGGCGGCCACGTCGTCGCGGTCCGCGCCGCCGGGTTGCGGCCACGGCGCGACGACGACGGATTCGCCGCCGGTCAGCGCCTTCCACAGCGTCTCGGTGATGAACGGCATCACCGGCGATAGCGCGCGCAGCAGCGGCTCGAGGACGGCACCCAGCACGCGGGCAGTCGAGGCGGCGAGTTCCTCGTCGGCCAGTTGCACCTTGGCGAGCTCGAGGTACCAGTCGCAGACCTCGTCCCACGCAAAGTGGTAGAGCGCTTCGCACGCCTTGGAGAACTCGAAGGTCTCGAACCCCTCGTCGACGATCGCGAGCACCTCGTCGAGCCGGTCGAGGATCCAGCGGTCGACGTCGGTCAGCTGCTCGCGCGGGGGCAGGTCGCCTTCGCACGTCGCGTTGTTCATCAGCGCGAATTTCGTCGCGTTGAACAGCTTGGTGGCGAAGTTGCGCGAACTCTGCGCGTGGTCCTCGCCGACGGAGATGTCGCTGCCCGGGTTGGCCCCGCGGGCCAGCGTGAACCGGAGCGCATCGGCACCGAATCGCTCCACCCAGTCGAGTGGGTCGATGCCGTTGCCCCTGGACTTGCTCATCTTCTTGCCGTGCTCGTCACGCACCAGGCCATGCAGGAACAGGTCGGTGAACGGGACTCGGGCCTGCCGTTCGGCGAAACCGGCAATATCCTTCGTGCCCACGTAGGTGCCGAACATCATCATCCGGGCGACCCAGAAGAACAGGATGTCGTAGCCGGTGACCAGCACCGACGTCGGATAGAACTTGCTCAGATCAGCGGTGTCGTCGGGCCAGCCAAGCGTCGAGAACGGCCACAGGCCCGACGAGAACCACGTGTCGAGCACGTCGGTCTCCTGGGTGTAGCCGGCCGGCGGCTCCTCCCCCGGTGCCGGACAAACCACCTCGCCGTCGGGTCCGTACCAGATCGGGATGCGGTGGCCCCACCAGAGCTGCCGCGAGATGCACCAGTCGTGCATGTCGTCGACCCAGCCGAACCAGCGCGGCTCCATCGACTGCGGGTGGATGGTCGTCTCACCGTCGCGCACGGCATCCCCGGAGCGCTTGGCGAGGGACTCGACCGCGACCCACCACTGCATCGACAATCGCGGTTCGATCGGTTCACCGGTGCGCTCGGAATGTCCAACACTGTGGTTGTACGGGCGCACCTCCTTGACGATGCGCCCCTGTTCGCGCAGCGCCTCGCAGACGGCCTTGCGCGCCTCGAAGCGGTCCAGGCCGTCGAACTGCGTGCCGGTATCGACGACGCGGGCCTGCTCGTCGAGGATCGTCGGCATCGGCAGGTCGTGGCGCTGCCCCATCGCGAAGTCGTTCGGGTCGTGCGCGGGGGTGATCTTCACCGCGCCGGAACCGAATTCCGGGTCCACGTAATCGTCGGCGATGACCGGGATGCGACGGTCGAGGAACGGGTGGGCGAGCTCGGTTCCGACGAGGTGGGCATAGCGCTCGTCGTCGGGGTGCACGGCGATCGCGGTGTCGCCGAGCATCGTCTCCAGACGGGTCGTCGCGACAACGATGTGCGGCTCGTCGTCGTTCATCGATCCGTATCGGAAGGAAACCAGCTCACCGTCGACGTCGGCGTATTTGACCTCGATGTCGCTGACCGCGGTCTTCAACGTCGGCGACCAGTTCACCAGGCGCTCGGCCTGGTAGATCAGCCCGTCGTCGAAGAGCTGCTTGAAGATGGTGTGGACCGCGCGCGAGAGGCCCTCGTCCATCGTGAAGCGCTCGCGCGACCAGTCGACGCTGTCGCCCAAGCGCGCCATCTGGTCGCCGATGGTGCCGGAGATGTCCTTCTTCTCCTGCCACACCCGCTCGATGAACGCGTCACGGCCGAGGTCGTCGCGGGTCTTGCCCTCATCGGCCAGTTTGCGCTCGACCATCGTCTGCATCGCGATGGCCGCGTGGTCCATCCCGGGCAGCCACAACACCTCGTAGCCCTGCATGCGGCGGCGCCGGCTCAGCGTGTCCATCAAGACGTGTTCGTAGGCGTGACCCATGTGCAGCGAACCGTTGACGTTGGGCGGCGGGATGACGATGGAGAACGGCGGCTTGTCGCTGTCCGCGTCGGCGGTGAAGTAACCCGCCTCTACCCAGCCCCGGTACAGCCCCTGCTCGTGGTCGGCGGGATTCCAGGCAGCGGGCAGCGAGCTCGTCGCATCGGGGTTGGTCACGCCGTCAATTCTAGGGACGACGGTGCGTGCACCGCCGACCGGGCAGGTCGGTGTGAAACCAGCCCTCATTCACCGTGTCACACCTCACATTCTCGACCGTGGAACACATGATACATTCGCCTAACTGTTGTAACACGAGCGATCGATCGGTAGGTGGTGAGATGGGGATCCAGCACGAACACGACGGGTATCGGCTGATCGATCTCGTCGTTGCCGACGATGACAAACGCAGCACCCGCGCATTCTGTGAGGCGTTGGGAGAAGTCGCCGAGACTTCCGTCGACACCGCCGAGTCGATTCAGGTCCAAGCATTCGCCGCCAATACCATCCGCCGTCATGCGCGTCCGGACCTGTGGGGCCGGTTGTCCGCCCCGATCCGCACCGGACGCCTACGGCTCGCGAACTGCTTGTCCGAGGCGAACAGTGGATCCGACCTCGCCGCGATCGAACTCGCCGCGGTCGCCGGCGACGACGGGTACGTGCTGACCGGTACCAAGACATGGGTCGCGCACGGTCCCGACGCCGACGAGCTGATCGTCTACGCACGAACCGGTGTGCCCGGCCTCGGCGGGATCACCGCTTTCCTCGTCGACGCGCACTCCCCCGGCGTCATCGCCGGACCCACCCGGGAACACCTCGCGGGACTCGCGATCCCCGTGTCCGAGGTGACGTTCGACAGGGTTGTCGTTCCCACCGAACGGATCCTCGGCCGCGTCAACCGCGGTGCACGGGTGGCCGACATCCTCCTGACCCAGGGCCGTATCGGCCTCGCCGCCTGTGCACTCGGGCTAGGACGAGCCGCACTCGATGAGGCCACGCGATTCGCCAAGGCGCACCACCGCTTCGGGCATCCGCTCATCGAACACCAGGGAGTCGGCTTCAAACTGGCGGATATCGCCACCCGGCTCGAAGCCGGTCGTCAGCTCCTCCACCACGCCTGCGACCGGTTCGACGAAAACCCCGACTCCGCGGTCCTGGTCTGCGCCCAGGCGAAACTCTTCGCCACCGACACCGCGATGGCGGCCACCACCGATGCCGTGCAAGTCCTCGGAGCCTCGGCCTACCTGGCGGGCAACCGCGCCGAGGAGCGGATGAGGCAGGCGAAGATCCTCCAGATCCTCCAGGGCACCAATGAGATCCAACGGCGCACGATCGCCGCCAGCCTCGTGCCAGCCGCGCCGCGGCCGGCACCGGCCATGACCGCCGCGGCCATCGGATGAGCGCAATGATCCTGTGCGACGCACTCGTCGCTTCGATGCGCGCGAACGCGCGGGCGACGATCTCGACCCCTCGCGAAACACGCAGCTTTGCCGAGCTGCTCCTCGCTGCGGATGCGACTGCCCAAGCGCTGGAACAGACGCTGCCCGGGCCGCGTTCACGCGTCCTCGTGACGGCGCCCAACAGCCCGGAATACGTATCGCTGTTCCTGGCCCTGCTGGCCGGTGGTCATCTCCCGGTGCTCGCCGACCCGATACTCGCTCGCGACGAGGTGGACGACCTGATCCGGGGATGCGGAATCGACGCGATCGTCACCAGCGCACCCGATACCGACCTGCGCTGTGCCGTGGCAACTGAAGCGCTGGCCCTCGACCACCGGCACTGGCTCCACGCAGCCGACCACCGCGGCCCCCGGCCGACCCTTGCCGAGGACACCGAACTCGGTCGGCTGACCTCTGGCTCGACACGGACGCCGGCCTGCATCGAGTTCAGCGGTCGGGCCGTGATTTCCGCAGCACGCACCTGGGCGGGAGCAGCCGGGCTGAGTCCATCGGATACCAGCCTCTGCTATGCCGGGCTGTACAACGGCCTCGCCTTCAACACCACGCTGATCCCCAGCCTCCTGGTCGGCGCCAACATTGCGCTATCGCCCGCGCCCCCGACCGCCGGCAGCCTCCTACGGCATGTCCGCGCATTCGACCCGACGGTGCTGGTCGCATTCCCGGCCGCCTACGAGTTGATCACGGCATTCCCATCCGAGCGGGTCGGCGATGACCTGCGAGGGCTGCGACTCCTCCTGTCCTCGGCGGCGCCGCTGCCCGCCGCCACCGCCGCGCACATCGAGTCGATCGCGCGACCGATCTGCAACTACTACGGCATTGCCGAGGTCGGACCGGTCACGATCCGCGCCGAAGACGACGACGAGCCGGACTCGCTGGGCGCCCCGCTACCCGGTGTTGCGGTCGAGTCGCGGGAGATCGCCGACGGTACGAAGGTCATCCACGTACGAACCGCATCGATGGGAACCAAGTACCTCAACTACCCCGGCGAACTTGAGCGCCAGATCACCCCCGACGGCTACTTCACGACCTCCGACACCGGCGAGTTGACCGACGGACTCCTCCGTCTGCGCGGCCGCACCAACCAGCGGCTCAACATAGCCGGGCGCAAGTTCGGCGCGGATTCGATTCGATCAGCCGTGCTCGAGTTCCCGGGCGTGCTCGACTGCCACGTCACGCAAGTGACGACCCCGAGTCGGCGCGACTGCGTCGGTGCCGTCATCGAATCCCGGGCCGCGCTCGACATCACGGCGCTGCGCGAGCATCTGCGCGGCCGGATCGCCGAATTCAAAGTCCCCGAGGTCGTGCTGACCACCGACTGCCTTCCCCGCAGCACCTCGGGGAAACCACGCACGGCTGACATCACGGCGATGCTGGCCGAAACCTTTACCGCACCGACCACGGAGGACGCATGACAGTACCGCTGCGCAACGACGAGCTGACGACGACGATCGCCGAGATGGTTGCCACCGCCACCGACGGCACCATCGGAGACGCCGCCGATGCGACGGGGACCTTTGCCGACGCAGGGATGACGTCGCTGTCGTTCCTGCGGCTCGTCGACGCCATCGAGATCGCCTACGGTGTCGAGATCGACTTGGAGAACGACCTGGAACGCATGCGCACCGTCGCCTCCATCGTCGACTTCCTCACCGAGTACGGCGTCCGGTGACCATCACCGCGACGACCACGCGTGTCGACGGGGTCGCCATCTCCGGAGCCACCGGCCGCCTCGGCTCGCACCTTGTGCAAGCGTGTGGCCGACAATCGATCTCGACGACCGTCCTGCCACGGTCCGGCCCGAGTGCCGTCCAGTTGGCGGCGCGGCCAGTCGACGTGGTCATCGACACCAGCGTCGCGGCTGCGGCCGACATCTCGATCGCGACGTCGCGGATGCAGGACCTACCGCTGGTCTATTGCGTGTCCAACCCCGGTGAACAGGTCCTCGCCGCGCTGCATGACCTCAGCGAATGCGTACCCGTCGTGCTTGCCGCGAATCTCAGTCCGATCCATTGGGTCCACGCCCGGGCCACCCGCGAGGCCGCACAGCGCTTTGCCGCCCTCGGCCTGCCCGTCGAGGTGACGGTTCACGACCGCCACCCGGCCACGAAACGGGACGCACCGTCTGCGACAGCTCGTGAATTGGGCGCGCGGGCCGGGGGATCTCCCGATTTACTGAGCACCCGCTCCGGCGGTCCCGTCAGCGACCACTCGGTGCGTTTCTCCACCGCGGCGGCGTCCTACGAGCTGACCCACTCGGTGCGCGACCTCCGGCTCTCCGCCGAAGGGGCACTGCTCCTTGCCGGACGGCTCCTGGGCCGCCCGGCCGGCCTGTACACGACCGATGACCTGTATTCGGAGATCGCCGGCGAAGCGAAGGGTACGAGCCGATGACGATCACACCGACCATGCCGACCACATCCCCGGCGTCCGTACTCGCGCGCCAAGGAGCCATCGGCGCCCGTGCACTGTCCACCGGCGGCCACGACGACTTCAATCAGGGGCAGATCTCCTGCCGGCGTCCCGGGTCCGACCACTTCATCATCAAAGGCGCGCTGGTGGGCTTCGACGAAGCGGTACTCGGTGATTTCGTCCCAGCCGTGGTCGAGGCCGGCGCACCCGCGGACCGACTCGCCCCACCGGAGCTGCCCTTGCACCAGGCGATCTACTCCGCGCGCGACGATGTCGGGGCGATCGTTCACAGCCACTCGCCGTCGGCACTCGTGTTCGGCGCCCTGACCGACACCCCCCTGGTGCCGCTCAGCCACGAAGGGGCCCTCCTCGCCGACCAGGTCCGGTATTTCCGTGACACGAGCAACACGGTGCTGGGCATCGACACCGGCAACGCCATCGCCCGCGACCTGGGCGACGGGGTCGCCGTGTTCCTGGTCAATCACGGAAGCGTCATCGTCGGACGTAGCGTGCGGCACGCCGTGGTGTTCGCCCTCATGCTCGAGCGCGCATGCAGCCTCCAACTGGCGGCACTCGCATCCGGTCGCGGGTTCTCGCAGTCGCATGCGCAGGACGTGGCCGACAAGCGCGACTACATCTTCTCCGACCTCTCGGTCCGCTCGTACTGGGACTACACGCGCAGACGCGTTGCACGCCTGTTCCCCGAATCCACCGAATGGGCGCAACCATGACGACGAACTCGCCGACCCGGTTGCGATGGACCGACCTGGTGCAGCTGGGCTCCCCGCCCATTCACGGCATCGCCGAGCTCCCCGGTTCGCTCGCCGATGTCGTGGGTCTGATCGAGTCGGTCATCGGCCGTCGGTCGCACTCGTCCCGACGACGAGTGCCGTCGGCGGGTCTCGGCTACCCGTACGAAATCCTCTTGGCCACCGATGACTTCGACGCCCTCGCCGTCGTCGACCTCGCACAGCGCAACGTCCGCACCGCCGATCCCGACCGCTTCCGCGATACCGACGAGGGCTACGTCTGTCTCCTCGTCGGACGACCGTGGTTGTCGATGCGCAAGTACGGCCCCCGCGGGTACCTCTACCACCTGATTGACAGCGGCCACGCGCTCTTCGACCTCGCCCTCCTCGGCAGCCAAACCGACGACCCGCCGGTCACGATCCCGCCGTCGGCCCGCGACCGGATCCACGGAAAGGTCCTCGGCATCGGTCGGATTCGGCTCCGACAGTCCGCGACGTCGCTTCCTTGCTGGCGCCTCGTGGTCACCGACGCACACCAGATGCAAGTGGGTCGCACTGCATTCGAAGAGTTGGCGTTGAATATCGTGCCGCAATCGTCGACGCCGGTGCCCGTCGTCTTTGACACAAGTGGCTCGCTTGACGTTCGCGCCTGCCTCGACGCACTTCAGGTGCGAACCTCGGCGAGCACGTTCATCCGCGCGCCGCACCCCGGCATTTCAACGGCGATCGACGATGGCCTCGCCTGGGGCCGCGCCATGATCGCGCAGCTGGGTCTGCCTGAACCGGGGGTCACCGTCGTCGGAGGACCCGACTGCGCCACCCCGATCCCGCAGGGCGATCTCCTCGCCGCGCTCGCCGGCCAGTATCACCTCGTCGATGCGCAGGCTTTCCTCGTCTTCAGTGTCGGGGCCGGCGAGGCCGACCACATTGACGACGGACGACAAGCCCTTCTTCTCGCGATCGGTGTCGTCGGCCAGGCGGTCTACCTCGCTGCGGCCGCGAAGGGCGTCGGGGTGACCGGTGTCGGCGGCATCTCACCCGAGTTCTGGAACGCCGCGCTCCCGCAGGGACAGCACGCCCTGTACCTGATGGCGCTAGGGACCGCCGCCCCACACGCCGACAAACCCGATGCCCTGATGCAGGGCGGACATCCGTGACCACCAACGCCCGCAAGGGCCCAACCCCAGAAGGACCGATGACCACCGCCACCGCCTACGAGCTGCCACCCGACATTCCACGATCCGATTACCGGGAGGCCGCGCAGGTGCTCGCTCAAGCATTCACCGCGGACCCGGTCTGGCAGGAGCTGAAGCCCCGCTGGGCCAAGCGCGCAACCGCGGCGCTGTATTGGGTCTTTCGCTGCGAGATCGCCGTCGCCGCCGCCACCGGCGGCCACGTCCAAGCCATCCGCAACCGCGCGGGCGCCATCACTGCGGCGGCCATCGCCTATACGCGCACCCGCCCCGGCTTCCCGCTCTGGACAATCCTGTTGCGCATTCCGGCGATGTTCCTGCTCGGGTTCACCTCCACGGTGCGGGCGGCCCGGATGGCCTTCGCCGCCGAGGCGCACCAGCCCGACGGACCCCACTTCTACGCCTACTACGCGGGTTCGCGCGACGTCGGTGGCGGCGCGGCACTGATGAAGCGCCTCATGAAGGCCGGGGCAGCGCGACAGCTGCCCGTCTACGGCGAGGCCAAGTCGGAGGACATGCTCGAAATCCTGCGCATCCTGCGTTGGGACATCGCCGAACCGATCGATATCGGATACGGGCGCTCTCTGACACCTGCGACGTTCCATCCCGGAGAAGTGAAGTGATCGACAGACTCTCAGGTTTCGCCTCCCGCTCCCCCAAGCTCCTATTGACGATCGTCGCCGCGGCATTCGTCATTCTCGGCGCCGTCGGCGCGCCCGTCGCCGAGCGTTTGACGGCCGGCGGTTTCACCAGCCCGGACGACGAATCATCCCGAGCCGCCCAGGTCCTGTCTGACGACTTCGGCGTGTCCGGGATGCAATTGATCCTCGCTGTCGAGTCCGGGGACGCAACGGCATCGGCCACCGCCGGACGTGCGTCGGAGATCGTGGGACAGCTACGTGCGGACCCCGACATCGCCGCGGCAGTATCGCCATGGACCGATCCGCAATATCGGGCAAAGCTGGTCAGCGACGACAAGACTGAAGGACTCATCGTGGCGCTGGTCCGCGGTGGCGACGACGCCGCACCGGCGAAAGCAAGTGAGATCGCCAGCCACTACACCGGTGAGCGCGACGGAGTGACGATCCGGGCCGGAGGCCAAGCCATCGTCTTCCATGAGGCAAACACCCAAGCCGCCCACGACCTCATGCTGGCCGAGGCCATCGCATTGCCACTCTGCTTCCTGCTGCTGGTCTGGTTCCTGCGCAGCGCGATCGCGGCGGCGATCCCGATCGCCACCGGAATGGTGGCCATTGTCGGCACCACCGCGATCCTGTTCCTCCTCACATTCGTCGTCGAGCTCTCGATCTTCGCGATGAACCTGACCGCCGCCATCGGTCTGGCGCTGGCGATCGACTATTCGCTGCTGATCATCAGTCGATATCGGGAGGAGATTGCGGCCGGCCACTCCAATGAGAAAGCCATTGCCCTGTCAATGCGCCATGCCGGACGAGCAGTGTGCTACTCCGGCGTCACCGTCGCGATCGGCGTCGTCGGAATGGTGTTCTTCCCGATGTCCTTCCTCCGGTCGATCGCCTTCGCCGGAGTCGCCGTCGTGCTCCTGTCGATCATCTTGAGTCTGACGATGGTGCCGGCGCTCCTCACGCTGTTCGGCGACCGCATCAACCGTAAGCCGCTACGGGAGGCGGCCCCGGTCGAGCAGTCCCCGCTCTACCGGGTCGCCCGACGTGTCCAACGCAACCCGATCGCCTTCGGACTGCCGGTCGTCGTCCTCCTGATCGCACTCGGCGCACCGGCGCTCGGCCTCAAACTCGGACTGCCCGACGAACGAGTATTGCCCAAGCCCAGTGCCGCACAACAGGTCGGCGCCGACATCCGGGCCAAGTTCAGTGACAACCCGACCGGCGTCGTCCACATCGTCGTGGCACCGAGGGGTGCGGCGGATTCTGCCGCGCTGGCCCGGTACACTGACGAGCTGTCCAGAGTCGACGGCGTCTCGGGCGTCATCGGACCGGCAGGCACTTTCGTCGACGGCAAGCAGGTCGGCCCCGGCGTGGCGACGATGGCCGGTGAGAACAACGCGTACCTCACCGTGTCGACCACCTCCGATCCTTACTCCAAGCGGGCGCGCGTCCAATTGGACGAAATTCGCGCCGTCGACGCCCCGGCCCCGATTCTTATCGGCGGCCTCGCGCAGCAGACCCGTGACACCGCGACCGGAATCACCAGTGCTTTCCCCAAGGCGCTGGCCTGGATCATCGTCGTGACCTTCGTCCTGCTGCTCCTCCTCACCGGCAGTGTGGTGCTCCCGCTCAAAGCGTTGATCCTCAACACGCTCTCGCTGTCGGCCACGTTCGGCGCACTGGTGTGGATATTCCAGGACGGGAACCTCGGCGGGTTCGGCACGGTCCCCTCGGGGTACATCGCGGCGACGGTTCCCGCACTCGTCTTCTGCGTGGCATTCGGGCTCTCGATGGACTACGAGGTCTTCCTGCTCTCCCGGTTCCGCGAGGAGTGGGATGCCTCGGGGAAAACCCGCGCGGACAACGACACCGCCGTCGCCATCGGACTGTCCCGCTCCGGTCGGGTGATCACTGCCGCGGCCGCGCTGATGGTCGTCGTGTTCGCCGCGGTGATCACAAGCCAGCTCTCCCTCATGCGGGCGTTCGGTCTGGGACTGACTCTCGCCGTACTCATCGATGCGACTCTGGTCCGCTTCATCCTCGTCCCCGCATTCATGCGCTTGTTCGGCACATGGAACTGGTGGGCGCCGTCGTGGATGAGGCCGTTCCTGGCCAAGGCCGCACTTCGCGAATCAGCACCACCCACAACCACGACGCCTCCGGGCAGGGAGATGGCCAATGTCCATTGACAAGTTCAGTAGCCGCATCGAGTTCTCGGCGATGACCCACTTCGTCCGCGACCTCGAGGACGAGGGCCGCTCCCCGGTGTTTCGCACCATGGAGTCGGCCACCACCGACCACGTAGTGGTGAGCGGACGCAGCCGGATCATGCTCGGCTCCAACAACTACCTCGGACTGGCCAACCATCCGCGCGTGATCGACGCCGCCCAGGCCGCGTTACGGCGCTTCGGGGCCGCCAGCACCGGCAGCCGCGTCGCCAACGGGACCTGCTCGCTGCACCGCACTTTGGAGGACGAGCTCGCGCAGTGGCACAACACCGAAAGCGCCGTACTGTTCCCCACCGGGTACCAGGCCAATGTCGGCACCATCAGTGCGCTGGTCCGCCCCGGGGACACCGTAATTCTCGACTGGGCCGCACACGCCTCGATCCACGACGGCGCACGACTGGCCGGCGCACACATCGAACACTTCAACCACAACAGCGCCGACGAACTACGCGCGCTGCTCGTCGGCGCTCGTGCAGTTCCGACGCTCGTGGTGGTCGACGGCCTCTATTCGATGGAGGGCGACATCGCCCCCTTGGATGAGATCGCCGCCCTGTGCCGGGAGTTCTCGGCGATGCTCATGGTCGACGAGGCGCACAGCGTGGGGATTCTGGGCGCGACGCGCACGGGTGCCGTCGAGCTGTTCGGTATGCAGGACGATGTTGATATCCGGATGGGAACCCTTTCCAAGGGACTCGGCTCGATCGGCGGGTACGTGGTCGGCCCCGAGGACCTGACGGACTACCTTCGCACCCATGCCCGCGCCTACCAGTTCACCACCGCGGGCACCCCTGCCGCGGTCGGCGCGGCGGTCGAGGCGGTCCGAATCGCACAGTCCGACGAAGGCGCGGAACGAACGGCACGGCTGATCGCGAACGTCGACCTCTTGCGCGGAGCCCTCGCAGCACACGACGTCGAGACAATCGCGCCGACCGTGCTCCCCGATGGCACGTCTGCCCCCGGCCCCATCGTTCCGGCGATCGTCGCCGATGAGCAGACACTGATCGAGGTCTGGAACCGATTGTTCGACCAGGGGATCTTCAGCGGAATCAGCGTGTTCCCGGGCGTGCGGATCGGCAACCCCCTGCTGCGGCTCTGCGTCACCGCCGATCACTCCATCGCCGACCTCGAATTCGTCGCCAAGTCGATAGCTTCCCTGCGACCGGCCGAGTCCATCGACGCACCCGCTTTGACACACTGACCACCCCGATCCGAGAAAGGACTCCGATGGGAATCATCTCCGTTCAACGCCAACTGTCCGCACCACCAGCAGCCGTCTACGCGATCCTCACCGACCCGTTCACGTGGCCCGACTGGTTCACGATCCACGATCGCTTCGTCGAGGAACCGCCGATAGACCTGCACCCGGGCACTCGATTGGCGAGCAAGGTGACCCTGCTCGATATCAGTGTGCGGGTGACGTGGACGGTCGCCGAGCTCGACGAGGGAGCACGTTTCGCCCTGCGCGGATCCGCTCCTGCGGGAGTCGGGTGCGATTTCGCCTATACCCTGGTCCCGTCGGACGCGGGCACCGCGATCACTGCCGAGGGAGAATTCGGGGGACCACTCATCATGCGATCGTTGAGCAAGGCCCTGGAGAAGAACGGAACGATCCAATTGTCGCGCTCGCTCGATCTTCTCGAATCCGTTGCCATGCTCGGGCGGACGGGTGATCGCGTCGGGTAGTCGGAGGCCCACCCTCGGGCGGGTCCTCGACGAGCCGGTCGTGATGCTGCTGTGGCCGCGAGCGGCGCTGATGCAATTGGCCCACCCCTGGATCTCTCCCACGGAGGTGGAGAGCGGCTCCTACGGACACCGCGGCTGGCATCGCTGGGAGGCCACCATGATGTGGATGCGCATGGCGGCGGAGGCTGATCCGGAATCAATGGCCATGTATGTGCGCGAAGTCAACCGGGTGCACGCGGCAGTGCGGGTGCCCGACGACGAGATCCACGCACGGCGCCCGACATTCGATCCGGGCAACCAACTGTGGGTGGCCGCAACCTGGTTCCAGAGCATGATCGACACCTATTCCCTCCTGGTCTGCGAGATCGACGACGATGTGCGTGACGACCTGCTCGCCGAGTTCGCCAAGGTGGCGACCTTCCTGCAGGTCCGCGAAGAGAGCTGGCCTGCCGACATGCAGGCGTTCAAGGCCTACCGCGCTCGGGAACAGGCACGATTCCCCGATCGGCTGCCCCGATCGGACGCCGGCACAGCCCCGGAACATCCACTGCCCGGGGACATGGCCCACCAGGTCTTCTCCACCTACTCCCTGCCGCGCCGAATGGTCCGCAAGGCCAGCCGGACGCGCCTGCTGACCTGGGGCATGGCTGGGGACGCGCTGCGCCGGACCTACGACATCGAATGGTCCGACGACCATCAAGCACGATTCCTGGCGACCGCGAGACGAATGAAACGCCGCACAGCGCTCATCCCGGGACGCATCCGCCGCCGAAACGGTCGCAAGGAGCGTCGAAGGATCGCGGCGAGGCTCCAAGAGATCCAATACCGCTCCTACACCGACATCAAGGCACGGGAAATACGCGCAGCCCGGGCGCACGAGACCGTGGAGTAGCGTGAGGCCATGGCATCGCCATTGTCGGAAGTCGCGCCACACACGCTGCTGGGCCGCGCATTCTTCGAAGAGGCGAACAGCGCGACGCCCGACGAGGGTGATCAGACTCGAACCCGCCTGCTCGACGCAGCTTACGAGCAGTTCTGCCGGATGGGTATCGCAGGCAGCTCCATGGAAGAAGTGGCCCGACTCGCAGGGACGGCCCGAATCACCATCTATCGCAAGTTCGACAACAAGGACGCGCTGGTCGAGGCGGTAATGCTGCGGGAGTTTCGACGATACGTCAGCGTCTTTCACGATCAGATCGGGCGAGCGACGACTGTCCCGGAGCGGGTGGTCGCAGCGTTCACAACCTCCCTCCAGCAGATCGGCCGCAACCCACTCATCACTCGTCTGATGCAGACGGAGCCCGCGATGGTGCCGAGCCTCGTCGGAGGCCGTCGGACGATGAGCGAGGTTCGGCACTTCGTCGCAGGTCAGATCGCCCACGAACAGCAGGCCGGTGGAATTCCGGCATCAGTTTCCATTGACTTGGCAGCCGAGATGGTCGTCCGACTCTGCGCGTCGATCCTGACTGCACCAAGCGATTTGATCGACCTGGATGACACAGCATCGCTGGAGAATCTGGCACGCGAGTTCGTGTTGCCGCTTGTGGGCCTTCAATCGGACCCGCGGTAACCGCCACTCCCCCATGAATTCGTCAACCCAGCATCGATCGATGCTGGGTTGACGAAACGTACGGGGCTGAGCGCTACGCGGTCTTGTCGCGGGGCTCGGAGCGATGCTTCTTGCGCGGCACGATCGTCGGCAGCACGTTGTCGCGGACGGTCTCGCCGGTCACGACGACCTTCTCCACGTCGTCACGGCTGGGGATGTCGTACATCACCGGGAGGAGGACTTCCTCCATGATCGCGCGGAGCCCACGCGCACCGGTACCACGGTGGATCGCCTGGTCGGCGATCGCCTCGAGCGCATCGTCGGTGAACTCGAGTTCGACGTTGTCCATCTCGAACAGCTTGGTGTACTGCTTGACCAGCGCGTTCTTCGGCTCGGCGAGAATGGAGACCAGGCTCTGCTTGTCCAGGTTGGTCACCGACGCGACGATCGGCAGGCGGCCGATGAACTCGGGGATCAAACCGAACTTGATCAGATCCTCGGGCATGACCTCGGCGAAGTGATCGGTGGTGTCCACCTCGTCCTTGGTGGCCACCTCGTTGCCGAAGCCGATGCCGCGCTTGCCGATGCGGTCGGACACGATCTTCTCCAGGCCTGCGAAGGCGCCGGCGACGATGAACAGGACGTTCGTCGTGTCGATCTGGATGAATTCCTGGTGGGGGTGCTTGCGCCCGCCCTGCGGCGGCACCGACGCCTGCGTCCCTTCGAGGATCTTCAGCAGCGCTTGCTGCACACCCTCACCGGAGACATCGCGGGTGATCGACGGGTTCTCGCTCTTGCGGGCGATCTTGTCGACCTCGTCGATGTAGATGATGCCGGTCTCGGCGCGCTTCACGTCGTAGTCGGCGGCCTGGATCAGCTTCAGGAGGATGTTCTCGACGTCCTCGCCCACGTAGCCGGCTTCGGTCAGCGCCGTTGCGTCGGCGATGGCAAACGGCACGTTGAGCATCTTGGCCAGCGTCTGCGCCAGGTAGGTCTTGCCGCAGCCGGTGGGGCCGAGCATCAGGATGTTAGACTTCGCCAACTCGACCGTCTCGCCGGTCTTGACGTCCTTCTTCTCCCCCGCCTGGATCCGCTTGTAGTGGTTGTACACGGCGACGGCGAGCGTGCGCTTCGCGTTGTCCTGGCCGATCACATAGTTGTCGAGGAAGTCGCGGATCTCCACCGGCTTCGGCAGCTCGTCGAGTTTGACGTCGCTGTTCTCGGCGAGTTCCTCTTCGATGATCTCGTTGCACAGATCGATGCACTCGTCGCAGATGTACACGCCGGGGCCCGCGATGAGCTTCTTCACCTGCTTCTGGCTCTTCCCGCAAAACGAGCATTTCAGCAGGTCGCCACCGTCTCCGATTCGCGCCATCGATCCTTACCTACTTCCTGCTGACCCGGTGCGGCCGTAGCACGCACTTGCGGGTGGCCGTTCTGTGGTCACCGTTCGGTACTCCGACGGTACCCGCGTACGGCCGCAACTTCGAGCTACTTGGGGCGAATGTCGCGCATTGCCGCGCGACATCCGCCCGCCGCCGCGGAGTGCGGTTACTTGTTGAGGGACTTCTTGCGGTAGCCGAAAACCTCGTCGATGATCCCGTACTCCTTCGCCTGCTCGGCGGTGAGGATGTTGTCGCGATCGGTGTCGACGCGGATCTTCTCCGGTGTCTGCCCGGTGTGACCGGCCAGGATCTCGTCGAGGCGCTGGCGGATCCGCTCGATCTCGGCCGCCTGGATCTCCAAATCCGACACCTGGCCCTGGAAGGCGCCGCCGGTGCGCGGCTGGTGGATCAGGATGGTCGCGTTGGGCAGCGCCGCACGCTTGCCGGGCGTACCGCCGGCCAGCAGGATCGCCGCCGCCGACGCCGCCTCGCCGAGGCAGACGGTCATGATGTCGCAATGCACGTACTGCATCGTGTCGTAGATGGCGAGCATGTCGGGCACGCTGCCGCCCGGCGAGTTGATGTACATCGTGATGTCGCGGTCGGGATCCTGGCTCTCCAGGACCAGCAGCTGCGCCATCACGTCGTTGGCGACGGTCTGGTCGATGGGCGTGCCGACGAAGACGATGCGCTCCTCGAACAGCTTCGCGTACGGGTCGTACTGCCGGTGGCCGGTCGGGGTCTGCTCGATGAAGCTCGGCAGGATGTAGCGAGCGGTCTGCTCGCGGTAGGCCTGCGCGGCCGTCACGGCGGTGGTCTCGATGCTCATGGTGGCTCTTTTCGAGTCGAAGGTGGTGGCGGGCGGGCGCGTCAGAGGGTGGTGACGACGTGGTCGACGAGGCCGTAGGCCTTGGCCTCCTCGGCACGGAACCACTTGTCGCGGTCGGCGTCGGCCTCGATCTTCTCCAGCGGCTGGCCGGTGTGCTCGGCGTTGAGCTGATTCATCTCTTTCTTCGTCAGCGCGAACTGCTCGGCCTGGATCGCGATGTCTGCGGCCGTACCGCCGATACCGGCCGAGGGCTGGTGCATCATGATCCGCGCGTGCGGCAACGCATGGCGCTTGCCCTTGGTGCCCGCGGTCAGCAGGAACTGTCCCATCGATGCGGCCATACCCATCGCGTAGGTGGAGATGTCGCAGGGCGAGAGCTGCATGGTGTCGAAGATCGCCATGCCCGCGCTCACCGACCCGCCGGGCGAGTTGATGTAGAACTGGATGTCCTTGTCCGGCGCCTCGGCGGTGAGCAGGAGAATCTGCGCGCAGAGCCGGTTGGCGATGTCGTCGTCGACCTGGGTGCCGAGGAAGATGATCCGCTCGCGCAGCAGTCGCTCGTAGACCGAGTCGTTCAAGGTCAGACCGGCGACGCCCGACGACATCGTGGTGTGGATCGACGAATTGCTCACTGTTCCTACCTTTGAATCCGATCTCGCTAGCGCGAGGTCAACGGTGAATCGTTGAGGTGCTTGTCTTCGACCCTAACCAATGGCCGGGCCCAACCCATCCCGTTGACACGCTGATTCGCTCACAGCTAAACGGGCGTTCGCCAACGGCGAACGGCCGGGCGGGGATCGAGGTCCCGGCCCGGCCGTTGCACGGTGTGGTTGGTGCGACTACGCGTCGGCGGTCGCGTCCTCGTCGGCCGGCTCGTCGGCGGTGGCCGCACCGAAGAACTCCTCAGTGTCGACCACTGCGCCGGTGTCATCGGTGACGGCGACCTCGCCGACGATGGAGGCCAGTGCCTTGCCGCGGCGCGCATCGGCGTAGACCGCGCCAATCTGTCCGGCCTGCTGGAGCTGGTTGACGAACTCCTGCGGCGCCATGCCGTAGCGCTGAGCCGAGAAGATGATCTGCTGGGTGAGCTCCTCCTGGCTGATCTCGGTGCCCTTCGCATCCGCGATGGCATCGAGCAGCAGCTGGGTGCGCACACCGCGCTCGGCGTTCTCGCGGGCGTTGGCCTCGAACTCCTCGCGGGTCGTGCCCTGCGCCTCGAGCAGCCGCTCGAGCATCTCCTCGTCGTGGCCGATGCTGTGCAGGATCTCCTCGAGCTGACCCTGCACCTCACCCTCGACGATCTTCTCCGGCAGCGGGAACTCGACCTTCTCCAGCAGTTCGTCGAGGACCTTGTCGCGGATCGCGTTGGCCTGCTCGATCTTCTTGGACTGCTCGACACGGCTGCGCACGGCGTCGCGCAGCTCATCGATGGTGTCGAACTCGCTGGCCAGCTGGGCGAACTCATCGTCGAGCTCGGGCAGCTCGCGCTCCTTCACCGCACCCACCTTGACGGTCACGTCGGCATCGGAATCGGCGAACTCGCCGGCGACGAGCTTGGTGGTGAACTGGGCTTCCTCGCCGGTCTTGAGGCCGATCAGCGCCTCGTCGAGGCCGTCGATGAGCTGGCCGGAGCCGACCTCGTGGGACAGGCCCTCGGTGGTCGCGTCGGGAACCGAGTTGCCGTCGACGGTCGCCGCCAGATCGAGCGTGACATGGTCGCCATTCTGCGCGCCGCGCTCCACAGCCTTGAGGGTGCCGAAGCGCTCGCGCAGGTTCTCGAGCTGCTCCGCGACGGCGTCCTCGTCGGACTTGAGGGCGTCGACGGTCACAGCCAACTTCGAGAAGTCGGGCAGCGTGATCTCCGGGCGGACGTCAACCTCGGCGGTGAAGGTGACGGGCTGGCCGTCGACGAGCTCACCGAGCTCGATCTCGGGCTGGCCGATGGCCGCCACGTCGGCCTGATCGATCGCCTCGCCGTACTTGACGGGCAGTGCGTCGTTGACGACCTGGGCCAGCACCGCGTCGCGCCCGACGCGGGCCTCGATCAACTTGGCCGGCGCCTTGCCGGGACGGAACCCGGGGATGCGGACCTGCTGGGCCAAAGTCGCGTAGGCCTTGTCGAACTCTCCCGAGAGCTCCTCGAAGGGGATCTCGACGGTCAACTTCACCCGGGTCGGGTTCAACTGCTCCACGCTGGTTTCCACGCGCGTTCTCCTTATATACGGGGGTGTCTCGATTGTCGGGATGACAGGATTTGAACCTGCGACCCTCCGCTCCCAAAGCGGATGCGCTACCAAGCTGCGCCACATCCCGTGGCCGTGTCGAAAATGTCCAGAGCGGGTGACGGGAATCGAACCCGCGTAGCTAGTTTGGAAGACTAGGGCTCTACCATTGAGCTACACCCGCATGCAGGCCGCGCTCCGGGGTCGCCGGAATCGCCGCGTGCGAAAAAGAACTGTACACGGGGCGCGCAGAGCGCCGAAATCCGGGAGCAAGGCGGTTGACACCTTGTTCGGGTGCGAAACCTCACAACCGACATCTGTGCAGGTGAGGCGATTCTTTATCAGTCCGGTGTCCGATTCACAGCTGTTTTCAGTGGCCCGAAAGAAACGATTGTGCAACGATTGACGATGAGATTGTCGAGCGGGTTCGCCCCGCACACGACATTCCGCGGGGTGGTCACGACATAGAAGTGCTCGAACTTCCGTTCATCCCAGACAACAACTGTGAAGGACACGAGACAATGCTTAGCCCCACCAAGCATGCTCGGCGGATGACCGCCAAGAGCGTCATCGTCGCATGTGCGGGCGCTGTCGCCGTCGGTCTGGCGCTGCCCGCGTCGGCCAACGCCGCGCCCGTCACCATCATTCCCGGCCTCCCGCCGATCGACATCCCCGGTGTCGCGGCCCCGTCGAAGCCGAAGCCCAAGCCGAAGCCGAAGCCCCAGCCGGCACCGGAGACCGACAACGGAGTGACCGTGCCGGCAATGCCGGCGGTCTCCAGCAGCACCGGCTGGGTTGCCCTGGCCGATGACGCGAGCCACACCATCTTCTGGTGGAAGGACGGCGAATACAACCGGTCGATGCCGATCTCGATGGGCACCAACCAGCACCCGACGCCCAACGGCACGTACCACACCAAAGAAAAGCACCGCGAGATGTACATGGACTCGTCCACGTACGGCGTGCCGATCGACTCCCCCGAGGGCTACCGCACCTATGTCGAGTACGCGGTCCGCATGGACTGGGGCGGGATCTTCATCCACGGCGCCCCGTGGTCGGTCGCGCAGCAGGGTGTCAGCAATGCCAGCCACGGCTGCATCAACATCAACCTCACCAACGCGAAGTGGGTGTTCGACACCATTCCGCGCGGCACGCCGATCGTCGTCCGCGGCACCATCGGTGGCGGCAACTGGCGCACCCCGCGCGACTGAGCACCACCAGCTAGCAACAGCGATGAGCCGGGTCCTCCACGGAGGATCCGGCTCATCGCTTTCGCTGTAGGTGCCGGCTCACGTCTGGCAGGTCGGGCACCAGAACAGGTTGCGCCCCTCCATGACCTCGTGGGCGACCGGCATACCACAGATCCGGCATGGCTCCCCCGCACGCCGATACACGTAGGTCCGTGGGCGGTCGGGCCGGTACGACGGTGCGCCGTGGTCGTCGTCGGGCCGCATCACGTGCATCTGGCCCCGTCGAACGCCGATCGGCATGAGCAACAGCAAGTCGGCCCAGATGGCGTCGAACTCATCGTCGGAGATGGTCGTGCCCGCCCGGTGCGGGTCGATGCCCGCGCGGAACAACACCTCGGCGCGGTACACATTCCCGACGCCGGCGATCACCTTCTGGTCCATCAGCAGCGCACCGATGGGGCGCTTGGACTTCTGGATCGCAACCCGGGCCCGCGACGGCTCGGCGTCGGGGCGCAGCGGATCCGGGCCGAGCCTGGCCACGAGTGCGTCGAGGTCCTCGGGCGTGTAGAGCTCGCACGCGTTGGGCCCGCGCAGGTCGACGGCCGCGGTGGGCGAGGAGATCCGCAACCGCACTTGCCCCACCGGCGGTCCGGGCGGGACGGGCAGGTCGTGGAAGGCACCGTAGATCCCGAGGTGGACGTGCACCAGTTGACGAGGCCCCGAACGCGCGGACGAACCCGGCGGACGGTACTCCTGCACCAGATGCTTGCCCCACGCCTGGGCGCGGTGGAAGGTCCAGCCGTCGAGCATCGCAGCCTCGTCGGCGAAGCGTCCTTGCGGGCTGCTCAGCGCGACCGGGTGCCCGCCGAAGAGGCGCTGCTGGCGCCGGGCGAGCCGATGAAGGGTGTGACCCTCAGGCACCGGGAACGGCGGGGGCGACGCCGGTGCGCTCGTACTCGGCGAGAATGTCGATGCGGCGCTGATGGCGCGGCTCCTCCGACCACGGTGTGGCGATGAACGCATCGACGATAGCCAGAGCCTCTGCCTCGGTGTGCATGCGGCCACCGATGCCGATCAGCTGTGCGTTGTTGTGCTGGCGGGCCAACTCCGCGGTCTCGACGCTCCACGCCAGAGCACACCGCGCGCCGGGCACCTTGTTCGCGGCGATCTGCTCGCCGTTGCCGCTGCCGCCGAGCACAATGCCCAGGCTGCCCGGGTCCGCGACAGTCCGCGTTGCCGCGGCGATGCAGAAGGCGGGATAGTCGTCGAGCGCGTCGTAGGTGTGCGCACCGCAATCGACGACTTCGTGGCCCTGCGACCGCAAGTGGTCGGCGATCTGGTTCTTCAGTTCGAAGCCGGCATGGTCGGCACCCAGGTAGACACGCATGGCGCCACTATAGTTTGGAGGCGTGTCTGCACCAGAAACGGCCCCCGGCCTGTCTTCGCCGATTCCCTCCGTACCCGGGATCCCCGCCGGACCGACCCCCGCGCCGCACCAGCTTCCGCCCGACGCGCACTGGTTGCCGCCTGCCGGATACGCCGACCGGCCACGCCGACACCCCTGGGAGAACCCGATGCTGGTCATCCTCATCGGCCTCACCATCATCGGGAACCTGATGGTGATCCTCGTCGTCGCGCGCGGTCTGCTGAGTGCGGAGTTCCTGTCGATCCTGGCGTTGCCGCTGTTCCTGGTCCTCGGCCGCGGTATCACCTACGCCTCGCCGCGGGTCAACGGTGTCCAGCTGACGCCCACGCAGTTCCCCGAGGCCTACGGGATGGTCGTCGACGCGGCGGCGCGGTTCGGACTCGAGTACATCCCCGACGCCTACGTGATCAACGGCAACGGCACACTCAACGCCTTCGCCTCCGGACACGGGTTCCGGCGCTACGTCGTCGTGTACAGCGACCTGTTCGAGGTTGGCGGGCGGGCCCGCGACCCCGAGGCGCTGCGCTTCGTCATCGGCCACGAGATCGGGCACATCGCCGCCGGCCATACCTCGTACTGGCGGCAGCTCGGCGTCGGCATCGGAATGCGGATCCCGATCCTCGGCAGCGCACTCTCGCGAGCACAGGAGTACACCGCCGACAACTACGGGTACTACACGCAGCCGTCGGGGTCGCCTGGCGTCATCGGTGCGCTGTCGGCCGGCAAGTACCTGCTCTCAGCCGTCGACTTCGACCAGTTCGCCGACCGTGCCACCCAGGAGCGCGGTCCGTTCGTGGTCCTCGTCAACGCGTTGTCGAGCCACCCGGTCCTGACCTGGCGGGCGGCGGCACTGCGCAATCGCACCAAGGCCGGTTCGATGTGGCTGCGACCCAAGGCGATCGTGCGCGGTGTGGGCAGCGGCAACGCCGTGCCGATCCTCCCGCCGCCACCGAACCCGGCCGCCGTGCCGGTTGGCTATCTGCCCAACGGAATGGTCTCGCAGACCAAGCCGTAGCGGTCAGTCGAACTGCGGGTCTTCGCTACGGGTGCGCTTGAGCTCGAAGAAGTGCGGGTTCGCCGCGACGGCGACGACGCCGTCCCACAGCGTGCCGGCATCCTCGCCGCGCGGGATTCGCGAGAGCACCGGGCCGAAGAAGGCGACGTCGTTGACGTGAATGGTCGGCGTTCCGACGTCGTCACCGACCTTGTCCATACCCTCATGGTGGCTGCGGCGGATCGCCTCGTCGAACTCGGTGGAATCGGCTGCCGCCGCCAGTTCAGCGGGCAGCCCGACGTCGGCGAGCGCCCCGGCGATGACCGAGTCGATGTCCTTGTCACCCTCGTTGTGGAGGCGCGTGCCCATCGCCGTGTAGAGCGGCGCAAGGATCTCATCGCCCCGGTCGGCAGCCGCGGCGGCCAACACGCGGACCGGTCGCCACGCGTCCTTGAGGACCTCGCGATACGCGTCGGGGATATCGCGGCCCTCGTTGAGGACGGCCAGGCTCATGATGTGGAACGAGACCTCGATGGGACGGACCTGCTCGGCCTCCACGATCCAGCGGGAGGTGATCCAGCACCACGGGCACAGGGGGTCGAACCAGAAGTCGACGCGATCGCTCATACTCTCCGTTCTACCCCACCGCCCGTCCACCCCACCGCCCAACCCGGCCCGCTCCGCGTACCCTCTTACGCGTGACTGCGCCGAACCTGACCCGCGACCAAGCCGCCGCCCGCCGTGACGTCCTGCACGACGTCGCCTACCGGATCGACCTCGACCTCACCGACGGCGCCGGCCAGCCCGGCGAGACTACGTTTTCCTCGACGACGACGATCACCTTCGGCGCCCAGGCGGGCTCGTCGACCTTTGTCGACCTCGTCGCCCCGCGGCTGATCTCGGCGACGTTGAACGGCACCGAACTCAGTGTCGACGGGTACGACGAGGAGGTCGGCCTGACGCTGCCGGATCTGGCCGCGCGCAACGAGCTCGTCGTCGTCGCCGATTGTGCGTATTCCAACACCGGTGAAGGCCTGCACCGCTTCGTCGACCCCGCCGACGGCGCCGTCTACCTGTACTCGCAGTTCGAGACCGCCGACGCCAAGCGCATGTTCGCCTGCTTCGACCAGCCCGACGTCAAGGCCGTCTTCGACATCGCGGTCACCGCACCGGCGGACTGGAACGTCATCTCCAACGGGGCGACGGAGTCGACGACCTCCGCCGACAGCGGCGCCACCGTCCATGAATTCGCCGCCACTCCCCTGCTCAGCACCTACCTCGTGGCACTGATCGCCGGGCCTTACCGTCGGTGGGACGACAGCTACACCGACGAGCACGGCACCATCGACCTGGGCCTGTTCTGCCGCGAATCACTCGCCGAGCACATGGACGCCGACCGGTTGTTCACCGAGACAAAGCAGGGCTTCGACTTCTACCACCGCAATTTCGGCATCCCCTACGCGTTCGGCAAGTACGACCAGCTGTTCGTGCCCGAGTTCAACGCCGGCGCGATGGAGAACGCTGGTGCGGTGACCTTCTTGGAGGACTACGTCTTCCGCTCCCGCGTCACCAACTACCTCTACGAGCGGCGCGCCGAGACAGTGCTGCACGAGATGGCCCACATGTGGTTCGGCGACCTGGTCACCATGACGTGGTGGGACGACCTGTGGCTCAACGAGTCGTTCGCCACCTTCGCGTCGGTGCTGTGCCAGGCGTCGGCGACCGAGTACACCGGGGCTTGGACGACGTTCGCCAACGTCGAGAAATCGTGGGCCTACCGCCAGGACCAGCTGCCCTCGACGCACCCGGTGGCCGCCGACATCCCCGACATCGCCGCGGTTGAGGTGAACTTCGACGGCATCACCTACGCCAAGGGCGCCTCGGTCCTCAAGCAGCTCGTCGCCTACGTCGGCCTCGACCCGTTCCTCGCCGGGCTGCGCGACTACTTCGCTGCACACAAGTTCGACAACGCGACCTTCGACGACCTGCTCGCGGCGCTGGAGCGCTCGTCGGGCCGCGACCTCTCGCACTGGGGCGCGCAGTGGCTCAAGACGACCGGCATCAACGTCATGCGCCCCGACTTCGAGATCGGTGACGACGGGAAGTTCACGCGTTTCGCAATCGTGCAGGAGGGCGCGGCGCCGGGCGCCGGCGAGACCCGCGTGCACCGCATGAAGGTGGGCGTCTACGGGTCCGACGACGCCGGCAAACTCGTCCGGCAGGCCGTCGCCGAACTCGACGTCGACGGTGGGCGCACCGAGGTCGCCGACTTGATCGGCGTCGACGCGGGCGAGCTCATCCTGCTCAACGACGACGACCTCACCTACGCATCGATCCGACTGGACCCCGATTCGTTGCGTGTGGCTACCGAGCGCATCAGCGACATCGCCGATCCGATGCCGCGGACCCTGATCTGGTCGGCCGCCTGGGAGATGACCCGGCAGGCCGAGATGACCGCGCGCGCCTACATCGACCTGGTGTCGCGCGGCATCGCCACCGAGAGCGAGATCGGCGTCGTCCAGCGGGTGCTGCTGCAGGCCAATGCCGCCCTGGGCATGTACGCCGACCCGGCGTGGGCCCGGGAGGAGGGCTGGCCGTCGTTCAGTGCGCGGCTGCTGGAGCTGGCGCGTGCCGCCGAGGCCGGCTCCGACCACCAGCTCGCGTTCCTCAACACCCTGCTCACCGGCGTCACGGCACCCGACCAGCACGTCGTCCTGCGCGGACTCCTCGACGGCGACGACCCGGCTTCGCACGGTCTGCCGGGACTCGCCGTCGACGCCGACCTGCGCTGGCGCATCGTGAAGGCGCTGGCCACCGCCGGGGTGATCGACCAGCCTGAGATCGACGCCGAGCGCGAGCGCGATTCGACCGCGGCCGGCCACCGCAATGCCGAAGGGGCACGGGCCGCACGGCCGAGCACCGACGCCAAGGCAGCCGCGTGGCAGGCGGCGATGGTGGACGATTCGCTCCCCAACATCACCGTCCGTGCGATCGCCGAGGGTTTCGCGGGACCGGGCCAGAACGAGGTCCTCGCACCGTACGCCGACGAGTACTTCGCGACCATCGCCGACGTGTGGGGGCGGCGTTCGAGCGAAGTCGCACAAACCGTCGTGGTGGGCCTCTACCCTGACTGGGACATCAGCGACGATGGCCTCGCCCGAGCGGACCGATTCCTCGCGGGCGATCATCCGCCAGCACTGCGTCGACTCGTTCTCGAGGGTCGCGACAGCGTTGCGCGGGCCCTGCGGGCCCAGCGGTTCGACCGCGAGGGATCGCGCTAACCCCGTCTTTCTCAGTGGAGGAGTACACCCCCATGGCAACCGAGATCGAAGAACTCCCCCCGACGCCGCCCAAGCCGAAGGCCAACCGCACCCACTGGCTCTACATCGCGGTCATCATCGCCGTGATCGCCGGCGTCATCGTCGGGCTCGTCGCACCCGAGTTCGGCAAGGACGTCGCCTTCCTCGGCACGATGTTCGTGAGCTTGATCAAGATGATGATCGCGCCGGTCATCTTCTGCACGATCGTGTTGGGCATCGGATCGGTGCGCAAAGCGGCGACCGTCGGCAAGGTCGGCGGTCTGGCATTCATCTACTTCCTGATCATGTCGACGGTGGCACTGGGCTTCGGCCTCATCGTCGGCAATCTGCTCAAGCCCGGCACCGGATTGAACTTCAAAGCCGACCCGGGCAAGGGCGCCGAACTGGCCGGTAAGGCCCACGAGTCCGGCGGCACGATCGAGTTCCTGCAGGGCATCATCCCGGACACGCTGGTGTCATCGCTGACCTCGGGCAAGGTGCTGCAGGCGCTCTTCGTGGCGCTACTCGTCGGGTTTGCGATCCAGTCGCTGGGCAAGGAGGGCGAGCCGATCCTGTCCGCGGTGAGCTACTTCCAGAAGCTGGTGTTCAAGGTGCTGTCGATGATCCTGTGGACCGCACCGATCGGCGCGTTCGGCGCGATCGCCGGCGTGGTGTCGCAGACCGGTTGGTCGGCGGTGCGCGAGCTCGCGGTCTTCGTCGTGGCCTTCTATGCCACCTGCCTGATCTTCGTCTTCGTCATCCTCGGCCTGTTGTTGCGAGCGGTGACCGGGTTCTCGATCTTCCGGCTGGCGCGCTACCTCGCACGCGAATACCTGCTGATCGTCGCGACATCGTCGTCGGAACCGGCGCTGCCGTCACTGATCGCGAAGATGGAGCACATGGGGGTCAACACGTCGACGGTCGGCATCGTCGTCCCCACCGGCTACTCGTTCAACCTCGACGGCACGGCCATCTACCTGACGATGGCGTCGCTGTTCATCGCCGACGCCGCCGGTGACCCCATGACCTTCGGCGAACAGATCAGCCTGCTGCTGTTCATGATGATCGCCTCGAAGGGAGCGGCCGGTGTGACCGGCGCCGGCCTGGCGACGCTGGCCGGCGGGTTGCAGGCCCATCGCCCCGACCTGCTCGACGGGGTCGCTGTGGTGGTCGGCGTCGACCGCTTCATGTCCGAGGCTCGCGCGTTGACCAACTTCTCGGGCAACGCCGTCGGCACGCTGTTGATCGGTACGTGGACCAACACCATCGACAAGGGACGCGCCACCCAGGTGTTGCACGGGGAACTCCCGTTCGACTTGGAGCAAGCCGTCACCGCGCCAGCCCATTGACCTCGTCGAACGACTGAAAAACGCCCCCTGATGGGTGGCCGGGGGAGGATTTCCCTCGGCGCCTCACCAGGGGGCGTTTTTCAGTGCTTGATCAGGGTGCGACGGCGGCGGTGGCCATGACGCGGATCGCCGACACGAGGCCGTCGATCAGGTCGTCGCGGCGGAACGAGCCAGCCGCGGCAGTTACGCCGAGGGCGGCGACACGGTCGTTGATACGGCCGGCGACGGCCTTGCCCGACACGATGGCGATGTCCTTAGAGTTCGGCGACACGGCGATAAGTGCGCCGTGAGCGGGCTCGGGGCCCTGGAGCAGGACCTCGCGCGCACTGGCGACCGGGTCGGACCCGAGGTCACCGATGTAGACCGAGAAACGCACGCGTGCATTCTCCGAGCATTCGCTCAGCGCATCGTCGAGCCGGAGGAGTTCGTCGGGCGAGAACGGGAAGCCGGGCACCTCGGAGTCGGGGAACCGGACCCCGGAGACGCGCCCGCTGTTGGTCACGACCGTGCCGATGGGCAGGTCGCCGGCGGGACGGGTCGCAACGACGTCACCACTTGCCATGAGCCGCGCCTCCTTCGGTGTCAGATGCCTCGGCGTGGGCCGGCAGCGCCATGTTCGGCACGTCCGTGGACGAGAAGAGGATCGGCGCGTGGTCCCACGGCTGATCCAGGGTGTACCGCTCGGGAGCCTGGTAGTGCGTCTTGCCGAAAAAGGTCAACCACACCATGGAGAGCACACACAGGAGCACTGCCGTGCACACCGCGATGACCACGGGGATCCCGACCGGGACGATCAGGTCTTCGATCACGTCCGACCTCTCTTTCGCTTGGGCTGTGGGTTGAATTTATCAGTCGGAGGGACGCGATCGCAGCGCGGGGAGAACATAGCGTCGAAAATGTCGGCGGACCGACTCGGCATCGTCGGCGTCGAGGTGGTTTCCGGGCACGCTTCCGAGGCTGATGAGGACTCGGGCGACCCATTCGGCAGCCTCATCGACATGGGTTTCCGGGTGGATCTCGCCGTCGGTGATCGCCTCGGCAACGTACCGGTGCCAGAATGCGGCGAGGTCGGGAACCAGACCCGCGACGCCGACGCCGATGGCCGTGCCGAACTCCTCTGGCTCATCGTTGCGCAGCCTCATCAGCATCGCGCCAGGGTCGTCGTAGGCGCGTCGACCGATCTGCACCCCGGCGACGAGCCGGTTCTCGAAGCCGTCGATCGCTGCGAGTTCGGCGTGGTTGCGCTCCCACGTCGTCTCGACGAGGCGGATCAGTGCGGCACCCACGAGTGCATTCTTGTCAGGGAAGAGCCGGTACAACCAGGCCCGCGACACTCCAGCCCGTTCGGCGACGGTGCTCATGGTCGTCGCCCGGATGCCCTTGTCTGCCAACAACTCCTCGGCGACGTCGAGCAGGCGCTCGCGCGTCGACGCAGCGGCGGAAAGGGTCATGGGCGGGAGTGTAGCGGTCGGTCGTGGGCCGATCGGCCATCTCGGGCCCTCGTCTCGGTCCCGCTTCGCCGACCGGTGAAGCGGGATCGAGGCGGCGAAGCGGGAAACGGCCGGGCACTCAGATCGACGTCGACGACGGTCGTTGGCCGAGCGGGCCCCGCAGTTCGCACAGCCGCCGATCGGAATCGGTCTCCAGCAGCAGCGCCGTTCCCGCGGGCCTGAGATCGATGTTTTCGCCCTGGGCGATGGGCCAACCCAGGAAGCGACAGACGAACGCTCGGGAGAAGTGGCCGTGCGAGACGATCACGACGTCCCGCGCACCCAGCAGGTCGTCGACGTGGCGGACCGCTTGGTCGACGCGCGCAGTCATGGCGGCCACCGACTCCCCGCCGCGAGCGCCGTGCGTCCAGATCATCCAATCCGGCTCGTCGTCGGCCTGGATCTGTTTGCGGGTCAGCCCTTCGTAGTCGCCGTAGTCCCATTCGGTGAACAGTTCGTTGGTCTCATCAATGTGCAGGCTCGCCAGTTCGGCGGTGCGCTGCGCCCGTCGCCGTGGGGATGCGATGACGTAGGCATGGTCCAGGTCCGATTGCTCGCCGATCCCCCGCAGAGCCCGCGCATCGTCCTCGCCCTGTTTGGTGAGGTCGATGTCCGTGCGGCTGGTGTGCTGATCAGACAGGGACCATTCGGTCTGGCCATGCCGGACGATCAGGGCGTGTCAGATGGTCTGTGTAAGCGGTGAGGTTCAACCCTGAAGGGAATCTCTCTGATGACTATCAATCATGATGTGGCAGTGGAACTTTCGCGTGAAGAACGCCGACGTGTACAGAACGAGCAG